>Ga0315913_1001484_pt1 | contig 25990 bp, 16 predicted proteins | sample MpolsnodulesMG_FD_207736 | JGI IMG/M metagenome (GOLD analysis project Ga0315913, IMG submission 207736) | Medicago polymorpha root nodule microbial communities from Los Angeles, California, United States - small nodules | ecosystem: Host-associated > Plants > Roots > Nodule | place: USA...
TTTGGGGTTTAATTCTGCTTTTGCTAGGAGAGAGCACAATCCACTTAAACTCTTTTTGATAAAAAAAGAAAAAAAAAAAGTTAAATATGTTTTTGATTCTTATGAACATGTCAACTTTCGTTTTAGTTGATCTAAGACCATCCACAATACCGGAACACTCTAAATTGGGTGCTTAAATGGGCTCTCGTGTCTACATCAATAATTTTACGATAATACTTAATAAGCACCAATTTTCTCCAATTCAGCACCTCAAAAAAAATTATTAAATAGGTCCCACAAATAATTTTATATCATTATAAAATTTATTTAATTTATTTAGATTTTATTAAATAGGACCAACAAAAAATTAAGAAAGAGATGGTGCTTCCATAGTCACTCTTCTCCATAGACACCCATATATTTTACTTCACAATGGGGTTCCTATTTAATGTGGTGTTAAATAGATAAACACCCACCATTGTGGATGGTCTAATAAATTTCTTCAACATTTAGTCTTGAAAATTTTTTATTTTCACTTTTGGTCCCTCTTTTAAATTAAACTCATATGTAGAATTCATGTTTTTGAATAAAATTATGCAGAAAAAATTATAATTATATAAGAATCTCTCTCAAAAAAGAATTATTTTTTTTTAACAAAACTTGAATTTTTATATTTTTGACGGTTAAAAATTCATATTTAATTTATGTTTTGTTAAAAAAAATGAATTTTTTTGGGGCTTAAATATGCTTTTCATCCATGTAATTTGGACACGTTTTGTTTTTCGTCCTTACAAAAAAAATTGAAAAACGTTCTTGCAAAAAAAAATTGTTTGGAAAAAGTCCCTGGGCCCACTTCAAATTTGATTTGGCATATTATTCGCCACTTTGCAGTTGCTGACTGTGCAACTTTTGCCATGTGGCACTGACGTGGCATGCCACATAATATTAAATTTTTAAAATTCTGAAAATTATTTTTTTAAATTAAAAAAATTCCCGATTATATAATTTTTTGAAATATGAAAAGAAATGGAAAATTATTTAATATTTTAAAATCAGAATATAAATTTTTGAAAATTAAAATATGGAAATTAATTTTTTTAAAAAATTACATCATCTGAAATTTTATAATTTTCGAAAATAAAATTGTCAGTATTTTAAAAAAAAATTGAACATATAATTTTCAAATTTTTTCGAAAAGTTATTTTCAGAAATTTCAGATTATATAATATTCAAAAAGTTATACAATAAAAATATTCATAAAATTATTTTAATATTTTTAAATTTTTTTTATATTTTAAAATTTATTTTCATATTTTTTAAAAACAATTTTCAATATTTTAAAAATGTTTTTTTAAAATTTAATATTATGTGGCATGCCACGTGGCAAAAGTTGCACAGTAGCAACTACCATGTGGCCAAACCATGCCACTTCAGCTGAATAGTGGGGGTCAGGAACCTTTTTCAAACAAAAATAATTTTGCAAGGATGTTTTTCAAATTTTTTTTTGCAGGGACGAAAATCATATTTAAGCTTTTTTTTGGGAGAGATTTTTACAATATTCTACACATTTATGTTCAATTTCATTAAAAAAATACAAAAATTAACTTAAAAATAGGGACCAAAAGTAGTTATTGAAAATTTTATAGGGACTAAAAGTTGAAGAAAAATTTTAGAGGGATTAAAACGAAAAATTAATATATTTATAGAGACTAAAAACATATTTAAAAAAAATAAACAAATAGTGGATGTCAAATAATTAAATCAAAAAGCTAGAATACAATTAAAAGGGGATAGTTCATAAGCTACCTGATTGAATTTACTTTGTTAAGTAAAATTATAGTGTTAAGTAAAAAGAGATGGTTATAAGCCGGAATATAATTGATGTCGAATAAGCTATCTAATTGAATTTACAATGTTAAGTAAATTTAGTCGTTGAACTAGAAACATCTTCAACAAATCACATAAAAAAATTAGTAATAATAAGAGTAATCATAATGGAGACACTATGTACACACACCATTTATTTTTTTGAAGGAATACACACCATTTATGGGTTAAATATGTTTTTGGTCCTATAAAATTGATACCTTTTAAGTTCAGTTCTTATTTAATTTTAATAGTTCTTTTAGTTCCTACAAAAAATTTCCGCACTCAGTATATTTTTTTTGAAAACTCGGTATCCGATTCAAGAATCGACTAATTCAAGGGGACCAATCCCACCGCCCATTTGCGGGGGCCCCGTTTAAAGCAAGAGCAAGCTTTGTATGGACTTAGCCCACCGAAATTGGCACCAGAGGAAATCGAACCTGAGACCTCTGGATGAGCAATTCCGCACTCAGTATTAGCCCCTACTCAATTCAAATTTGTTTAATTTCATGTTGAAACTCTTGAGTTTTTGAACAATTTTTTTGCAGACGTGTTAAGAACATTACTAAAAGTTCCACCGCAAAAAATCATCGCAAAATTTGATTTCTACGTCTAGATTTGTTACTTTTATCTTTAACTTTTGTCGTTTTGAAATATTCATATTTAATTCAATTCATGTTAAAAAATTCTAAATTTTAGTAAATGAACCTTTCATGGTGTTCTAAACATGTCTCAAAATAATCGTTAAAAAATGTAAGAATTTAAGGATAATTAATCATAATTTATTTTAGCAGGGACTAAACTTATAAGTAATTTTTTTTGTAGGGACTAAAAAAACTATTAAAATTAAGTAAGGATTAAACTTATAAGTTCCCAATTTTATAGGGACTAAAAACATATTTAACTATTTATTTATTATTTTTTAATAATAATACTTAATAAGCACCCGGACCTTTGGCCCTCTTTTGTACCAAAAAAATAATACTTAATAAGCATCCAATCTCTCAAATCCAACATCTCACACAAATTTCTTAAATGAGACACACAAATTAACTATCAATAACTTTATATCATTATATTTTAATTTTTTAATATTAAAAAGTGTGAGTCCCACTTAAGATTGTGGTCTTAAGTTAGACCTTGATTTTATAGGATCCCAACAATCCTAATAGATACCTAGTCTTAAAAGTTTAAGACTCTCCTATTGAGGATGATTTAAGAAGCTGATGTTTATTCTCGTAAAAAAACACGCTCATGTTTATGTAATGAAAGAAGAAGGATAATAGTGTTCCACTACGAGAAATTATAAGAACAAATTATAAAGGATAAAGATGTGTTTTAGTAAAAATGGCGAGGGTAAAAATAGAACAAAAGATAATAAGTTATAAGTTATAAACTCAAACCCTACCTGAAATAACGTATGTAAAATACAGCTATAAACTCGTGAAAATATCTATTAGCTCGTGTTTAAAAGAATGTTATAAAACAAGACTTTTTTTTTTGTCACTCGAGCTTATAAGTTAGAAAATTGTTTTTCTCCCTTTTAAAACTGCTCATTTCTTTAATTATGTCCAACATAAGTTAATTCACATTGAACATTTTTTCAACATGAATTAATTCACGTAAACATGTGAATGAGCAAATACAAAAGGAAGAAGAGCAATTTCCTATAAGCCATCCTCGGTAAGTTAACTATAAGTTATCAAGTTAGCTATAAGTTATCAAACAGAGCTTTTTTATGATAGCCCAAGTAAAATTTTCCAATAACAATAGGAGACCCCTTTAAAGAAGTCAAATTACGTTTTTTTTTTCTTCTTACATTTTTTCGATTACAATTTTTTTTTCTAAATTATTTATTATTCTACTAATTTTTTTTAAAATAATTTTTCTACTAAAATTTGTTAACTCTTACAAACGGTGAAATTAAATTTTCTTCTATTATAAAGTATCCAAATAGTGAGTAGCTTAATCAATTTATAAGATTTATCCTACTTTCTAGAGGGCCATGGTATGAGTTTCTTCTGTATAACCATCCAATATAAACTACCAGTATTGCAGCTAAGGTACATTTATTTATATTTCCTACTTATATCTTTTTTGGTCCTTGACAAAAAATGAGTAGCAACTAGCAATGGACCATACAATCATGCATCTCCCTAATTTTACAATGAATATGAGTAGCCATAACAAACAAAAAACTAACCCATCATTCCCTGCTTCTACATCTCTCCCACACACAAAACCAAAACCAAAATCAAAACCAATTGTTTAAAATTTAGACACCCAGCCGAGGAAAACAATTAACAACCTTAAATTTTAAACATCTCTAAAATCAAAATGTGATTGATTCAATAAGTAGAAAGATGGCTCAAATTAACTTGTTCTATTACTTGTAAAGATATCATAAATAACTACTATACTTCATTATATTACAACAGTACAATATCTGCTCAGGTTAATTCAGAGCACCCGGACTCTACCCAATCCTATCTGCTCAAATGGACGATAATTGATGCCCATATTTGTTCTAAGTTCTAACATACATCAGCAGTTTTCTCTTTTCACTTTTCATACCTCCCACTTGACGGACTAAACTAGAACCATAAAACTAAAGATGGTTTTAGGACAATGAGATATTATAACCTGAGTTGTTTATGTACTTGGTCGGGATATTACCAATGTTGTCGCTTGTTAGGGGCACTTTGATTTACCACATGGTAAAGGGTTCAATATCAATCCCAAAAAAAAAGGAAACTCAATCGTTAAAAAGTTTTAATCTAACCAAAGCAAATGATGCTCCTCAAATAGACCGTTCACTGTATTTTACCCTTAGGGTTTCAAAAACACGTTTCAACGAGCAGTTGAAGACTAAGAGAATCTAGGCAGATGGGATAAATGAAGAAAAACACAAGTACGAGATTAGGAAACATAATAAAAAAGACAATAAGATAATGTGCCAATCTTGTAAAACCATAGATAATGATTAAAACATCTAGTTTAAAGTTCACAAAAAAGACATCTTTTGCATCCTAAAATGAGATTTGTATTTTTCCAAAAACCATAATTGTAATTTAGCATGACCCTGCCTGTAGTATGTAAATAACTTCTTAGCAGATGTATTCTTCACCAAAAGCTTCACCACAAGAGGAGGAGGGTACTAGTAAAGTCATCATTCAAGATCTTCATTTTCTTCACGCAATTTAAACTTTGCACACCTATACAAAACAACACTAATATTACATAATAAAACCTATGTACCGTGGCTCAAACTGCATTAAGCAGGAGGTATGAATACCAATCAAAGCAAAAAACATATGTATTCTTCTTAAGAGGTATGCTTGTCACCGAATTCTTCACCATCAGATGAGAAGGTCGTCACCCAATTCTTCACTTTCCGATGAGGAGGAAGATGTATTTGTCAGGTCAGAAACAATCGCTTGAACCAAGGAAAAAACTTCAGTTTCTTCCCTCAATTTAAACTTTGCACACCTATATAAATTACAACAAAATTCAGGAACAACGGTTAAATAATATTAGCTAAAACTGCAATTTTTCTGGGAATAAAAATAGTCTCGAGAAAGTATTTACTGCTTAGCAACTAAAGAAGATCGAAAAGCTGACATTATAGAAACTGTCCATTTTTTCCTCCTCCATCAACACAGAAGGTAAAAAGGAAGTTTCTACGATGAAATTAGTAATGAAAGATTGGGGCTACATGAGTTTTTTTCATTAACAACGAGAGCTAAGATATAATTAAAGGTGGTAAATAACAAAAAGCAACTAAAATTATAACAAATATAAACAACACCATAAATAGATTAGTTGGATAGCTGAACAGGTTTGAGCTAACGGTTGAGAAGTTGGAGGTACCGGTTCAAACCTGAGCGAAGGAGAAAAACTAATCTAACAACTAATTACTAACATTTGTCATTACAAAAAAAACATGAATAGATTAGTTGTAAAATCAATTGATTGATCAAACATGACAACCTTAGGTGATGAGATCTATAGGTAACAACAAGCCTTCCTTTCTCCAAATAGAATGGAAAAAAGGAAGTTAAAATAGGTGACATCAAATTCATGAGTTTTTAAAAGGAAGTTAAAATACTTGTCTTACAATTAAAATTAATTACGATTTCAAAAGGAGCATCAAATTCAATTACCTGATGAAAATCAAATATTAGAAGCTACATCCTTACCTCCTTGAGTAGACATTCAACACCTCAACATCGTCTCCATTTACAGCCTCCTTCAATGAGATTAGACTTGGAATGTGTGGAATTACTTCAACTAATTTTGATTGAGCCCCGTGAACTTGAAAAACTTCGAATCCATGTTTCTCGGGTTCATAGTAGACTAAACAATTGTACGATTCATAAAATAATATGCAAGCACTCTCTTCAAACAGTTTTACCGGCCAACAAAAACCACTAGACGGATATTCAGATATGCCCAAAGGACTGGCTGAAGTATCAATGCTGTAAACCTTAGTCCATGATTCTCCAAGACCATACTCCTTCATAACCCAAGTTGTAACATCAAAGAGAGAGAATGAGTCACAAATGTAAAGAAATCCCCTTAATTCTCCCATGTTGATTCTCCTGTCTGTAATTCCGGCTATGATTCTATCATTTTGAAAAACATGTGGAGGAGAAGGGAAAGATTGGAACCTCTCATTTTCCAAATTGAAACACAATATTGACATTTGCAGAAAATCAAATCTGATCCAATGAAGTGCGCCATTCACACAAGTCGGATAATTAAGACTCCAAATAGAAAGTTGAGGATCCACTTTAACATTTCTCCATGATGGTGTTCCTAGCGTGTGTATCTCAAGGATCGCGCACTCAAACACAAAGTTATTGTCACCTCTAACATGTCTCGTCCATATTTTTATCACCTTATAATCATTAGTTTTAGGTTGATAACCAAAACCAACATGCTCTTGATTTATTACCCGCTTTGTGCATAACCTGGTAGGAGTCATAGTAGCTTTAGGAAGTCTTATGAATTCCCCAGTGACTGGGTTGCAAACCACTAAAGGGAAGCCATTGCTATATGGGTCACATAAACAAAGCAAGCCATTGCAAGAATTCACAACATCAAAGTTGGCATGGTCTATGTTGCAAGCAACAAGATTCTCCCTACTCCCATTATTGAATATAGACTCCAGCTTTACATGATTGTTGCTTCCAAGTTCAAAATTCTTAAGCTCGCACTCGAGAAGAGACAACATTCTTGCCTCCGGTCTATAGTCATCAGTCCAAATCATGAGACTAATTGGTGCTCGCTCAAATTGCAATTTAGCGAAATGTGGTTCTGAAATAATTGTTTTCCAAATCTTGCACACACATCTAGAAATAAGAAGAGACTTAATGGGAAGTTGAAGCAGAATGTGGGCAGTGAGGTGAGATGGAAGATTAGCAAAGTAAGGGCAAAGTTCTTGACTTTCTGCCTCATCAACTTTCCCTTTTGCTTTATTGCACATTTGGCTAGCCCTTGGAGGGGCAACTGAGCCCTTTTTATCTTTTCATGGCTACACTGAATTGCAAAAATTTAAGCTTATGGATTATAGCTTATAAGCCTGTATGATTAAAAATATCTGTTTGGTAACTAACAATTTTACACGAGCTTATAGCTTATTTTCATGAGCTTATAATGGTTTTTGATAAGCTAATTCAAGTAGCTTATAGCTAATCACTTTTTTATCTCAATTTTACCTCTGCAATCTTAATTGGAAAAAAAATAGATATTAATTAAACACACATATTTTTATGTCATTTTAAGCCACTTCAACCGTCAATTGTACTAAACACTACAAATTCAATTAGCTAGCTTATCCTTTAAGGCTTTCTTTGTGAGTTTTGACGGGAGGGGAAGGAAAGGCTTAGGAGGGGAAGGGAAGGGAGAAAGGAGGGAAAGTCTTCCCCTTATTTGGGAGTTAAAGAAACCAAAAAGGAAAGGAGATGAAAGGCTTATGTGATAATTTTACTATTTTACCATTTTTTTTTCTCTTAAAATCAATACATTGTGATATACTTCAAATTTATCTTGTAAATTATAATTGGAATTTTGAATTATTATGAGGACAAAATTGTCAATCTGTATGTTTAACAAACTTTAAAATTGGACAAATGAAGTCTTTCAAAACCCCCCAAAACCTTTCCCTATTTTTTTAAAACTCCCAAACAAAGGTTTACCTCTCCATAAATCTTTCCTTCCCTTCCCCTCCCCTCCAAAACCCAACTCGCAAACAAAGCCTAAGTCATCTACTATATGTTCATCCGATATAAACTAGCCCCGCTATTTTTTTTCTTACCAAACAGGGCATAAGAAGCAAGGAAAAGAAGTTTCTTTAAATTACACACTGAAAATGTGATAGTATGAATTTGATATTAAAAACTACTACAAAGCTTAGCTTAGAGTATGATTAGCAAAGAAGATAAATGGGTTACGAAAAACATTACAATATAGAAATGTTGATTATTCATAAACAATGAAGAGTAAACGGTGAAAGAAAGTACCATTGGAGAAGTTACGTACTGTATAAGTTTCACAGCGAAGGTGGAGGGCGATTGTAGGTAGAACTTGTAATACGACAAATTATAAGAATTTCCATGCAATTAAAATATAATTATTTTAATTTAATATAATAACAAATTATAAAGAATAATGATGGGTTTTTAGGTTTGGCCAAACTTAAGACTTGACCATACTCTGGTTTAGGTGAGTTAAAATATTTTCACTATATTTTAGCGTCTTAAATTGTGTTACATATTTTCACTATATTTTAACGTCATAAAATAATAAATGATAGCATCAAATAATAAATTTTATCAAAAAATATTTGCACCAAACTAAAGTTAGATGACATAAAATTGCATTAGCGTTAAAATAACCAAAAAGTACAACATCATAGTTTGTAACTAGCATACTTTAATTTTCAATATAGATGGTATTTTGTGTCAATTTTGAAAATTAGACTTATTCATGATCAACTCTTCGTTCTTGTGAAAACAAAATTAAAATGTGGATACTATTGGATAAATGAGTTTATTGAGTATGAATCTTGTATTATCCAAAACCCGTTATTTTTTATGGGTTTTCTAATTTTATTTTTTTTAGGGTTTTCTAATTTTTAAAATCATGCCCATCCCAACCACATTTTTTTTTTGTGTATTTAACCGAGTTTGACGGATTGACTCAACCTATAAACGCCCCTAATTGGAAAATATTATCTAATTTTTATTTTTATTCTTGGAAAATAAAAAGTTTTATTTTGAAAAAATAATATGATTTTTTTTTTAATTTTAAATCTGTTTTTCTAATTTACGAAATAATGATATGTATAGCGAAGGAATGGGATAACGAGAGTTTCACGACCGTGTAGTTTTTTTTGGAAAAGGAGCTAACAAAAAGAAAAGAAAAAGTTAAAAACTAGTCTCGGTAATGCATCTCTTGCGGGGCATCAACCTGCAGCAGCAGAAGCAAACCCTCCGGTGGCTCCAAAAACTCACGCCAAATATCAGAACTTGCAGCTCCTAGTTTAGTAATGAAATACGTGGACGAATTCGTCTCCCTAACAGAATGCTTTAATTGAACGTTCCAACTCCTTTGCAATAAATCTTGCACATTACTAATAATTGCCGCATAATGATGCCAGGGATTCACGACCGTGTAGTTGTTGAATACATTTCCTATATTTCACCCATCACCCCCATGATTTGTGGACAAGCAGGCTTTTGATTGGCTAAAACATTTTCGTGGTGCTCTCGAGATAAAAAATTTCTTGATAAATAGCATCACTCATTTTCTAATTATTTTTAAAAAAAAATTAAGTTCCAGGTTTTTTTTTGAAAATTAATTTTTTCGATTTTTTAAAATTATTTACCAAATTTTTAAAATTAATTTTTATTTTCTTTCAAAAAAAATTTAAATTTTATTTTTTTGTGGTTTTTTTTAATTAAACATGATGTGTTAAATCAATTATACATGTGGCCTATGAAAAATGAAAATAAATATCCACATCAACGCCGCGCCACGTAAGAGATTCTGCTGAGTCATAGGGTCGAGGGATTTTTGGAGAAACTTTATTTGACAAAGATGGAATCCAAAAAAAAATATACAGGGAAAAAACCAAAAATGACCTATATTACAGGGGGTAAAACATTACTAACTTAAAAATTATTTATTTCATTAAATTTTTTATTCTTAATTTGAAGGATCTCTTTATCTTTTAATTCAAATTAGATAAGTTACTCAACTCCCGGTAATATTGCAACTTGTTGTGAGACAAAAGAAAATATTTTAAGAGATATTATTATATGGGTTATGCTAACTTGTGTCTAAAGAGTCCACGTTAAAGTTTCCAAAAAATAAAGTATTTATTGGAGAAAATTAAGTTTCAATATTTTGAGAAATAAATTGGTGCAATTTTCAATGCAAAAATTATATATTTGGTAACTTAACATGTGTCATAAAGGCACAAGTTAACATTTTTCTTATTATATAACTTATTTTTAATTTAAGATTCTTTATTTTATAGTTACAATAATGATGAATACATCAATAAAAATATTTTTACTCTTATTTTTTTATAAGTTTTTCTATCCTTTAATTATACATTTTAAAAAAAATTTCTCTCGTTTATTTATACAATTTTTTGTCGTCTCAACTTATATTTGAGAATAAAAGTCGTGTTGTGGTTTAATGAATGACAAAAAAATTCAATTTTTGTTTTGTCATTGCCGTTTAGTTTGTCTTGTTTTAAGACAGTTTTACGATCAAACACAATACAACAAAAATTATCTTTATCCCTTATTTTTTTAATATCAAACGTGTCTTACTTTGTTATGGATAATTTGTAAATTAAATAGCGACAACCGGTGTAAATAGGATGGTGAGGGGGGTGTAACTAGCCGATAGATGTAATGATCTTGAACGAATGAGTAGAAGAATTCGCAGATACTGGAACTCAGAAGAGAAGAGAAAGTGGAAGTGAGAAATGGTTCGAGTAAGCAAAGAGGTAATGCAAAAAGCAGCAACACTAGTCTCCGATTTCCTCGTTTGCCCTCTTTCCAAACAACCCCTCAGGTAAAGAGCACCTCATTCCTTTTCAATTTAGCTGCAAAATATAAACCCTAATCATTAATCTTTTTTTTATTTTTTTACAGGTATTGCCAGGAATCAAATTCCCTAATCAGTGATGCTATTGCCGTTTCATTTCCCGTTAGTTCTCAATTTCCCTCTTTTTTCTTCTTTACTTTCTAGCTTCTGTAAAATCAATGAGGTTACTACGATTTTCCCTTACCAATTTATGTCATTAGTATCTAACCTACCAACTTAGTAACAAACCTGATTAATTAAAATTTGAGGAACCTTTTTGATATATTGCCAGTGAAAGTGGATGATGATGATAGAAGTGAATTGAACTACGTAAAAGAGTATCGATGGTGAGGGTTATGTAACCAAGGCTTCAGATCTTTTGAAGGAATGAACATTGCATCGATTGAAATATTATAAATATATAATTTATAATAACTTTTTTCCACGAAAATGAACTATTTAATTACCTTAGAAAATAAGTATTGTGCTAGTGGTATTGTAAGAAGGCGAGGGCGAGGTACATGTGCGTGTAGCTGCACATTCGCATGTTTCGTATTGTTGATCTTTCGTACCATATATCACTTCTCTTTAATAAATAACTTTGATTGCTAAAGAAAAATGATCAGTTTATAATTGCCCTCCCTTCCCCTCTGAACACAGCCCAAATGAAGATATCATTGAATATCAGGACACTTTGGAATTAGGTAATGGGTTTGATGAAGTGATTTTTTAATACAAACTTATATAAACTGTCTATTTGTATAACTTAAGAGAAAATGTATGTGGGTAAACTTTGCATAGGCTCTAAACAACCTGATTCTTTTAATTTTTATGGAATTTTTGAGATAAACTTAAACAACCCGTGTGTAGGTTCCTCCAAACACTTGTACAAGTACTTTTGTCAAAAAAGTTAGTTTAGATAAAAAAAAAAAGGGCAACCCGGTGAACTAAAACTCCCGCATACGCGTGGTCCAGGAAGGAGTCCCACCATTTGATGTATTGTACGCAGCCTTACCCTGTTTTTTACAAATAAAAATAGTTTAGATAATCTCTCTTCTAAACATATACTCGGGCACTGCGGCGTAATTGATAATTATAGGTAAACAAATTGTGCATGTAGTTTTAGTGATGACTTATTGAATTTCTTTTTTCATTTTGCCTGCTAGATAAAGAATGGGATACCTTGCTTGGTTCCAAGAGATGGGCAGATACTTGACGAAGAAGGTGCATCAAAACCAGATAATGGTACCAATTTATAAGAGAATCTAGGAAGAAGTTCCTAAGATGACGAACTTTGAGAGACATTTAAGGTTTTGAATTTAGTTTTGCAGGGGTGTTTTTGTCTTCTCCATGCTTTTCCTCATGATGGTCATACTCTCTGTGAACATGCTGTTGGTAGAATTTTGTGTAACAAAGAAGTTATGCTTTAACACTTTTAGGGAGGACTGAAATATGATTCTTCCTTCTATGAAAAAATAAATCTCTAAATTTACACCTTACTTTTCACTGTTTGAATATTTTAACCAATGTTAGTAGGTTGATTTGTTGTATCTCTTTCTGTAATAATCCAAAGTTTATACGTATTACATTTTTAAAGTTTGGTGTTGATACATATTTACTTCTATATTGTCATAAAAAACACAATACTTCTTTAGAAGATAAGGTTCTTTGCATACGAGGGATTTGGTATGTAATATTATTATTTTTTTGGTCTAGTGGCTCGAGCTCACACATTTAAATGTGGAGAAGTGGGGTGTCCGGGGTTCGAACCCCGGCCCCTGCATAAATTATGCAATGTCCCTGCTAATTGAGCTAAGTTCACGGGGACATTTGGTATGTAATATTAATAGCTCTGTAAATCGAACTCTGTTACTGCTGAGAATCAAGTTAAAGGTGATACATTGTGATTTCCGTGGCATGAAAACATGAATGATGTCAACTGTATCTTTGACATCTAATGAAGCAGTGCATCATTTTTTTTTAAACTAAGGCAGCATACAACCACATGCTGTAACACTTTTTTTTACATGAATATTTTTTGCTACACCGTGGAAGAGGATTCAGGTTCTTATTTAACTGAGATAATACATGCAATGGTATAATAAAGAAAAGAAAAACGATAGGTGATTAATGCGTAAAAGGTAGCTTTCTTTGCACTTGAAGTTGAAAGCAATAGTCTGCCTCAATGGGTCTGGTAGCTTGACTTGTCTTTTCCTGCTTACCTACCTTTCTATTTGTTTTCTGTTTTTTCTTTATAACATCAAATTCCAACATATTTTTAAGATTTTCCAATTTGAGCTAGTTTTATCATAAAGCCTCAGATAAACTATTTCTATTCTCATGTTTCCGCAATTTCTGAAAGTTTTATTTGGTATTGAGGTTGAATGGTTTTTAAGTTGCTATGCATTTACAACTACAAAGCCAAGATCTCTTCCTTTGACCAATAAAAGAGTGCATAATTGTGATATATTTCTTTGTATGGCAAAAGAAAGCACTATATAGTTAAGTAATTTGACCAATAAATCTGACATTGAGAATTTGACTTGTTACTTGACATGTTCACTTCCTTTCTACGTTTTAGACAAACGACCTACCAGTAACTTGAAATCAGCTCAAGTGTGCTAGAGGAAAATGATTCACATATTTCACATATCTTTAGATTCACATAGTTGTCAAATGAAATCTATCTGCAAATTTATTTTGCGTGTAGTGTACTATTTAAATTCATTATTATATTTATCAGAACTATGATCTTATGATGCTCTGCACATTTCAAGAGCAATCAAGTTTCTTGTTGAATCATGAATTGGCATATATCACCTTTGCCTTGTTGCGTAAAAATGGAGTAGCTGTAGCACCAACTTTTAAAGAATTTTAATTTTTTATTTGGTCTTCATTATTTAAATAAAAATAAAATATCTTATCTGTATACTATAAAGATGTGATTGCGAGTATTGTCCATACTCCATACTTCAAATTATAAAGAAATTTTGTCTGCATGGTAACAAATATAACTTTTATTTCATTTCTTTTTGATAAAAGCTTAAGTGTTTAGTGGATGCACTGTCAGTATAAAATATTTTTACATTAGCATCTAATCAGATATTATCACGTGTCCATGTTACACTAGTAATTTCTAACCATTCTTTCAAGAGTGGGGCGATGTGTCAAAACAGTGGATTTTGATTCGATGTTAGTGTTAAACAGTTTTGTCCTGGCAATCCAAAAGCTTAAAGCCTTTAAAAAAGTCAGTCATTGTCAAATAGAGTTTGCTTGTGATTTACCCAATGATTGAAAACACAATTACGTTGAAACAATGTTTAAGGCACCATAGTAGAATCCACACATTTGCATTCAATTGTGTATCTTCATTGCAAATAGTCATCATCTAAGACTTAACCGATGATCAAATTTCGTAAAAGAAGTTACTCTCGTACACATTTTCAAGGATTAATCCTATATGTTTTTTCATACAAGTGGACCAGAGATTAAATCTCCAACTACATAGTTCAAATACCAAAACATCTATCATTTGTGTTATGTTGATAATTGAAAATTTTAATGAGAGTGTAACATATGTATCAGCATATTTTTATGTCTCATATGAAGATGACAAAATAATGACGTCTTCCTAGACTTCCACCGCTAATGAAAAGCACAATAATATATTAACAAACTTAGGAAAGTAAAAAAAAAGGAAAAATATTAAAAAGTATAATCTAGTACGAGTACATACTATAGACAAGTTAGGCATCCAGTAGTTTATTTATATAGGTCAAGAGTAACACTCTTGTGTTGGTGTAACAACATCATGTTTGGACCCTAGAAACTGTCGCAGGAACCTTGCATCTAACCACCCTTTCAAACCAAGCAAAACAACAATTTATATGACTAAACACTACCTATAATTGTGTCAATATGACCCATTAGTTGACACTCAATTTCTTAATAAGGATCTAATAGAAATGCTTACCCTTCAAAAATTAAGATGACACTCAAAGGCTTTGTATCACTTATCTTCAATTTAATTGGCCTGGCAGAAACCCAAACAAACAATGATGCAATTTTACCTTACATTGTTGCCACCTCAATTGTCCCAAACAAGACCAATCAACAATCATCAGAATCTTCAACAACAACAAATGATGTTGGTTTGTGTTGTGTATGCTTGTCAATGTTAAACAACAAAGATGAAATTCGTGTGCTTCCTTGTTCACACGAATTTCACAAGGTTTGTGTAAATAGTTGGCTAAATGGTCATCATAAAACATGTCCATTGTGTCGTTTTCCAATGGAAGGGGAAGAAAAGTCTCATCATCGTGGTGAAATGTTTAGTGAAGAGATGCTAATATGGTTTTCTTCTTTTCATATAGCTGGTATGTAAATGTAACGATCTAAGATTTACTAGTGAATTTTTCTTCTTTTACTACAAGCAGAGACTGTGTTTCTTTTGTAATTTTGTTGCTGCAAGGCATGTGAATAATGATGATGATTATAAGCAAGAAGTGCTAATGTCAATGTGTATATCCTCTTTACGGTGAACACAAGGCTTTGCATATTCTAATTGTAAAATCTTATTAAGTATCATATTATTATTAACAAACTTCTTTTTAAGGAATTTTAAATAGAGCTCTCAATTTCTTGTTTCAAATGTTCTTGACGTTAGTTTTTGGAAAGTTCACAAAAAAAAAAAAAAACACAAGAATTCGACTAAAATAATGATAAAAAAGTTCCATTGCCGGGAATCGAACCCGGGTCTCCTGGGTGAAAGCCAGATATCCTAACCGCTGGACGACAATGGAGTTCATATTAGTGACTGTCAATTTTATAAAGTAATATTGGCTAGTAATTTTGCCATTCAAATGAAATGGTTATACAAGAACCACCATTTAAAGACGGGTTCTCATTGAACAAAGACAACAAGGATTTGCTAGATTTGCAAAGTAATATGAATAATTTTGTTTAGAATATAAAATAGGAAATAGAGGAAAAATGAATAATTTTGTTTAGACTATAAAATAGGAAATAGAGGAGAGTACAAAGAGGAAAAACTTCTAAAAATATTAGTGAATGAAATTGAGCTTGTAAACACTACAAACACTATGGTGATATATATGTCAGATGGCTATGTTAATTAAATCAAATGGAAGTGAATAACTGAATTAACAAATTGAGATAAATAACTCTGTACAAGTAACCAAACTCAACTAAATATTGAGTTATATCTTGTTTTTACATAAATTAACTTTATAAAGCCAAAGTTTATTTAAAAATGAGTTTGTGTATATTCATCAAAATATAAATTAAATGTTGTAAATATTTTATTTTTAAATTCATCTCTAACTTGGGCATCAAGTATATCTAACTTGTGCCTCAATTATCTCTAAATAATATACAATATATTAATAATTTATGCCTCTTCAAAAAAAAATATATTAATAATTTATACAATGAATATTTTATATTCTAACACTAATCTATATCATGTAGAAGTGAGACAAAATCTGTAGAACTTTGAATAAGTATTTTAAAGAGTAGGGTGCGGGTAAAGGACATGTGCAGATTTTATATAGTGAATTGGAGATGTGCGGATTTTTAATGATGAAATGGACATTATTGCTTATCAATAATGAAATAAACATCTGCATACTGCATATATCGAAAAGGTAACACAATTGTCAACTGCATAAATTAATTTCTCTCGAGTTTAGGTTGAACCACGATAAACGATTTCAAAAGTTTTAGTAACATTTTTACGTGAAACTTGTTAAAAAAAAACATTTTTACGTGAAATGGCATCGAGTTTAGAAGATTTTAGGAGTGAAGATAATTTCTACTACTTTGATCACATAAAAATTCATTCACATGTTGATCAGATGCCAACAAAACTATGCATCCAGATTAAACTATGGCATCTTAACAACATGTGAATGGATTTTTGCGTGATCAAAGTAGTAAGAATTATATTCACACCTAAAATTTCTGAAATGTTTGATTTATTTATGAGTAAAAGAACAAGAATTATACTTGTGATTGAGTTAGATTGAGGATAATGTATGTTGCTATTTTGTTTTAAAGTCAACACCCTTGAACTAAGTAATTAGGCTTTAGTAGTTTGATTAGTTTTATTAAAGGATGAATTGTTCATAAGTATTAAGTTCAAATTTTAGATGAAACAATTACCGATCAAATTATTATTTTCTAAGATTATTAAAAAGTATTTAAGCTTTTAGAAATTAAAAAAATATACCAAATACAAAAGATAACATAGTAAGCCAACATAGTGGTTAGAGTTGTCGGCGATACTTTCCCAAAATAATAATATACGAGTTCAATTTTTAAAGTCACTCATTTATGAATGTTCATAAACTCCTTCTAACTAGAACAAGCTAAAATGGAATTATATAACCACACCGGTAGTAGTTCCCAAGCACAAGGTGTGCCTAGGAGACCACTAAAAATATACAAAAGGGAACAATGTCAAAAGGAGAAAAAAACCAACGGTGATTAGCCAATGTCCAGACAAACCAATGGACTTGACCACCACCTATGAGTACCAAAAACAAATGTGGCTTTTTTAGCTTCCAGCCACGCTAACGATAACAATTTAATCTTATCAAGTAACCTAGGAACATCGGTTACAACATTATTAAACAATCGGCTGTTACATTCGTTCCTCAACACCCAAGTACAGAGAAGCCAAATTAACTGTAAAAACGAAGGCCTAGCTTTGCCAACACCTGTCATATAAGTAAACTGCATCAACTGATCTGAAATATTGTTGGAATCCGCCCCCACAAACCCAATCCAGAGGCGCAGCTGCTCCCAAATCGGAAATCGGTGCAAACGAAGTGCAAGATAAAAACAAATGGTCGGCTGTTTCAACATGACCGCACCCTGACACACAAAGAGTCGCATATGTCTGAATTATGCCACGAGCTGCCAGATTTGCTTTAGTAGGTAAACGATCCTGAATAAGTCGCCAAGCAAAAATCTAGACCTTCAAAGGAACCTAGCGATGCCAAACTAAGTCCAAAGGGCTATCCATATATGTATTGTTAATAATTCATAAGCACCTCGAACTGAAAAACCTCCTATAGGGTCAGGAAGCCACACCCAAGTATCTGAAACATTATGAAACAGAGAAACATCGAGCAGTAAAGCCCTACACTACTATAATAAATCCTCCTCCCACGCCCACAACATACGGCACCAACTCCATCCCTCCCCACCATGCACCAGACCAAGGGAGAACATATCAGCCAGTTTAACTGTTTTGTTCTCCGCCAAGTCAAACAACCTCAGAAACCGCTCACAAAGGGGCGCACCATCACACCATCTATGGGACCAAAACAGTGTATCGGTCCCATCCCCCACCTTCCTCAACACGCTATCACTGAACCAACCACCGCCTACATCGCCATCACCATCACGAATCCTCCCCACCTCCCTCCACCAAGAAGAACAACTCCGGCCCCCCAACCTCCCGCCTACTTTGCCATAAGGGGCGACTAAAACATGATACCACAAACCTTCTCTATCCGCCAACACCATTTACCTAACAAAGCAACATTAAACTCCTTCAACTTCCTTACCCCCAACCCTCCAGACTCCTTTGAAGAGCATACAATATTCCAACCTATCCAAGTAATTTTTCTATGGTCCTCACCCCCCCTCCCCAAAAAAAAAAAAAATTATTCAACAAAGATTCAATGGAAGAGATTATACCTGATGGAGCTTTAAAGAAGGAAAGTGCATATACAGGTAGAGAAGTCATAACTGATTTGAGAAGGATCAAGCGACCGCCAAACGAGAGAAACCGGCTATTCCAACCCGACAATCTAGATTTAATTCGATTCACAATAGTCCCAAAACTAAAGTCTCCGCGGATTACTCCCAATAGGTAAACCTAAGTACATGAAAGGAACCTTACCCACTTTATAACTCAACACTAAGGCTACCTCAGCCATCCACGAATCAAAAATATTAATTCCCGCTAGCAAACTTGTATTAAAATCCACCTTCAACCCTAACAACGACTCAGAAATGACAAGAGTCGCCCGAAGAGCACGAATATTAGCCCAGCTTTTGTTACCTAACAACAAAGTATCGTCTACAAATTGAAGATGTGAAACAACCATCGAATTAATTGCCCCAATCGAATACCCCGTGAACAATTGATTTTCAACCATAGCTTTCATCAAAATGTGGAGTCCCTCAGCTGCCAGAAGGAACAGGAAAGTGGATAGTGGATCCCTCCAACGAAGGCCCCTTTGAAGTGGGAATTCCTTTGTAGGGCTATCGTTGACAAGAACAGAAGTTGTAGTAGTGCATACGCATTCTCTAATCCACTTCCTCCACAAAACATGAAAAGACATGCGCTCCATAACCGAATCCAGGTATCCCCAATCAACGGAGTCATACGCCTTTTCAAAGTCCACCATAAACAACATGAGCTCCTTCTTTAACTTACTGGCTTCATCATCCACTTCATTAGCAATAAGGATACCATCAAGGATTTGTTAATTCTTAATAAATGCAGACTGGGTCTCTGAAATGACACTGCCAATAACCAACCTTAACCTATTGGCTAACAATTTTGCTATGATTTTATACATACTCCCCACCAATGAAATTGGTCGAAACTCATTCAGTCTTTGAGGGTTATCGACCTTCAGAATAAGAACAATAAAAGTAGTGTTAATACAATTTCCCATTACGGTGAAACTCATCCTAGGTTGAACCTTCTTAAAAGAAAAATTGGTGTTCACCCCTGATTTTTAGAGTCCAAATAATGACTCAAGATTGAACCTTCTTCCACTAATGACTCAAGATTACCCATAACAAATCCAAATAACTCAAGATTAGTGATGAAAAAATACAATATAGTAAAAGGACCTCCCCTATTAAATGGTTGAGTACTACTCATCGAGTCATTGTCATGGCTAGAGAGATAAAACAAAACGTCGTGTCTTTGGTTGCAAAAACCCTCCTGCTAAACTGATAGTGGTAGGTTCTGGCTATGTACACTAGTATATGCTTTTTGGTCACGCTTTTAATTTCCTCTCCCACCTCACTCATTCACTTTCCACATGAAGATAATTTTGTCAAACAAAAACAAAAGTTGCAAAACGTCAAAACAAACTAGGACAATGATAATACCAAAAAAGTTCCATCAAAATAAGTTTCCACATTGAGGCCCCTGCTTCTAGTAATGGCAAAAGCACATTCATCTTTCATACATTCCCCTGTCTTTTGTTTGTGTATTCCTCAAAACATAACCATTACCTTCTACTAAAAGAGAAAATATCTTAACTAATATTTCACAACCAAATTTAGTCATAATACACTTACATCCAAGGGTAACATTAATTAGTTTAGTTCATAATTAGTTAGATATTACATGTTTTGTTCTCAAAAGGATGATGTTCGATACAAGCTACTCTTCTTTTGCTGACCACCACTTTCTGCTTCCCATAACTGCATTCACATTGACACAAAAACAAAAACAAAAAACCTAAAATCAATCCTACTACTATGTGGAATTGAAAGCATAATATAACGCGTAGATACTAAAAATATTAAAATGAAAATATGTTAATAACTAGAAAGAAAAAAATGTGTTGTATTTGGTTAAAAAAATTAGACCAAATACAACAATTTCTTGACCAAATAGAACAAATTAAAGAAAATGAAATGGGACAATAATGTACCTCTTGTTGCTGTCTTCTAAGTCTTGCATTCTCTTCCTGCAATAATTGAACTTTCTGCTCTAGTTCATTCGTGTAAGCCTGAAATAACCACACAACAAAAAAGTAAATAAATCCATTATTCTAAAAATAATAAACAACAATTTTATTTTGGGTGTTATTAGCATTCTTCACAAAAAACAATAATGCCCCACCTAAATCACCAACATTTGAAACATGTTTTTTTATTTGACAGAAGCATTTGCATCATGTTAGTTGCCACATCATAAATATTTTATGTTGGGACAACAATACAAGTGAGATTGAAACTCTATCAATAACATTTGACCACCTTTTACCACAATATTCAAATAAAAATAAAAATAAAAATAAAAATTTTAATAAAATTACGACCGTCTCAATTCCCACCCACCATCATAGGTGAGTGGTATTAAGTTTATGTTTAGGTTATTGATTAGATTGGCAGAATCACGATAAATCACCATGATTTCGTTTGAGTTTCAACAAAATCACAACATCACTCGTGATTTTGTTAAACTTATCGTGCAACCAAACACACACTAGATTTAGAGAAAAAGAAAGAAGCAATCTTTTCCTGTTTTCTAGCACGTGACCGTGCAGCAGATTCCCGATTCTTGATCATCCTCTTATTTCTCCTTTCACCAGGGCTAATATCAGGTGCTTCACCAAATCTCTTTCCAAAACAAGTGAAAGAACTAGATGCAGCAACACCCACATTCTGATCATACGGTGAAGCATTTACAAAACAAGGAGAAACATTCGATACACCAATGTTTTGTTGTTGTTGTTGTTTCTGCTGCTGTAGTTGTTGTTGCTGTTGTTGAAGTAGTAACTGAGAATTATTATGCTTGTTTTGTCTGATAAGAGGGTCATAGAGAAAATCAGGACGAGAGTTCAAACTAAGAGCAGTGACAAGAGGTGGTGGGGTCGTAGAGCTAGGGCAATAAAATGAAGCATTGTTGTTATTTTGATCTGAAGCAACAGAAGAAGATGAATTATTAGAAGAATAGTCTAAGCTTTTTGGTGGGTCTAAAGTAGGAGGTCGAGTGAGAAAGTCTTGAAGGATAACACCACCAAAAGTGGAATTACGAGTACTCATTATCATGGGTCGTGTGTTTTGGTCATTCAATGAAGACAGGTTTATGTCTTTCCAAACTTCTTCCATGGTTAATTTCTTTCCACAAAGAGAAAATGAAGTTTGTGATGGTGATATTTAACTTCTTTTTTGAGACACAAAGGACAAGGAAAAGGACACGCTAACACTATTGAGGGTTTGATTTGTGAGGCACTTCCCGTTTTTGTTCACTAGATGTTAATGATGACGAGATGCATTTGGTGAGATAAGGCAATGTGTTAGGACATAAAAAGTGGGATTTGAAAAGAGATTGGGAGAGAGAGAGAGAGAGAGAGAGAGTGAGAGTGAGTGAGAAAGGTGTCAAGGACTGAACTCTGGAGAGTGGAGTCTAGAGTACTGTTACTCATCAATTCTTTCTTGCATGATCAGTATGTACGAGATGCTTACAGCTACAGTTTCAATGATTCAATATCATATTTAAATAACTTCCAAATTACTTTTCTTTTCTTCTTTTTTTTTTTATAAAAAAAAAATACTCAATAATTCAAATGAATAGAATATATCCAAGCAACATATGTTTAACGTCCTAAAATTGAAAGTGATTTAATTGTGAGCAAACTTATAATGCTAGGGTTGATAGGATAAAAACAAAATATATACAAACGTGACAAAATCAAAGTGAGAAAACTATACATGTCTAGATATATAACATCGACTCTTAAGTTATTGATTAAGTGCTTGTCTGGTTGCACCGAGTGTTTTTCACATTTTACCAAAATTGCAGAAAACTTAATTCGTCTATGTAGAAGCTTGATTTTTTAGCCTATGTGAAATTGCAGCGAAAACAGGGTTGAACACGCACTTATTGCATGTGCCTCAAGACAAACATGTGGTGAATATGTCATGGATCAAACCTAATTTGAACAAAATAGAAATCATACAAGGTTGCACCAAGACGACAAACAAAATGATGTGGTGCTCAAATGATATAGAAAAGCATGAAGAAAGGAAAAAAAAACTTAATTTATGAGCAATTAATTGTTTAGATTAAAAAAAAAACTTGAAAACTCTCCCCCATTTGCTATTTTAATTTATAAGTTTAATAAACTGCATAGTAGAAAACAACAATCATTTTGGAGATAATAACTTACTACTTAAAACGATTTGGTATATTTGGCAAAATTTGTCATCACCTTTTCTAAAGGGGCATGAAGACCCACCGCTTCTCCGGATAACACTTGTATACCATAATGTTATATACCATTGTCCAATTAGAATGTGTCACGTGGCACCCCCTTTAAAAAAATATATCAACTAAAGCATTTATAAAGTAACATTGATAGGTGGCACACTCTAATTGGCCAATGGTATATACCATTGGTACCTCAATGGTACACAAGTGGAATCCCCGCTTCTCCAATACAAATATCAATACAAACTCTATTTAAACTCGGCCAAAAGAACACATCAATATAACATTTAAAGTAATCTAGGGTTGGTTTAATCCAATTAGTCGCCCCTTGTACTGCCAAGCACGAAGCTAGTGCATTTCAAACTTATGTCGCCATATGCCAATATCTTCTAAGAGCTTCACAACAAGATCAACCATTGCACAACTCAATAGTATACGTACTATCATTCATCCACTTTTCTTAATTTAAACATGATCATATAAGTCCCTCCAACAAGAATAAGACGGTATTCGTTAAAGCTATACACTCAAATAGATCATTTCTCAATTGAACTCCCAATTGGAGTGTCTATTTTATATCATGACTTATAGAGTAAGTTTCTCGCCCTTAAAAATACTCTATGATGTATAATATATTATATATGATAAAATTTTACATTAGATGAAATAAAACAATGAGTCATTTGTTAAGGAAATAAAAAAACTTATATTAAATAAAAAAATTTATATTTTGAAGAGTTTGATTACACACTTCTAAAATATTTTTACCATGTTTGGTTCTTTGACAAATCTCTCAAAAAAAAAAATCACTTTATTTTGAGTTCTTAAACAATTTCCTTATGGCATTCACTAGTTTTTTTTCACAAATAAATTAGGGGAGGTACACATCCCTTATAATGCATTAGGACAAACGTCAATTTGATAGCCACAAGAATGGTGGAAAGTAGAGAAAGTATGAGAATCCAAAGCGTCCATACTTAACTTGATCTCAACAGCAACCCATTATTAGCCACGTTTCTGGTACCGATTGTTCATTCACTCACCTCTGTTAAGGAAAACACTGTCGACCCTGTTATGGTCTTTGGAAACCAAACTCGTTCCCAAAAGAATGTCCAAAGGTTTGCAGAACGCACGGGAGGGCACCTGTGTGGTTAATAGTTCTATCTATACTCTTTCACCGTGTATATCACATCACTAGACACTAGATAAAGAAAATAAATATTCGAATTTAGATTTGGTCTATATGGATAAAAAAATATTTGGTAAACTTGTACATTGAGAAATGTCTTCACTTATGCATAAAAATATGTGTTTATATTGTGTCTGATATAATGTGAGATTTTTAACACATTTTTCTCACGTTAAAACATTTGAATTGTGATCTGAGTGGTTTGATGAATTTTAAATATTTAAACATTGTATAAGAATTTATGTTTGACTTAATTCTGGTTTACAAATATGACTTGTAAGGTGGAGAATGAGTTCATCTATAAATATAACCAGTAAGGTGGATAATCATTTTTGATAACATATTTACAAATATTTAGTTGGTGTGATAAGTTTATTTAGTCATTACATCCTAATGTCATGATGAATGCTTTAGTAGAGGCTGGACATTTTTCTGGTTACAAGGTAGGGGCTAATAATAATCTTGTTTCCATCACTCATTTACAATTTGCTGATGACACCTTGTTAATTGGGGATTGAAGTTGGGCTAATATTAGAGCTCTGAAAGCTCTACTCATTCTCTTTGAAGCGACATCTGGTCTCAAAGTAAACTTCCACAGAAGTATGTTAGTTGGTGTTAATATTCATGATTCTTGGTTGGCCGAGGCAGCCTCTATTCTTCATTGTAAATTGGGCAGAGTTCCTTTTCTTTATCTGGGGCTGCCTATAGGAGGTGATCCTCGCAAATTAAAATTTTGGCAACCCTTGATTAACCATATTAAATCCAGATTATCGGGTTGGAAGAGTAAAAATCTATCTTTGGGTGGTCGTTTAGTTCTTCTAAAGTCTGTCTTGTCCTCTCTTCCAGTCTACTTTCTTTCCTTCTTCAAAGCTCCCGCAGGTATCATTTCCCCTATTGAATCTATTTTTAATTGTTTTTTTTTTGGGGCTGTGAGGAGGTTAGGAAAATTTCTTGGATTAACTGGGACACTATTTGTTCCAAAAAGGTGGATGGAGGCTTAGGAGTGCGGAGGATTCGAGAGTTTAATTTGGCATTACTTGGTAAATGGTGTTGGCGTATGCGGGTTGGAAATAGGAGTTAGTGGTATAGAGTTTTAGCAGGTAGATATGGGGAGGTAGGCGATATAATCGTAGAGGATGGACAGTTTAACTCTGTTTGGTGAAATAATTTAATAAATATAAAAAATGGGGCTGATGTGGGAGGTGGGCGGTGGTTTGATGATAATGTTGGGCAGGAGGTAGGCGACGATGCCCATACTTTATTTTGGTGGGATCCTTGGATTGATGGGTTAGTTTTGAAGAATAGTTTTGGCCGACTTTTTGATCTTGCTAATAATAAAATAATAACGGTGGCTGAAATGTATTCGCTTGAGTGGGGGGAAGAGGGGGAAGCTTGGAAGTGGCGGCGTCGTTTGTTTGCTTGGGAGGAGGAGAAGGTGCGGGAGTGTTGTGATATTTTAACTAATATTGTTTTGCAGCCTAATCATTCTGACAGGTGGATTTGGCACTTACATGCTTCCAGCAATTATAACGTCATAAGTGCTTATAACCATCTGTTAACACCAACTAGCAACAACTTGTCAGCAATTCATATGTCAGAAATCTGGAACAAGGAAGTGCCCCTGAAAATTAGTCTCTTTGTTTGGCGTCTGTTACGGGATAGATTACCAACAACGGACAGTCTAATTAAAAGACACATTTTACTTCCAAATGCTCAGTTATGCGTCGGTGGATGCGGTATGATGGAGGATGCAAAACACTTATTCCTCTCTTGTGATTTTTTTGGTAAACTTTGGTATGGTATTTCTCATTGGCTTAGTTACCACATAGTGTTTCCTGAACATGTGCCAGACC
>Ga0315913_1001485_pt1 | contig 25982 bp, 15 predicted proteins | sample MpolsnodulesMG_FD_207736 | JGI IMG/M metagenome (GOLD analysis project Ga0315913, IMG submission 207736) | Medicago polymorpha root nodule microbial communities from Los Angeles, California, United States - small nodules | ecosystem: Host-associated > Plants > Roots > Nodule | place: USA...
AGTTTTGTTAATTTCAGGGGGTAATTAACGAAACTTACAATTTCGGGGGTAATTTCCTATTTAATCCAAAATTAATCTCATGTTCTATGTTATCATCACAATCAATTAAGGATCGCTATTCATCAAATCAATTTGGTTCTAACAATTTGCCTTTTTTTATGATGATAAATGTCGTATATTAAAATAAAGAATATTTCAGAGGCTCCCCCTGAGTTTGATAATCTGAAAATTCAAATGAATGTGCATATGAATGGTTATGAGTACTTAGATTACATTTAGTTGGTATTTTGCACAAGTTCAATAGTTTTTCAAAAAAAGGTTCTTCCCCACAATAAATTCTCTCAATATATTTTCTCCTCCTTTGTCATCAGACAGAAAAAAATAATGGTAAAGAAAAATAAGCATCACATTCGAAGAAATAATAATACGAAAAGAGAAAAGGTGATTGACATTAAGGAGAAAAGGTTACATAGGTGAAAAACATAAAGGTATCAAGGGTTAATGCAAGATCGTTTAGCTAGGATCAAGTCTAATGCTGATATGATCACAGCCCTTCAACATGTTAGATATCTTACTTTAAGTTGTGAGTTTATTCAGCCAGTTGATCGAACGTTTCCCTTATGACAAACTATTGTGGTAAGTATGCATATAAAATTGGGTTCACAATTAAAACTCATAGGCACAACACAGGACTATAGTGGCCTCAATAATATCTCAACTAAAACGTGATTTAAAGCCATTTTATCAAATATTTCCTACAGATGGCCAATACATAAGTGAAGTTACAGTGCTTTTTTTTTTTTTTTACAATTTTGCATCTCTAACTTTTAAAACAATCTAAATGCCATATTGTGATGCAGGGGCATTAGAAAGAGATTATAGATCATTAGCTATGTAATTCCAAACAGGAGACCATTTATAAAAATGGAGGGAGAGAAAGAGAGAATATCCAAAGCAGCGTTCTCACTTTTGTTGAAACCTAGTAACCATTTATCAGAGGACTGTGTTAACCAGTACGGCTATGATGCATACCACTGCATAATGTCTCCTGAGTGGATTTGAGTGATCCATGTCTCCTGAGTGGATTTGAGTGAGAATGGATCAAAACTTCTGATAATCCTGTGATGGTGGCTGCTCCCACGGGCGCAAAAAGCCTATACAAAAATAAATTAGTTTAGGTACATACAAAACATATGAAACCCATTACAAGAATCTGCACACTAATATTTCATTGTTCTATAAATAAATTCAGTAATAATCAATAATGTTTCAGTTCTAGGTTCTGGCCACGCTATTGCTAACAATCCTAGATTCATATGTCCAAGCACTTGTCTATCCAGCTATGTCTAAATGCACTCACGCTCCCACACCTCTCTCTCTCAAAAAACATGCGGCAGAGAAGATTCTATGATCCACTTCTCAAACTAACAGAGTTTAAACATCCTTCCCAATACAGGGTTTGCATAGGCAAAAGAACCAGCTACTAAGTGCCACTAAAATGCAAAGAAATCACTACAGTCATACTTATCATTGTTTTGGCAACCCAGAATAGCATAAAGCTTTGTGAGTAAAGATATAGAGGATGAAGAGGTGCAAAAAGCATAATAGGGTGAAGATATGGTAACTCAATGCAATGGGAACTGGGAGAGGAGAAGATAACTTCTCCAAAGGAAACAAAAAGACCGGTTATTGCTATAGATTGTGCAAGGTAAGGGCATTGGAGAATAGAGACAATAGATACTTCGACTGGTCTGCTAAGAGGGTTAGGAGATGAACGACAACAACAAACCTGGTGAGTGTGAACTGTGAACCAGTTCAAAGGGGAACCAATCCAACAATTGACATATTGGTGGCACGCAACTTTTTCGCACTTGGTCAAAAAGCAGTAGTGAGTGTAGCCAAAATTGTGACAGAATTTATTGTTACCAACATATGTCCAATTTCCTACATGATTCAGAAAACTGCCAGATGCAAGAATTGATGATCAGCACCAAGATGGACAGTAGCAGGCACAAGTGAAGATGCATGTAGCAAGAGAGAGAAACAAAAATTCTCTATAAAGATGATGACATTGATCCAAATCTAATAGCAAACTGTATCTAGATGAATTGGAAATCCTACTTGTGAGAGAAGCATAAACAGCTAGCCATGTTGTTCATCCTAACCTAATGGTATCATATCGGCATTGACATCTAACGGCTCAGCATATCATCCCTCATCAATCCTATGCCAAAAGAGGTGATCAGCAGCAGCAAAACATTAACAATCCTGTTGGTTGGATAATCAGAATACCTATCCTTCAAACCTGATCTAAACAAAGACTGCCCAAAATATGTAATTTGGATCAAGGAGTGGCCAAGTGTCATAACAAGTGAACTAGAGATCATGCATAGATGAAAGGGAAAACAAGCTATCTCCAAGTTAGAAAAGCAGATAGCATTTGTGATTGTATTATGCAGCTTCAGATGAAGTCAAAAGAAAGGTGAAGCAACAACCCATAGGCAATAAACATAGTATATCCCATACAGAAACAAGTGAGGGTGAGGTATAAAACAAATCAGACACTGAAACAAACTCAAATGTTCAATCTGAAATCCATGACCATTTGATAATGCATTGGCTGGCCCAAAAGATACTGGTAGAGCAGGTCTGGACATATTGAGATCGAAGATTTTGTAACACACCAAAATCGGGTGACAGGTTGACATGTCACATAAATGCATAGCAATATAGATGCAACAGGGCTATAGCGTAGCGGAATTTAACAAATCACTCATGTTCTGCGATATGCTATTCGGTACAAAGTGTTGTCAAATAACGGCTATAACACAGAAGCTTAGCAAAATGTGAACAAATCGCTATTTTGCACAATCCACAATTGACAACACTGAATAGATGGCAACAAGGTTAGGTGGACCAGTTGATCACGGAGTAAATATTTGATGGTGGGGTTGACCAGAGGATAAAAGAAAACACAAGTCTTTGAGATAGAGCGGTTCACAATAAAGCACGTTCAGAATTTGTAGCTGGAGGGGAACACGGCCAAACATAACCGTTGGAAAAGGAGCACAGAAGGAAAAACTTAGGGTTTATCCAACCCCCCTACCTACACCACCATTCCCCAATTCCCAATAAAACATAGATAAATAGATCTTATAAATAAAGAGTTTAATTTTTCATCCACTGTCAATGCAAAAAATGTTGCACTGTCAGCACATCACTACCAATCATGTGTGTAACTTTAAAACTGGTTATGATAAAAGTCAAATGTTTCTAATGATCCAACGGTTATGATTGATTAACAATGTAAAAACTCTTTTTGCTGCCAGTGTTTAGAAATTAAATCCATCAATACAGGGTGATAACATTATGTAGAACAAATAAATAGACAGCTAGTATCTCTAGAATCTGAAAAGCCAACGAAAGCATTAGTGCAGTAACCTACTCAACCATCCATTAACACATCATTAAAAGGCAACAAATACAAATCATAGGTACTGTTAACATATAAGAGCATTAAAAAGAATTGACATACTTAATTCTCCCAGTGACATATATATGGAATCATCCTCAGCAAGTGTCCCCTGAAATAAAAGAATGAAAGTATGTGAAAATCATCAATGGTTAATAGATAATTATGTTATCTGGACAAAGAAAATGCAGCTGACAAGTTGATTGGCCCCTTTCCTTGTATATTATAAAGACTTGCAGTAAACATCAAGTCCACAAAAATTATATTAAAATCACACGTATCAAAAAATCTAAATCAATTTGAAGCTAGCATCAATACATACCGTTCCATTATGAAGGCCTATTTCATCATGCACAGTATTTATGCCGTCGGGTACGGAAAAGCAGTCTGTGAAATCTGTATCAAGCAACTCAGATATCATCAGCCTATCTCGATCTCCATCCTGAACATCATTTGGAGCATGGCTGGAAAAACCTTCAAGGCCTGTAAACATAGTGTCTGTCCTGTGTGTTTGAATAACAATATATTAGTAATAGAGCTGCAAGGTAAAGAAGGGATCTTTAAACTATAAGCTTCAGCTGATATTTTCACCATGCAACTGGAAGAAAGGATGATAACTAGATCAATTAGAACTCTGTTTGGATAAACAGTTCAATTCAGCACTTATTATAGCATGCAAGCTTGTCATATATGTTCTTGTGTATAAGCTATAAGTTGTTTTCATATGTTATCTTGGAGAGCTTAGGAACATGTCATAAGCTGTCTCCATAAGCTCTAACAAACAGTTTCACAAGTGTTTTAGCTGAAAGATAAGCTCAAATAAATAGATCCAAACAGACCCTAGGTCCTAAATAAGAGCATGCAGAAAAGGGATAAAAATATATAAAATGACATTAGTGAGAGAGCTGCAAGGCAAAGAAAATATCTTTAAAACTATATGCTTCAGTTTAGTTTGTATTTTCACTAAAGAGATGGAAGATAGAATGATAACTAAACTAGATCAATTAAGTCCTAACGAACACTAAAACGGAGACACATGATAAAACAGTTAACAATGCTGACATTAAGCATGGAGAGAATATGGAAGAAACATACTTTCTATCTATATTGTCGATTGTCTTTTCTTCTTGAATGGAATCACTATCCAGATCAATTATTTCAATCTCTTTGCCGTTTGATGTATGAGTACTGAATTTGCCTGATACACTAGTGTCATTTTTGGACAGATCAATATCGGCCGGTAGAGCTTCCTTTGTTTCAGGGACAGGAGTGGAGTAAATAAGAACTGGATGATCAACATGATTGTCATGAACTTCAGATGCTTCAATGAGATTTAGATCACAGGTTCTAAACGAACTTGGCAACAGTGGCTTCTCCTCTGAACATTGGAAAAACGATCTATCTCCCTCATCTGTGAACTGAGAACTACTCATAAGATTCCCCTGATCAGAAGCAATACTCACTTTGTTAACATGTGAAATTGAAATTTCATGTTCCTCTGGGCTATCTTTCACCTCAATTGGTGTGTTATGCAGAAAGTACGATTCGGTCTTCGGTATAGGGGAGGGCACGGGCACCCACTCTCGCAGTCTTTTTGTGTCCTCCTTGACATCACCGCCTTCTTCTAAGACACGTTTCTCACCCCTTTCCACAGACAGGGAACTGCAGCCTCCAAACTCCGGTAATTCTGCAGTAGACTCTTGTCCTTTATCATCCATATAAGCTGTATCTTGACCAGATTGAGGCCCAACAGATTGATCTTCCTCAGTTTCACAAGCAGTATCCAATTCTTTCATATCCTCATCAGAATGGACAGGTTCTACCGGTTCTGCCTCGGCAGTGTCCGAATCAATATGCACTATGTCATAAGTCTTGTCAGATAGCATATCACCCGAGGGTTGAATAGACACATTCTCAGCCAACACTTCAGGTCCTTGAAGGTCCTCGATATCATGAGCATCCCCTTCTCCGTTGTTCGCATGTGGAAGAGCCCTTGAATTCTTGTTTGTGAGCGAAGAGCGTGTCTTGGTAGGCACCTTAACAGAGTTGCATAGTGACAGTAAATCAGTGAAAACCATGCCAGAGTTATGATTCTCCTGATCACTTGACTCAGCAGACGAATTCTTCGAGATACTCGGTTTATCACTATCATCACCACTACCGGTTCCATCCTTCACCATCTCCTTAACTTCACCACCACTCATAGTCTCTAAATCATTGGAAATCCCAACAAACTCCACACCCATATTGCATACATCTTTTACTTCACCAGAAGAACTTTGTTTCAATTCCAACAATTCACCATCCAACACCTGATTCTTATTGGTCTCACCATCCAAATCATTACCATCCTTATTTGTCGGCACAGACTCATTCATATCTGATTTCTGTGTGACATTATCACCACCACCATCACTACCGCCACCAACAACAACCTCAACCTCCTCCTGTTGTTGTTGTTGTCGATGCTCCTCTTCATCTTGAAGTCTAACACCACTACCACTACCAATACCACCATCAACATCATCATCATAACCATCATCCCTAATATCCGAAGAACCACCTCCAAACCTATCAGACCATGATCCATTCCTTCTATACTCTCTATTACCCCAATCAAATCCATTACTATTAAAACTCCCTCTCCTCCTACCACCTCCCTTTTGTCCAAACTCTTCAAACCCTATATTCCTCCTCCCAGACAACCCTTCATCCACAACTGGTCCCAGCGCATTATTCCCCAATCGCGCAAGCGCTGATGTCCTCCCCCCATCCACCCCAATTTCCCCCACACCACCAATACCAACACCACCAACACCAATACCAACACCAACACCAACAACACCAAGATGTTTCTTAAAACTACCATTTTGATTATTATACAATTTCAAAGACAAAACACTTGGTGGCAACAAACCCTGAGAAACTAAATACTCAGCAGCTAATCTACCTGCCTCCACAAAAATATCACCTCCACCGATGCCGACGTTACCGGCAGCAACAAAAGCAGGAGCAGGAGCTCTCCGGTTATTATTATAACCTCTTCCAAAACCATCACCACCACCACCACCACCGCGATGGCGATACTCTGAGGCGTAAAAGCCTCTTGGACTACGTTGCCTAGGGTGCATACCGATTCAATTTCACTTTAAAAACAACAATTCAGATCAAATTCAATAATCAAAATCACAATTCAATTATCTCACAAAATCCAAAAAAAAAAAAAAAAACTCAAACACCAAGAATTGGTGAAGAATAATCAAAATTGGAGAAAATTGAATAAGTGAAAGAATCAGATCTGAAAAATTGGAGTGACAGTAAGTATGATGAAGAAAAATGAAATTGGAGCGGTTGAAGATGGTGATGAAGGAGAAAGGGAACACGGTAGGTGATAGTGGAGGGAGAAACAGGAGATTAGAGTTTTTTTGTTGTGAATCAAGTATCTCTGCGCGTAACTCTGTGTTAGAGACTAATATCTCGAGTCGGATAAAGTGTCATATAAATTAATTGAGTATGAAATACACCAAGGTTTTGTTTTGAAATGAGGATTTTAGATTATGAAAAATGAATCATGAAATCAACGTGTTTGTTTGTTTGTTGTTTCTTTTGTTGATATGTTTCTTTCATAATTCATTCACCACTAGTATTGATGCTACCATTGCCACGCAGATAGGTAGAATGTTAATGCGATCTTTAACTTTATATTTTTTTCATTTCATTTCATATTCAGAAATAGTAAATGAATCGCATGCTTGTACGAAACCAAACTCTACTTTATTAATTTTATTTTTGGGTAACGGCCAAACAACTTTAATATTTTTCTACTACTAGGCATAGACTACGACCAACTTTGAAATTATCTTCTTTTTTTTTTTGTACAAACTTTGAAATTATCTTCTAATTATTAAAATATATACCAGTTTATAATATTTTGTTCAACTTATTTCTGGATACATTTAACAAAATTAAGTCCACAAATCCTAGTTTATTTTGTAAAAATATTGAAATTACTGATTGAATATACTCTATATTTAATGGATCAATTTTAAATGTACAATTGTAGGTAGACAAAATTAAACAAGTATCTTGGATTTGGTTCATAATGAAGGAAGAAATAAAATTTATTCTTAGCAATTGGTGGAATAATCCAATTTCTTGCCTGCAATATGTGTAATTATATTTTATTTAATCGATTTGAGTACCCCTTTACTCTACTTTTGCATATAAAAAGAAAGAAACTAAATAATTGTTAAACATGAGTGGATAACATAACTATTACTCCTTAAAGAAAAACATAACTATTACATTAACTCTTTTAAAAAATGTATTAGTCATTTTGATTTCTGAATGTACAATGAGTAAAATAGTCCCTCGCATTAAAATATTTTGTTAATATTGTCATATTGATCCCTCGATATACTTACTTACTATCATATCAGTCGATGTATGTATTTACTTATTGTCATATGAGTCCCTATAAAAAAGAGTTAATATTAATAGACTATTTTAACGACAAGAACTAGAGCGCACAATCAAAGAGTATTTTAAAATTTTGATACATCAAAAAACTATTGTAGTTATTCGTTACATATTCAGAAATCAAATTGACTATTACCTAGAAGAGAAAAAAGCTATTACATGAAAAAATATCTTTAGTGGAGAGTGAAGACACACATGGTGTTTAGCGTACATGGTAGATGGCGGAACATCATCGCAGTGATTAATTATAAGTTGTTTGTTATCAAAGAGAAATTATAGGTAGACACACTTATATTCCATACACCCTTTATACCGCTCCATGTGGCAAGGACGTTTTTGTAATTTCAAACACCAGTATCCTTCCCCTTTCCACATGTTCCTTGTTTCTCTCACCAAATCATCCCCTCTTTCTCTCTCACGCAGATACGCTCTCTCTATCTGCACCTCCACCCTCTGCCGCCACCACCCACCGGAATACCTCTGTCTCATCTGGCCACCGTCCCTCTCCTCCGATTCAATCTATTTTTACGGTCGCCGTCCCTCACTCCCTCTGCCGGCATCTCCTTCAAATCCAACAAACGTTCATATCCGCTTTTAAAACAATCACCGTTTTTGTTTAGGGGGTCAAAACTGCCAAAGATCTAATACATAAGGGGCTGTTTTATATTTTAATTAGTTAGGGGGCCAAAATCGCAACTTCTTGAAACATAGGGGGGCAAAAGTGCAATTAAGCCAAAAGGATTTGATGTGCTTTTTTATTGTAATCCCATCAAAATGGGAAAATTGACGACATGACATAATTGCACTTTTATAGTTCTGATTTCCAAAGTCGAGATTTGCCAACGCCTGGATGATTTTTTTTATGATGCTTGTATAAGGTGTTTGCAAATATATTGAGAAATGTCATTGGAAGTGTAATTTCAAATTCTCAATAAGCTTTTCTAAATAAAATAAAAAAAGACAAATTATGGATGTAATTTAATAGCTAATGAGGTGGTGGATGAAGCGCATAAATTCATAAAAGAATTGTTGGCATTTAAAGATGACTTTGAAAAAGCATATGATTGTGTGGATCAAAAGTTAACTCCAACTGAGAAATCTCCGCCTCCTCATTCAAAAGCTTCACTTCCTCTTGATGTTTGAGCTGTTTGATCGGCCAGGATGGTCCCTACAACAAGCCAGATAAACATTAGGAGGAATAATCAAATTGCAAGAGATAGTTCATATGATTCAACAATGCAAAAGTTAAGCATATGATATGTAACTGCAACTTAGAGTGATTTTGATGGGAGGTATAAACACAACACAAGAAAACGTATCATACTTCAAAACCAAATTAAAATTTTAGGGTAAATAAATTTGGTACTTTGAATTTAATATTATTTATTGCAGATGTCATTATATTGTCTCCAACAATCAACCTCAGATGCCGAACGAAATCATCGCGGGAAATCTTCTTTGACTACACAAGTACGACATGATGCATTAGAGATATGTTATCATTTAAGCCATATGCGTTAATTGGACCTACTTTACATACCACAAATTTTTCATAATGGTGAATGATTTGAAACATAATATTTTGAGGAATCATGTTTCTAATGGCAGCTAAAAGCACGCGTAAAGGTATCCAAGGGGATCTCGGTGTTCTTTGAGTGTTAGCAGGGACACTAGTTGTTGCCAAAGCTCCAGTTAGATGTGCAACATATCGGGTAGCACGCTTCTGCTTCAGAATGACTGCAACTCCATCCAATACCTTTGTGGGTCTTGCGTCCATTTCTATCTACTATATGACTATAAATATACACAGGTTCAAATATAAAAGCTCAATTGCAACAGTTAAATATAAATATAGACCTTGAGCAACAAGAATGGTTGGCAGACCTTCGATGTTTAAAACATTAGAGAATATTGAACTGGTATAAAGGATCGTGTGCTCATCATGATAATATAATGTTGACGTAATAATAAAGATAAATACTAAGTCAATAAGAGCATTCTTTGTGGAAGAAAACAAATAACTAGAAACAATTACACAGGTAAAACATTGCAATAGTACAACCAAAACATAATTGAATACTCTCTCCTTCCCAAATTATAAGTCTCCTTGAAAATTTCACATAAATTAATAAATGTAATTAATGCTGCATAGAGAAAAAAAAAAGAGTCACTATACAAAAATATTCTTCATTAAAAGGTCGCTAGAATATACTTTATGATTATAAGTATACTCGAACTTTTTGTGTAGAATTGAAGGGTATAAATGTGTCGAATTGAAGAGCAAAATAAGAGTATAAAATTGACGAAAAACAAAATCAAAATTAAAGTACCAAGAAAAAAAACTAACGTAGTCATCCCATCAATTACAAACTCAATTAAAAACAAACAAGCAAAAACAAACTAAATTACAATATTAAAACCTAATAAAAAAATAAATAAAGTAAGAAAAAAAAAAAGACTATGAAATTATACATGAGTGCAGTAACACACAACAAAAGAAAGACTAAATAATTAAGTAATATGTTTTAACTTTGAAATTGTGTATCTAATTGGAGGAGTAAAGGTCTTATTTATACTAAATTCTCACCCAAAAAACAAAAATGATCAATTAACCCGTTAATTGAATTGAGTATCTCGTTGACACACCCAAAAAGATAAACATTAACATCAGAGTTTTTGTTTTTTCCTCTTTGAAATTTACTACCATAACAATTTATCATTATTTTAAAGTAACAAGAAATTATTTTTTGACAAAAAGTAACAAGAATTTGAGAATTCTAACAAATAACCATACATGAATTTATCATTAAAATAAAATTAATTAATGAATTGACAAACCATTCAAATATCAAATTAAAAATAGAAAAAAGTGAATTCTAAAAGGATAAAAGAGATATGAATATTGGGGAAGAAGAAAATTAATACAAACGATGATAATTGTGAGATCATTATAAATGTTTGACTTTAACTATAATTATTTATAAAGTCACACATATGGCTAATTGTGATTTGCTTAAAGGGTTGCATTTTTGGGTATTTGGTTTCACGTCTGTATTGAGGTTCGATGCCCCCCGACTGATTAGGTCCTAGATGACTTTCTCTCTCGACCCTACAGGGAAAACCCCCTGTCGGCAACCCCAAGATGATCTCCACCCGTGGATACAAATTAACATCCCTATGTTCGGCCATGGTTGGAGCATTAGGTGAAGATTTTCAATGAAAATGTATAACAAGTATTGATTTTATCATTCAACAAGCTTAAATTTCCGAATAATTGTATGCTAAAAACAAAATTTGAATACTAAGGGCACATGAGAATTTATGAGATATAAGAGTATTTACAATGGGCCTCTTCATTTATACTTGATAATTAAAAAATATATATAGCATTATATATTATTTAACCATAAAAAGTTAGTGCAAATCTTTTTTCCTCATTTGAGATGTTGTAGTGACTATGTGATGGTGTAGTGTCAGAATAGTTGAGATGTCTTTCTATCTTGTGATGTCTTTGCACCTGGTAGCTTTTATAAAAAAAAATGGCCAATATATTTGAGAAATAAATTGATGTATATAATCTTTAAAGATCAAACAAACATAATAATCTGAGAAAATTAAATGTAATTTGTTTGTGTTGGGTCAATTTTCGATATATACACACACACATGTTAAATAACATGTACAATTTCAATCTAAAACGTTAGTGCTACATAATATATAATATTATTATACTTAAATAATTTATAGTGCGAAAAGTGAGAATGATTTAAGTTATATTAAGTCTTTTGGAGCAAGTTTTTCATGATCACAAGTATTAAATAATTTTGTGAGTGCGAGTAAGAAATTTATATTGGATCTTGTGGTCGTTCAAGAATAATTTGTCTATTGAATGATTTGTTTATGATGTAATATAAATGCAAACAAGTCATTCTAAAACTCTAAACTCCATTTTTCTTACATTATGTGATTTAATTTTTATATATTATTAATGTAAATTATTTTATCCCGTCAATCAACCATAATAGTCATATCAATAAAAACTTTTGACTTTAACCAAAATTATCTTTTAAAGTAAATATATGAGAATATTTGTGATTTGTTGACAACATACAATTAGTTACAATACTCATATTGTATGAAAATTAGTCTTATAGTTATAAATCTTTCTTAATTGTTTTGTTTCAAGGTGTGAGAGGGTCTCACCCGGTTTCTTAAACGACTCAGTCTACAAGAGAAGACCTTGATAGGTTTCCTACCTTGCCAAAGTCAGATACTATTTTTTAGTTGTTGGATAGTTATATATATCTTATCATATAATGTCAATACCCAATACCTTTTTTATTTTTATTTTTTATTTCATGTTCACTTTTTCAATTATATCTCCTCTCAACCCATATATGTAGCAACCAGTGACAAGGAACCCCCTTATTTTTCTATTTTCTTGTTCTATACTTCTTTGAATGTGTGAACTATTGAAGGGATCATGCATTTTTTTATCGAGTTTTAGGGCATAAATACACAACATCATGGGTTAATGAAAGATTTGATTTTTTTTTTTGTGATTTTTATGGGTTGTGTTCTTGATTCAAGACATTGTTTTTTGTAGATTTATTTTTTTCCTAATTAATTAATATCTACCTTTATAGTTTTTTTTTCTTTATTGAATATTGAAGTTTTGTTCTTTTATCTTTGATTAATATGAAAGTTTGAATTCACTGAATTTATCCAAACAAAGGTAGATATGAAAATTTGAATACCATTAAGTTTATCCCGAGCATAAGCATTATTGGATTAAAGTAGAATGGTGAAGAACAAAATTTGATATTTACGACTGATACATTTGCACGTAAAAGTATTGATATTGCGAGGAAGAAGCATGGTTTGGTGGAAGAGTGATATTGCAAGAGAAAGAGCGAACACGAAGAGACTTGAGAGGGAGATCTCTTGTGGTGGTTGTTGTTTTGTGTAAATGTGTGCAAGCATACATAGACTAACAAGTAACAAAGTGATAAGTAGTTTCCACGAGGACTGTTTATGTTTTAATTTCCATTAATCATACATTGAATCAACTTAATTAGCGAGTAGAAAAATGTAACAATTGAAATCATTTTAGCAAGATAAATAAGATTAAAACAAGTAAGCAAATGATCAGTTGAGATTTTATTTGGTTGCACTTGGTGTACATGTTACCTCTAACGAAACTTCTAAGTATTTATAAGTGTTGAGTAGTGTCATGAGTAGTGTCATGACATCTAAGACTAGAGCTAATTTTGTGGTGTTTTTCAACAAAGTAAGTAGATAAAATGTTCTTAAAATTTACTTATGTCTAGGCTCTCATTAAGTCTACTCTACGATACTTAAAACATGTTCAATATATTTACGATCTCAATCCTAATGTCTAAGCAATTAAGTTAAGTTAGTTAAACATGTCCATTTAACTAAAATACCGCATTAACTATTGAATTCTCATTTATCCAACATCATCATAATTCATTAAATTTGTATCTACTCATAAGTTGAAATAAATGTACAACAATAAATGACAAGAGTTAAATATGTAAAACATAATCAACACATCACATGAATAATACCAAGATATCATTAAATTTCACATATTTCAACAAGAGGTTTTTTTTTTTTGGTCAAGTCAACAAGAGGGTTTAATTCATGGTAAAAAAGGAAATAACATACACCTAAGATTTATATAGAAGTTCTCCCAATGTAAAGGAGTTACAACCATACTTTCAACTATCCTTAAATGGACAAAAAGGACAGAAGAAGAAAAAAATATTCATTTTACTATGATGATACAACCAACACATAGAGGCACATGGAGGCGATTATGCTAGCTATCTTTTAGCACCAAACTTTATCTACACGGTACAATTAACTCCTTAGTACTTGTATCCTCCAAACTTCTCATGATAAAACATCACACACTTGAGTCATGACTCTTCTCAGCACTTCACGACTCTTCACACAATGGTCTCTTGATGTGACACCAAACATCATCGGGGAAACCCTTGTATAAACACAACATGCAAGTAAAATCTAACAAGCTTTAACACATTTTAGTTACCTAATCACCAAATGATAATTCAAACTTAAATATCTCAGATGTCTCACATTTAACAGTCATGAAATATGTAGCCTATGAGAGGGAGGTAATTGAAAAATAATCAAATGTAGTTTTGTTATAAGAATAATCAAATGTACTTAGCTTACGGTACGATGTGGTGTGTTTAATTAATTTGACAACTAAAAATAATTCTTCAACTTGCTTAAGATAGGAGACCTATCAAGGTCTCCCACCTTAAACATAACCTTTTTAAAAGTGCTATCCACCATGATTTTGTGGCTAAGGCTAAAGGTGCTACCCGAACTTTGCTATGCGTGATGGAATTTTAGACTTCATGTCAATCAAGTTAGTGTTTGTTTGCTTAAATAGAGTAACTTATAAACAATAAGTGTAGTTAGGACAACATATATGACACATTTATAGTATATAGATGGATATTTTTGTCTTGAAGACAACACATATTTAGATGCTTCGATATGATTTTCCTAAATGCACTTTAAATTCATTTGAATGTGATGTGTGTTACATAATTATTATTATTTTTTAATGAAAATTTATATAATCAATTGGGTCTAATGTAAGTAAAAATATTTGATTTTTTTAGGCAATATTTGATAGTTTTAAATATAAACAAATATTTTCATAAAAAAAAATATAAACAAATCTTGCCATATATATCAAAAAAATTAAACTCAATTAGAAATAATAATATGAATGATACATGACCAATATATTTTTTTTGAGGTGACACATGACCAATTTTTTGTTGCCCTTAGTTTTCATCAAAAAACAAAAGCACGTTTTTTCTGGTACTGCATTCGTGAGAATTCTTCATTGTTGTTAACAACAAGCTTCAACGAATTGCTGCCTCGATTCAAACTCAGAACTTAGCAAGTGATTCCAACAAACACTAGATTTTCATTATTTACACAAAGATCCATTAGAATTTCATATTCTAATCTTCAACCCCTTTTTTTCAATCTCCACATTCATTCATCAATTTCGATTTTTGCTAACAAGTTGAAATTTGATGAATTTAACAACTGGGTTTTGAAATTGAAGCGCTTTCATTGATGGGTTTTTGAGTAATCTCGAAAATAAAGTTTTCCAATGCCGGAAAACGATCAACTTCGTCTTCTAGGTTCATTAGAAGATGCAGAACGAGACATTGAAGCTCATGGAACGGAACACGTCGCCGGAGTTAATGGCGGTGGTGGTAGTGGGAGTGGTAAAGGGTTGAGAGATATGTTGAAATTATCAGGTCATCATCGACATAGTTTTAAGCGTTTAGAGAGAGAAAGAGAAAGAGAAAGAGATCGTGATGTTGATAATAATAATGTGCGTGATTCTTCTCACTCTGAGTTTGATCTTCATTCATTTGATTCTTCTGGTGATGTTCTTGCTGATAGTGCACCTCCTGAATGGGCTTTGTTGCTCCTTGGTTGTCTCCTTGGTCTTGCCACTGGTCTCCTTGTCGCTGCTTTCAATAAAGGGGTTTGTCTATTTTCAATCTTTGATAATGTTTTGTTTTTTGAGTTTTTGACATGTTTATGTGATTTATATGTAGAATAAGTTTAGTTTTGTTTGTTGTTGTGTTGAAAATTAATGTTTGAATGGTGATCTCATTGGATAGGAGCAAAAGCAAACTAGGATATATGGTGTTAGGAAACTGTTATTAGTTAGTTATACTCTCAATGATCTAGATCTATGAAGCTTCAAGCATAGTCACAGTTACCGGATACGACAGTAACACATAGACATCGGTAGTAATTTGAAAATTAGGGTGTCTGAACGTTGATCTCAATGGAAAGGAGCAAAACAAACTAGGATATGGTGATAGGAGAAACTGTTACTAGTTAGTTATACTCTCAATGATCTAGATCTATGAAGCACAAAAACGGACACTTAACATGACACTGACATATGAACATCGATAATAATTTGAAAAAATGGAAGTGGTGGAAGGTAACCACATGCGTCCATTTTGTGTCGGTGTTGAACATCTGACACACCTTCAATCAAAAGCGTCGGTGCTACATAGATCCATATCTCATTTATAGTTCGTGTATTTGTGAATTTGATTAGATGTCATGTGTTCATGCTGCTTGTGACTTAAGAGGTCATAGGTCCAAAATCCAAGAAACAACATCTCTGTTTTATGGGTTTTTGACATGTTTATGTGATTTGTATGTAGATTAAGTTTAGTTGTGTCTGAATGTTGATCTCAATGGACATAGGAGAAAAGCAAACTGGCATACGGTGTTAGGAGAAACGGTTACTAAGCCTCAATGGTCTAGATTTATGAAGCACAAACATGGACACTAGACACATAAACACCAGTAATAATTTGAAAAAAATGGAAGTGATTGAATGTAACCATATCTGTCAATGTTAGTGTTTGACACCAGACATGCCTCTAATCAGAAATGTAAGTGCTACATAGATCCATATCCCGTTTAAAGTTTGTGAACTTGATCAGATGCCATGTATTCATTCTGCTTGTGACTTAAGAGGTCACAGGTTCAAAATCCAAGAAACAACGTTTCTGTTTTTGGAGGTAAAGCTACGTTCATTTACCCTCATCAGATTCCACGCGGTGGAGGCTTTGTGCATCGGGCATCCCTCTTCGTGTAGTACTTTAGGAGTGCATAAGACTTTCTCTAATGTTGAATCTTAGAAGTCCGAAGTAAGGATTCCTTCGATTAATAAAAAGTGGGGATGGTTTGGTAACTAAATGACTGAAAGCATAAGCGTACGAATTCTTTGACAGATTAGAATGTGAACTTGTTGAGCATGTATTTTTTTGCCTTTGTGACTTGTAGTTAGCTTTGATACTGTTTGGCAGTTTTCTCCTCGTCATCTGGCTTTTATGTAATATACCTGTGCTCTGTGTCCAGTCTGTCTATTGCAACATCGAGAATGTGTATGATACACTAGATCTCTGGCATGTCTACTTTGCGTGATTTATTAATAGAACTGGTTGAAACTATCGCGGATTCTCTCTTACCTACTAATCTTGTATAGTCAATTTTCTCATCTAGGTGCATGTAATACATGAATGGGTATGGGCTGGTACTCCGAATGAGGGTGCTGCCTGGCTTCGTTTGCAGAGATTGGGTGATACATGGCATAGAATCCTTTTGATACCTGTAACCGGAGGAGTCATGGTTGGCATGATGTGTGGTTTACTAGAAATATTGGATCAAATAAAGCAGGCAAGTTATTCCCCTCAAAGACAAGGTTTTGACTTGCTTGCAGGAATCTATCCAACGGTAAAGGCTATTCAAGCCGCAGTTACTTTAGGTACTGGCTGTTCATTGGGTCCTGAAGGTCCTAGTGTTGATATCGGAAAGTCGTGCGCCAATGGATTCTCATTAATGATGGAAAACAATAGAGAAAGAAAAATAGCACTTGTTGCAGCTGGTGCAGCAGCTGGAATTTCTTCAGGTAGCTTAGCAATCTTATTGTATCACTATTTAAAACTCACTTTGACATATATTTTAATATTCTGGTCATTTAAGGCTCCTTGGAACTTTTTAATGATGAAGGCACAAAACTTTTCGTGGCCTTGCACTGCATTGTCAAGCATAGGGCTTGGGTCATTATACCTGCTTGAGTTTGTATTCATGCAAGGGCAGCTTAATAATGATTTCCATTAGATTATTTTAGGTCTAGGCATTCATTGAGAAAGGTCTTCTCACTCTTTCTTTTCTAAATGTGATATTGTTAGGGTTGTTTATGTTTGACTTTTTTCGTTACCTGATTGATGCAATGCCATTGTAATTTGGCTGTTAGGGTTTGGAGATTTTGTAGGGTCTATAATTGAGAAATGGCGGTTTTATAGTTTGGGTTGGGCCTAACTCAAAGCCTACAAAACTGATATGCAAGGTGATGACTGCTCAGGCTTTATAAGCACTACTTGAGCCACATCTTGAGGCAGTGTTAGACTAAACCCATCCTCTGACACCCAACATAATGAACAAGCTGGAGGTTGCAATGAAGGCAACCCAAATGGCACAATTAGGAAGCTGGGGAGGTGGTGGGGTGGAATTTCCGAGCATGGTACTGAAATTAAAAGGTTTTAACATCTAGATAAATTATATTCTTTTGTAATCTCAAATCACGTCTGCTCTAAACCAAAAGCTAAAAGTGTCACCACCAACTAACTATTTAAGTGAATTCATAGAAAAGTAAGGTGATATATACGTAGAGGCATTTGTAGATATATACCTAGTAATTTCCCCAAAATTTCTCATCTTCAAATGCTATTCCCGCATCTTGCAGAATCCATAAGTTTTAGCTAAATTTATAAACTTTTAAAATCATTTAATATCACAAATCCATCATAAACCCCAATTTTTTTTTTATAAAAAAAAAGAGAATTTAATGGGTTTAGGTAAAAGAAAACTAACAATTTGTCAACATTTGCTTAAAATTTTATGTAGAGGGACTTCATTGGCTCAAAAAAGATTTGAGAAACCAAATCCCCCTTTGTCCAAACTAGAGAGACTAAAAATGTAATTAAGCCTTATTTATTTATAGAGCTTTTGAAAAATTAGCATCTTTTGCTATATAGCAGGTTCCAATGTTGATTAATACTATGAAAGTCAAACTTTGTTTGAGTTTAAAAATGCTATATCTGTGAAAATTGAGCCCACGGACATCCTACTTCCAAGCTCTGGCTTCTAGCTTTACTAGAGAATTACATTAAACTTGTGTTTCCTTTCTGATTTTGGTTGGTTTCGGAGTACAGGTTTATTTTGTGGATTTCTAAATGTTGGTTGTTTAGCCTTTGCATTTTTCTTTCTTCAGGCTTCAATGCAGCAGTTGCAGGCTGTTTTTTCGCTATTGAAACTGTGCTGAGGCCTCTTCGTGCAGAGAATTCTCCTCCATTTACAACTGCCATGATTATATTGGCTTCTGTTATTTCATCAACTGTATCAAATGTCTTACAGGGATCCCAATCAGCTTTTACAGTGCCCGAGTACGAGTTGAAATCTGCTGCTGGTACTATTCTTTAACATTGCTGCACTTTTTGAGTATGGTTCAGGATAGTCTTCATATACGTCTTTGTGAATTTGTGACATGCTTTTTCCTTTTTCATCCTTTTTTATTTTATTTATAAAAACAAATCTGTATCAAATCCGTCCTACAGTATTGTTATTACTCGAGTAAAACATCTCTATCATCACTTTTAAGACTCAAGATTTAGGCAAATCTTTCTATCTCCAAAGAATTGAATTTGCACAATCCAGGGATGGATGGTATAGTAATCTCGTAAGTGAAGCATGCTATAGACATGCTTGAGGAAGTAGGTTTGTTAAATGGAAATTCTATTTAGACTCGTATAAGTCTTATTGTCAGACTTCTATAAGATCAGCGGAAGCCAATACCAAAATTAGTAATATTAAGAAAATGGTTGTAAAACTAAAGTACCTCACATTTATTTGTCTCTTTTGGGATGCTATGTTCTGTATCTTGGAACATGTTAAAAAAGTTCTAGGAAAAGGGGTTGAATAATTGTATCTTCGAAGAGAGTTATAGGAAAAGGTGTTGAAAAGATTCTATGATCTGTATTTTTTGAATAATTCATACAACATGGAAACTGTGTGGATCAATACGAAGATAAAAGAGATACTCAGATTGTTGAATACTCAGATGTCGATTGGGAGTGTTCTCTTGCTAATTAACGATTTACCTCTAGGTATTGTATGTTCATAGGAGGTAACATATTATATTAGAAATTTAAGAAACATAATATGTTGTCTGATATTTCATCATAATGTTGCATGCAGAGCTACCTTTATACCTGATATTAGGAATGCTGTGTGGCGTTGTAAGCGTGGCAATGACTCGTTTGGTTGCTTGGTTCACCAAGTTTTTTGACTATATCCAGGAGAAATTCGGCCTTCCTACTGTAGTCTGCCCTGCCATAGGTGGTTTAGGAGCTGGGATCATTGCCCTTAAATATCCCGGAATATTATACTGGGGTTTCACAAATGTGGAAGAAATTCTACGTACTGGAAAGAGTGCTTCTGCTCCTGGAATATGGCTTCTAACTCAATTAGCAGGTGCTAAGGTTATTGCCACAGCTCTTTGCAAGGGCTCTGGGCTTGTAGGTGGTCTTTACGCACCGAGTTTAATGATTGGGGCTGCAGTTGGTGCTGTGTTTGGAGGCTTTGCTGCAGAAGTTATCAATTCAGCAATTCCTGGAAATGCTGCTGTTGCACAACCCCAGGCTTATGCTCTGGTAAGCCAACTTTACTACCCATGAAGCATTGCATCGTCAATTGTAGCTCGTGGAAAATAGTTGTTTGTTCAAATTCTGGTACACTACTGTGCTATAGTGCTGCTTTAGCCACTATTGAACTACACTTTGTACTAAATCACGTATCACAGAACAGTAGTGGATTGCTAAAATTCTGCTATTCTATAAAGCGTTTTAGCCACTTTTTGACAACACTGCTGTGAAGTATGTCAGTTGTAGGAATGTCATTGTCGACATCGAGGCTGATTTGGTTGATGTAAATTCAGATAGTTAAAAAGTTAATTTAACTTGTGCAGGTTGGAATGGCTGCTACACTAGCATCTGTCTGTTCTGTTCCTTTGACTTCAGTTCTACTTCTGTTTGAGCTCACAAAAGATTATAGAATACTGCTTCCTCTCATGGTAATCAATAAAATTCTCTATTTTTTTTTTTGCTCAGTTTTGATTTGTGTTTTGTTCCACTGTTCTGCTAGTTCATATGAATGACAGGACTAACAAAATGAGTCCTGACATGGTTCCATTGTGTGATTGATGGTTACCCTATCTTTTTACTAATGTTAAAGTTTCTTATGTTTAATTAATATTTTCAACTTATATATTGGCAAAATTTCTCAGGGGGCTGTTGGGCTGGCCATTTGGGTTCCCTCAGTGACAAATCAGGGGAAGGAGAGTGATCCACCTGGTAAAAGAAATTTGGCGAGAGGATATTCTTCAGTTTCAAATAATGAAGATGATGATGGGAATGGTTTAGAACTCTGCATTGTTGGAGATGGTTCCGAGCTTGAAGAAATCGATGAAGAACTATTTCTGGACAAACTTAAGGTTGAGATATCATTTTTCTTTTTCCTCCTGATCATCGACATTTTCCATCTTTTGTTGTTAAGATTGCTAGTATAAGTAGCTTAATTAAGTGCTTATAACATAAGCGCTTATCATATAAATGCTTACGTATTAGCTAATTCTATAACATAATAAAATAAAGTCATTGTTTTCATATATCCTATTAGCTATCTGCATAAGCTATCTCGGAGAGCTAATGGAAATAAGCTGAAAACAACTTAAGGATGTGTTATTAACTATTTCCATAAGCTCTCCCAAATACACTCACTTGAGCTTATGTCAATAGATAAGTTCAAATAAGTCAATCCAAACATACCTAATTTCTCAATGTCATTGTTCCTTTTGTCAGGTTTCTCAGGCCATGTCGAAATACTATCTGAAGGTTCCATCATCTGTAACCCTCAAAGATGCAATCAAAATCATGCATGACAGCCAGCAAAACTGTGTGCTGGTAGTTGACGAAGATGATTTTCTTGAAGGGATATTAACATATGGTGACATTAGAAGGTGTCGATCCGAGAAGTCTAATGAGACTTCTAAGAGTGACTCAGATCCTTTGGATGTATGTAGAAAATGCCCCTGGTGTTTATATATTTGAAGAGTGTCTGTTTGCAAATTATTTCTGAGAAATTTTTGAGAATATGACAGAAAAATATGATGAAAGGAAATGTTTTCTACATACCAATTATTATTTATAGAACTTGAAATTGTCATTAATTTTATCTTAGGAATCTTATTTAAACTGTTTATAATTCCTTTTTACTGTCAGTTTTTTCTAATAATAATAATTTATATTTAATATTTGACAGGTGAACACATTGCTTGTTTCCTCTGTTTGTACTCGAGGAATGAGCTATCGCGGACGAGCACGTGGACTTTTAACTTGTTATCCAAATACTAGTTTGGCCACAGCCAGAGAGTTGATGGAGGCCAAGGGCGTTAAGCAATTACCAGTAGTTAAACGTGGTGGAAATCACATTAGAGAGAGGAAGCGAAGAATTGTCGGTCTCCTTCATTATGATGAACTATGGCACTGTCTCAGGTTTTCCCTTTAATCTAATACTTAATCTATAATAAAAGATCTGCTTCCGTAGCCAACTTGGTTTCAAGGACTATCTTTTCAGCTTATAATATCTGCATTTCAACCCATTTGTTATGGCTCTTTTAAAAAATATAACCACTTTTAAGAGTTTTTTATCTGCTTGTTACAATTTTATATTTATTTTTTTAAATAAAATGAGAATGAGTATCTAAAATATTATTAAAAACCGAGTACAATAGAAGCAGTGTTGAGTAGAGAATCATACAGTTCTCTATAAAAAAATTTAAGCATGTAAGGACTTCTTTGTAAGTAAAGAGTCATAAACTTGTTTTAATTGAAAAAATCTTGGAAGTATAAAGTTAATCCAAACTGAGCATAATTATTTCCATTCATATTACTGTTTTTGGGCATCAATTCTTGGTTCAGGCTTGATGATATTTATGTTAATGTGCAGGAAAGAGATTAACCACAGAAAGTTAGATTTTCAAAGTAGAACAGAAAACAATTTGACAAATGGGCATTAACTCTTGGTTCAAGCTTGGTTGCCCTTACAAAAGAAATAGTGAGTTTGTAGCAACAAAGTTTCAATTGTTGCTTTTAAATGTGAGACCATATATCACTTCTTGTATATTTTAATGCCACAAGAGTGGTTATTTGATAAGGAAGAAAAATATTTCCAAGTTCCAACCCCAACACGTTAAGAATCAATGATTCTTATAATCACAACCTCATATTCTTTTGCATAATTTAGGGCATTACAGCTTGTAAAGTAAACTCCATAAGAAGCAGAATACTACTCAATACAATGGGAATAGAAATAGGGTAAAATCCCAGAAATTGCACTATGCTTCTTTCTTGTCCTATGCTTCTTGGTTCTTTAGGTAAATTTATTCTTTTCTCCTGCAGTTATAGGCAAAGATAGTGGAATTTTGTTGGAGACTGAGAAAAATATGCTTTACATTGTATACTAATTTTATTTTATTTTTTTGAAAATATTGTGAGTTTGCAACAATTGTTTAAATAATAGGTGATTTCATTTGGTATGTTCCTATTTGATTTTCCCTTTTTGGAATTTGACACAAGTATGGTTGGTGGAAGGTAAAGTGGGATGTGTGTCTATGAAGCACAAACACTGGAGGCCACAGTGGTAACAGATAATTTAAGAAAACAAAGGTGGTTGAATAAATTCATCTTAACACATTTTTGAAATATAAGGCGAGGCTTCCCTCAAACAAAAAAAAAGGTGAGGCTAAAATTTATATTTATATAACTCCATTATTTTTAAGAATATTATAAATAATGATCAAATAAATATTTATCAAATACTAGGGGCAAGACTCTTTGGGTGTGTTTGTAAATGTATCAAGTCATTTGAACATTCTAGGGAAATGGGTGAATAATGGGTACTCTTGGGTGAACATAACTTTCACACATAATACACATATTTTTAACGATCTTTTTTTTTTTTTTTTTAAGAAGTTAAAATGGAATATATTACTGAATGCCTGAAGATTTCAGCACAAGGAGTGTCGAAAACCCAGTTGAAAGGGTATCAAATACAATCAAAAAAATACGGGGAACAAAAACAGGAAAACTAAAAAAGAGAGCTACCCTATTACATAATAATTTCCAAGCAAGGTAAAAGATTTAACCACCAAAAATGGTAGGAGAAAACAAAACTAGGACGATTTGCTTTCAGCCACCAGTAAGATTGAAGCTTAACTTTATCTAGCAATTGATTAATCGAAGCTTCTGTTTGGTGAAAAACCTGAGCATTCCTTTCAAGTCAAATCACCCACATATAAGATAACCATATAAGATGAAAAGCGGAGCAGTTGTTTCTTGAGAAGCCTCCTAAGGTGCCAAATTGATATAAATGGTCTGACACATGTTCAGGAAACACTATGTGGTAACTAAGCCAATGAGAAATACCATACCAAAGTTTACCAAAAAAATCACAAGAGAGGAATAAGTGTTTTGCATCCTCCATCATACCGCATCCACCCACGCATAACTGAGCATTTGAAAGTAAAATGTGTCTTTTGATTAGATTGTCCGTTGTTGGTAATCTATCCCGCAACAGACGCCAAGCAAAGAGACTAATTTTCAGGGGCACTTCCTTGTTCCAGATTTCTGACGTATGAGTTGCTGACAAGTTGTTGCTGGTTGGTGTTAACAGATGGTTATAAACACTTGTGACGTTATAATTACTGGAAGCATGTAAGTGCCAAATTCACCTGTCAGAATGATTAGGCTGCAAAACAATATTAGTTAAAATATCACAACACTCCTGCACTTTTTCCTCCTCCCAAGCAAACAAACGACGCCGCCACTTCCAAGCTTCCCCCTCGTCCCCCCACCCAAGCGAATACATTTCAGCCACCGTTGTCATTTTATTATTAGCAAGATCAAAAAGACGGCAAAACTATTCTTATTACAAATATTTGTCAGACATTTTGCCTTGTTCGAAGAAAATATATTTGAAGAGTGTGTAATCTACTCCTACTAATATAAGAAAATTAATGTTCGCCATTTTTTCTAATATGTCATCGGTTAATCTAATTAATTTGGAGGACTACATGATTATTTTGCAAATCTTCTTTCAAACGGCTGTCTAATATTAAACATTATTTTCAGCTTATTTTCCTCTCTCCCTTATTTCCTCTCGCAAGAATATTTAACTAATTATTCAATGATTAGATAATAACGAGAATGAAAAAGGTATGTTTCCGATTATTTTCTCCACATGTTCGTTGATATCAATCCATTATTTTCCCTTTGTAAAGAAAAATCCATTATTTTCAAATAAACTTGGATTAAGAAAATAATGGGTTATATATATATATATATATAAAATAAAAATATATTTAATAGAAAAAAATTATTTAATAAAAATACTACATTAACGTTGATATTTTGAAATGAACAACGAGAAATACGCGAAAGCTTCCCAAATTTTTCACGATGCTGACATGCCGCATTGCAATGGAAAACATGGTTGTCATTGTATCTTTCTTTTTTTTTTAATTTATGAAAGATGACTGTCAATATGTTGACTAGTCAATTGCATCAATTTGCAAACACTTCGTGAGATGGGTTCTCACGATATATCATTTCTCTTTTAAAATTAATTATTAGTTTTTAAAATTTGATCATATCAACGAATAAAAATTTGTTTTTACAAACATAAATACATTAAAACAAAATATCATTGGTATTTTAGAGCACATACTATGTCGTGTAAACTTTCTCCAAAGTTGATAAAATATACAAAATGTAGGATGTATTTGTTTTAAATTTACTAAGTTTAATAACATTTCTTGAAATCTAAAAATGTGAATTTTATTTCATGATATTGTCATGAACTTAAAATAGGGAGATTAATATGTAGTTTTGTATCGATACATTCTCATATAAATTTATATAACATGCCACATACATCATTTATTAAATAGCAGTGAGTAATTGACCTGCCGTGAAGTTGCTCTAATGTCGCTAACTATGGTCCACATATTTAACGTTCTTAATATCTCTTGTAGTAGAAACAACCAAGCACAGCATTTCCACTCTCAAGAACAAAAACAAGAACAACAATAGAAGAACAAGAACAAGAAAATGGAAGAAACAAGAACAAGAACAAAAACAACAATAGTATTGTATCCAGCACCAGGCATAGGCCACATAATTTCCATGGTAGAATTAGCCAAACTCATTCTTCATCATCATCAACAACACTTCTCCATCACTATCCTTCTCACTACTGGCTTCATGGACCATCCATCCATAGACAGTTACATCAACCG
>Ga0315913_1001487_pt1 | contig 25958 bp, 17 predicted proteins | sample MpolsnodulesMG_FD_207736 | JGI IMG/M metagenome (GOLD analysis project Ga0315913, IMG submission 207736) | Medicago polymorpha root nodule microbial communities from Los Angeles, California, United States - small nodules | ecosystem: Host-associated > Plants > Roots > Nodule | place: USA...
TGAAAAGATTTATGAATATTATTTCCGCTGCGAGATTATTAAAAATGTTATCAGTTGATGTTTACTTTATTAATAGAAAATTTTACTCTATTATTTAAGTATTTTACGAAGTGTAGCATTCCGTATATGTTGTAATACTCTGATTTACATGTATGATTTACATTGTTGGGAATACGGGGTGTTACAAAGGGGAAAAGTAAATAAAATAATATATAGGCGAAAGGTGTAGAATAAAAGTTTTAATTATGTGGGGGAGGGATAAGTAAAAAAAAATAGAAAATAGAATTGAAGGAATTATAGTATGAGGTTAGCCCAAATATAAATAGAGAATTAACAATCAGAGTTGTCACTTTTGCTGAAACATAGAAACAAGATAAGAGGAGAGAAGAAAAAGAGAAAACCCTAATTCAAGAGAAGAGCCAAAGCCGGGACTCCGGAGAGTCGAGGTAAGGGGGGGATTTCCTTCACTTTACGGTAACTTAATCTATGATGGGAGGGTTGTCTTTAATTTTAAGATATTGATGTTGTTACGATGTGAATTTTGATAAGAGAATGGAGGTGAATGAATTAAAAGACGAAGCTGAAAGATGAGTATTGAGGCAAACATAATAGGAGGTTCATCAAAAAATTTACCCGCGCAAGATTTAGAATTGGTAGTTGTAGTAGATGTACTTAAAGTGTTGAAGCAATATTTTTCTGGGTCAAAGTTTGAGTTGTTTAGTGACCATAAGAGTGTACGACATCTGCTTGATCAGAGATAGTTGAAAATGAGGCAGAGGAAATGGTTGGAATTATTGAAGGATCATGATTTTGAGCTGGGTTATCATCCAAGAAGGCCAATTTAGTAGAAGAAGCCATGAGTAAGAAATCCTTACCTATGTCGGCACTTATGGTTAACGAGGTGGAATAAATAAAACAATCCAGAGACACTGGTTTGGTTTTTGAAGTGACGCCGGGTAGTGTGAAGTTGGGTATGATGAAGCTAAAGAGTCAAGTGTTATAAGGGATAAAAGAAAGGCAGAAAACAGTTTTGGTGTTAGTTGACCCTTTAACACTAAGCAAGCAAGAAAAAGAAGTGGATTTCAAAATAGACGAGAATGGGATTACGAAGTTTTGAGATAGGGTTTGTGTGCTGAATATGCCAGAATTGAAGCGGAGTATCTTGCAGGAAGGTCACATAAGTAGTTTGAGTATACACCGGAAGCACTAAGATATATCAAGATCTTAAGGAGATGTCATGATTGGCAGGTATGAAGAAAGATATAGTTGAATTTTTGTATGCTTATTTGGTCTTGGAAAAGTCAAAGGTGGAACATCATTAGCTGACGGGGTTAATGCAACCCTTGAGTATTACGAAGTGGAAGTGGGAAAATATTTATAGGGACTTTGTTGAGGTAACACCAGTGAAGCGCTTAAGGGGTAAGGAGATTGCATTGGTGAAAATGAACCTGGGAGGACCATCCGGAGGAAGCATGACATGGGATCTGGAAAGTCGCATGAAGAAGTCCTATCCAGAGTTATTTTCTTCATGAAATTTTCGAGGACGGAATTTTTTTTAAGTGGGAGAGAGTTGTAACACCCCAAAAATTACATGTAATGATTTAACAAAGTTAATTAGAAGTATTCTTGATTTTATGTTATAATGATGTTATGATTCTAGAATATCATGTTAGCTATGAAGAAAATAGATTTATGATGATTAATGACGTGTTAGGAGAATTATTATGATGAAGGGGAAAAGTAAATAAAATAATATATAGGCGGGAGGTGTAAAATAAAAGTTTTAATTAAGTGGGGGAGAGAGAAGTAAAAATAATAGAAAATAGAATCGAAAGAATTATAATATGAGGTTAGCCCAAATATAAATAGAGAATTAACAATCAGAATTGATACTTTTGCTGAAACATAGAAACAAGAGAAGAGGAGATAAAAAAAAAAGAGAAAACCTTAATTCAATAGAAGAGCGAAAGCCGAGACTGTGGAGAGTCGAGGTAATGGGAATATTTCCTTAACTTTAGGGTAACTTAATCTATGATGGGATGGTTGTCTTTAATTTTAAGATATTGATGTTGTTACGATGTGAATTTTGATAAGAGAATGGTGGTGAATGAATTAAAATATGAAGCACAGAGATGAGAACTGAGGGAAACATTTTAGGTCTTTGAATTGAATTTTTATAATCTTAAAAAGAGTGGATAATCCGGTAGGTTAAGGAAGAATTAGTGTTTCAATGGTAGGGTAATCATAGGGTGAGGATGAGGGTCGAGTTTGGCGAATTTAGGGTCGAAAACGGGTTTCGGAGAGGCACCCTAAGGTGAAATCGCATGAATTTATGGACCCTGGTACCTACGCATGGTTGTGCCACTTGGGAGCACGGTCCGTGTGCAGCTCTTGACATTTTTTGGGGTTTTGGGTGCTTTGGAAGGGGCACGGTCGTGCCTCCAATCAGCACAGTCGTGCACCCTGTCTAGGCTTAGAAAAACCACTTTTTGACCACTTTCTGCTCTGAATCAAGCTTAGGTGTCTTCATGAAAGGTGTAGGTATGGATGTTAAATTTCCAATGGCTCTAGCTTGGCCTCCAGAAGACATCGAAAACTTGAGATATGATCAGAATATTAAAGATAGGTCAACACGGTAGTGCACTCCTACCAGGATTAGGAAAAACCACCTTTTTCACCCCTTTTTGTTTAGAATCAAGCTTAGGTGTCTGTATGAAAGTTGTAGATAGGGATGTCAGATTTCTAATGGCTTTGGTTTCAACTCTTTTAGGTATCTACAACTTGAATTATAATCAAAACACTGTACCTGGCCATGTTGCGTTTTTCATGAGATCTTCAACACAACCCTTTCAATGGATTCCAAAACCACTTGCTAAATTATATGGAGTTTAAGAGATTCATTAGAGTGAGGATCAAATTAAATTATCCTAAACTAATAAACCAAGATTAAGAAGTGTACTTAGGCAAAACAAAAGGTGATTAACTCGATAACTAGTGAGACTAAAGTTAGAATCGAAAAAGGGTAATTAAGTGGAGTTAAGGGGATCGTTATGAATAGGTGTCTTAGACCAATAAAGAATATAGTAGAGGGAACTTAGGATGAGGAATGAGTATAGTATTACAGGTTAAAATAAAGAGTATGAACATGAATAAGATGGGATGTTAACGATGTAAGGTGATGGTGTAAAATGAGTTATATGAGGAATGACGAATGAAGTGATAAAGATCTTAAGATTAAGAACAAAGAATAAGACATGTACCTAGGGCAAAAATACGTAGGAAATGGGGGATAACACTAATGAGGATATGGGTTTCAAACATGATGTTGTTTTAACAAAGATGTGAACTATAACATGTAGATATGATGTTGAACGACAAATGAGATGTTAACATTATAAGATGACGAGGTATGATGATGATAGTATAAATTTTGTACCAAGATGATGAACGACGTAATAAAAGATGCTTATGAAAGACGTAAGGGGAAAGTAGAGTGAGTTGTAATAGGGTTATTCATGAACTAATAAAGATGAAAATGATTGTAAGTTATAGTTAGGGATAAATGTAGCGACGAGACTATATGAAGAGTGCGAACTTAGGAAAGTTGTCAGGTTGAAGTAGAGAGGAATCGAGGGAAAATGGTAAAGATAAAGACACGACGAGGCGTAGGTGAGCGAAGATTAGAGAGCAGTAAGTTAAATAAGGGGTAAGATAAGAAAAGAGGATAGCTTTAGGAATAGTTCATAAACAAGGGACAAAGATAATAGAAGAAACCTAGAATAAAGATTGAGTCTAATGATTTAAACCAGATTTTTAAAGGTACAAACCAAGTAAAATAAGTGTACGATGTTAGAGGACTAAGGTAATAGACGATGATAATGGTGAAATTAATAGACGATAGGGTCTAACGACTTAATAAGTTTAGTCGTATAGATGCAAGTTATTATGAGAAAAGATGAATGAGTAGTAAAAATCGTAAAGACCAATGATGAAGGATAAGGTAGGTTACTAGGAGTAAAGGGTGCAGAGAATGTAGAGGAAACCAATGATGAGTCGAAGTCCTAAACATGACGTGATTTCTAACAAGAAAATGAGTTAGATATGATTAGACGAACATATGGTGTTAATTTATGACAAGGTGTTAATGATGATGTAAAACGACGTTATGATTGTTAGATTGACGAAAGACGAAAAATGACGAAAGATGAAGAAAATTGACGAATGATGAAAAATGACGAATGACTATGATGTAAAGATGATATGTTGTTTATGTGTCTTTCTAAACTCTAAATGATGTTTGGTGAGTCTTCATGCATCATATCATATTACATAATGAGGAATAATGAAATGTATGTTTCAGTAACACACCTCTAAACTACATTATTATGACGATAAGATCCGATACCAGCATGCATGTAGGTCTAGGAATGAAGTATGTTGCATATAGGTCATGTTAGGTGAACTGTGATATGTGTTAATGATGTCAATATGGTATGTGTGTTAATGATTTTTATGAAATAAATTGTATGAATATTATGATGAATGATTGATGATGATACGATGAATGATTGATGATGATGTGATGATGGACCAATGATAATATAATTATCTACTTTATTATTCATGTATCCCAATATATGTTATGATGTGAATTCTCACCCATTTGCTGTTGTTTATGTATTTTGGTGTCTGTACCCTTGGGGTACAGATACTCAGGACGAGGAGCTTTAGCTTTCTGGGACACTTAGAAGGTGGCGACAGGGATATACTCCCGTAGCTATTATTTGTGATATTAAGTAGTCGAATAAATACGTGCACTGATATGTAACACTAGGTTTGGGTTTAACGTTGAATGTCCTAAAATTATGAAGTTTAAGCACTATGATGTTTTATGTTATTTTTTGTAAATGATGTTAAAGATAAGATGTTTATAATTATGAAATTTTTATGAAGTATCTTTTGTTGTTGTATCTGCTTCCCTATTATTTTATTAGTTTAAAAATTAATGAATATGTGTGACATCCTTTTTCTTTAAAACCATGATTATTATTATATAAAAATTACCGTCGGGAATTAGGGTGTTACATAGTGGTATCAGAGCAGGTCGGTCTATCTGGCCATTTTTTTTTTATTTTGTTAATTCCCTACATGCGGCATGTGTGCAACCACTGTCAATGCTTGAATCCCTTTGATAAGGTATCTAAATATTGGTAGATATAGAAGGAAGGTTGGGAGAAAATAGATGAGTGAGGTTTGCTCACTAAAAGTGTGCAAAGGAGAGGAAGGGCAAGAACTAGGAGTGCGGTGATGCTTTGTGGAGTTACGATAGATGAGGAATAGTAGGAGTTTCAGCAAGAAACAAGTGAGGGAGACATCGTTGCTCCACTGAGATGTTTCACTTATGGTGCCATTGAGAAGGGAAGTATAGTCTCTGAATTGAAGGATTAAAAGTTACGATGATAACCTTTTGAGTTAGTATGGTACTATTTATAAGTTGAAAGATTAGGAGGCAGAAGTAAGGTATTGATGTTTGGCAAGTTAGTAGGATAATATGGGTCAAGAATTCTTAGTTTGACCTTTTAAGCTTAGTTGCAAGTACGTGAGTTATAACAGAATTACGAACGCAGATTAGGTTAGTATTAGTTAGGATGATAATCGTTTGGTGGAAACATGTTTTAGATAGGTAGTCGTAAGATGTTAGTGCAAAGGATATTTTTGGAGAATGTAGAAAAGATAGGATTCATTTACGGAAGAGTCATATAAAGTTTTGAAAAGTTTGAATTATTGCGGGGTAGGGTGATGTGTGCAAAATCTTACATCATATTTAAGTCTTAATGTGGATCATCGACAATTGAATGAATAAATAGTAAGAATCGGTGCCTTACAAGGATTGATGATCTGATAGATCAGTTGGCTTGCGCTTGTATGATTAGTAAGATAAAATTGAGATCGGATATCATCATATTTAAGTGAAGTCGGAGGATGTGCCCAAGACTGGAGGTGAGAAAAACACAAGAAGGGGGGTTGAATTGTGTTAGCTTTTTCTTCTCCTAAAACTGAAAGCACTGATCATAAGTTGATAGAGTTCAGGTTCTAATGCAATGTTCAGAGTCCAAATGCAGAGGTTAAGTAAAGAGAGAAAGAGAAGAAAGACACAAAGCAATTATACATGTTCCTTCCACAATTCAGAAGTAGTCATGTCCCCCTTGCACTTCCAAGGAGAGTTTACTAAAATCAATATCTGATTACAATTGCTCAAGGACAAAAGCAAGAGACTTCAAACTACTCAAGCGCAAAAGCAAGAGGTTTCCTATGCTCAAGCACAAACGCAAGAGACTTTCTATGCTCAAGCATAAAAGCAAGAGACTCTTAATCAAACAGAATTACAAAAAAAAATGTTTGAGGTTGAAAACTTGATATGCAATCAGTGGTGTTCATAATACAAATCAGATACGACTTTCAAGACTCTAGAATTTCTAAGATATGAAAGTTGTTAAGAAATTCTAAGTGAACTTTGATGTGGAACAATTTCATAAGAGGTTTGGCACTTGTAAAATTGTTGTGAGTCTCTTGCAATCTTCAAGTCTTCACTCCTTTATATAGAGGTGTGAAAGAGACGTTGTTGATTGCCAGCACATCAAAAGATTCGTTGTTGAAGCTTTATAATCATTAATGATATGTTGCTTGATTTAGTTATTGTCCTATGAGGGAACAATTTCAAATTCATTCCATGTATAGAGAATAACCAGTGTAGTCACAGTTGTAGTCTTGTACTATTGCAGACATGAGGAGTGGAGTAGTGGTTATACAATTGTACTATTGTTCTTTTCCAGCGCTCTTCAGTAGATAAGCATCCAATGCCTTCAAATTCCTCTAAAATAGTCGTTGCTCCAGGATTCCATTCCTTCTGCAATCATAAGCATTAAAATAACAACATTTAACTAACTTCAGCTTCCAGTCTTCAGCTTCTGATGATCTTCAGCTTCTGATGACGTCAGCTTCTGGTAGACAGCTTCTGATGATCTTCAACGTATGATGATCTTGAGACGCTCTTTTCTTCAGATGCTTTCTTGCAACACAAGCTTCTTTTGTAAATTCCATTGCTCTCATTTGTTCTTCCAGAACCTTTGCTTGATCTAAAGACATTTAAATTTTTGTCTATGGTCCTGCACACTTGAACAAATATTAGCATCTCCAATTGACATTTTTTAATACCTTGTTATCATCAAAACTCAAAGTGGTAATGTCAAACACATTTTTTTCCAACAATCTCCCCATTTTTGATGATGACAAACACTAGTATATAAAGTGTTCAATTGTTGTTAATCTAATTAACAAGTGGACTATAGGGTCTAAGGTTTGTAAGCTCCCACTAAGTCCAATAGCTCTTAAGGTGAGGTTTGTAAGCTCCCCCTGAGTTCTATTCAAGTTAATTAAATTCATTTTAAACTTAATAACACTCAGAATAATCTCACATGAAATTAAACTAAGAGATGAGAAGCAAGTTCTCCTAATTTAATATTAACTTTAAATTAGTGGGGCTCAGAGTCTAAATAAATACTATATATCTACTCCCCCTTTTGCAATCAACAAAAAGTAAAATAAAGACCAAAAAGAGAAGTCAGAAAAACATGAGATAATTCTAATAACATATCAGAGTAAGGTTAAAAACAACACATAATAACCAGACAGTAAATTGTCAGAAGCAACATAATAATGTATCAGAGCAACAAAGTAGAGAAACAGTTATATGAAGCTAGACATAAGAACCATAAGAAATGACTAGAAAACAAAATAAAGTGTGTGTGCAATCTATGGTTTGGCTTGTTTCTTCATCATTTCCATCATATCCTTCATCATAGCTTCTAAAGCATCATATCTTCTAGCTTGGGCCTCTTCTCTTGCTCTGGATTCTTCTCTTGCATTTTTTCTTATCTTTTGTTAATTGTGCGATTTTGCACCCCTCTTTTTTTTTGAGTGATTTAGCACCCCATATTTTTGCCCTCTTTCTGGTTAGATGGACCATCTTGTGTTTAATTGCACTTTTGCACCCTATCTTTTTGCCAATTGTGTGATTTTGCACCACCATCTTATGCCCCATTTCCTCTGTTTTATTGATGATTTTGAACAAAACACAATTGACAAAAGATGGGGTGTAAAATCACTCCAAAAAAAAGAGGGGGTGCACAATCGCACAATTAGCAAAAGATGGGGGAAAAGTGCAACTAAGTCAAAGTGTAAAATAAATGTGTAATTAATTTGTGTGTCTATATATATATATATATATATATATAAGGAATTAGTTTGTATATTTGTTAGCTAAATAATTTAGTTCAACATTGATTTTCTTATTGAAAAACGGCTATTACAAGCTTTTCAGATCATCCAAAGGTTAGCCAACCAACTTACGTGAAAACATTCGTTTAGCTTCATGGTGGGAACCTAAGACCGCAAAATTAATGGAAATGAACAATTAAATTATTTGAAAGAGCACAAGAGAAACGTAGACGATTTCTAATTGCGCATCAAACTTTTCAACACATTACACAATCAAAGAAGAGGCTACTAAAATTTTCTTCAACACTAGTGATGGCATGCTGTCATATGATGTTTTTAGGTTAGTTTTTATGCATTTTAGTTGAGTTTCTAGCACTTTAGATAGCTTGGAGTAGAAAATTACACGAACAATCAATTTTTTAAGTTTTATAATTGTGCCACGATTTATGCAAATCAACTGACTTTAAAGTCATCTTGTTACGGACGACGTTTGTATGGCAACAAAGTAACCGACTCCAACATCTACGGTACAAAGTGGTTTCAGGTTGAAGGATGAAATACACCACCTATCATTGTGAGAATGACTTGTGACTTTTACATAACGTTCTATGTAACATTCTCACGGCAGGTCAGTCCAATATAAATATTACGCTTAATATTTATATCTCTATGAAGACTTGATAACTCCTTATAAATGATCCATGAGATGTGATCATCTGTTTACTTACATAATAATCTTTATGCTTTAACGTTATCCCACTTCACATCTTGATTGCGGATGTTTTAAGAATAGTCTCATTGTGTTTAATGGTGTCTCACGATTAAGTCACACTTAATATTCCATTTGAACGAACTAACTATTATGGGGACTTAATTATTTTAACATAAAAAAACATAATAGGGAAATGCCTTTATTTAATAAATAAATATATGATACAATTACCATGTTCTTATAAATAATTAGCCTCTGGGGCTTACGCCAACATTCACTTCATATGTCTCACGTAGTAAATTGATTTAATGACATTAAGCTTGTACAATGTATGTTGTTGTAAACGTTGTCCTATGTCTAGCAACTAGTAGCCATAAAAGAGATTATTTCAAAACTTTTAAATTAAAAGTCGATGTCTCACTTTTTCTAAATCAATAAACCATTTCTGGATTGCACGTCAGAAAAAGAGTTAAGAATGAAAATAAATAATCAACATAATGAAAGATAGATTGTATATAATCAATTAGACCAATAGTTTTACATTGAGCATAACTAATTCTTGCTAACTAATCCTAATCTCAACCCAAAGACAAAGTTAGTGATCCATGGTGAGCATAACTAACACAAAGATGAAGAAGAAAAACAACTTTCTCTTCGTGTTTATCTCTCTATTTCGAGTCTAAGATGAATCATGTTTGAATTTTGTTTACAACTATTTATATACAAGTCATACAACTATCTGGAACTCATTGCCTTGACCTCGCTTAGGCTTGCCTAGTGAACCACCCAATCCTGGAAATTTGGACATTCTGTTCAGATTAACTCCCAGCTCGCTCCAGTTTCATCCTACGAGTCTAAAATCCCACAAACACTTAGAACTCTCTGACTTAGCTCGCTTTGCTCGCCTAGCGAAATGCCTTGGACTCATAATATTTGTTCTTTTGCAATTCAACATCAAACACTACAAAATGGATGGAAAATAGGTAATAGCAGCTTAACTAGCCTAAGGACCGTAAATATTTCGTATTTACATAAAATTGAAGGTTTCAACTTTGATTACTTGCCAAAAACAAATTAATAAGTGTATTCTAAGTTCAATATTTCGTATTCTTTTGATCATATAATTGATCCTCTATTAAATTATTGAATCAATCTTCAATTGATTGGATTCTTCAATAGTGCAATGAAAATGGATTGACACGTGTGGGGTGTGAAAATACTACAAACACGCAATAGAGAAGAAAAATAAAGTTGACGGTTCATATTTTCTTGTCTTAGGTCCATTTGTTCCCCTTAAAAGAAAAAGGAGGTGTAAAATATGAACATTGATGTATCCACATCTAATAGGGCTGAAAAACACCAGTAAATGACGGTAATGTCCCCGCGGCAGTTAACTATTGAGGAAAATAAAACCGGCGGTAGTTAATTGCTGAAGTTTTCCTCGGTAGTTAACTGTCGCGGTTTCATCGAAAATTAACTGCCGATGCGTGTTTATACAGGAACAAAAACACCAGAACACATATCAGTTGCAATTTTCTTCAAATTTCTCTCAAATTCTCACCAAAGGCATTTTCACAAATTGCAAGCCAATCAACCCTACATTATCACAAGTAAGTTGCATCATTCATTGTAATCATAATGTTAGAGTTCAGGTGTCTGGTTCCACAGTTAATGTTGTCCCAAGTTCCAAGAAGAAGGAGCACAGAGTTCACACATCATCTTGCCCACCTCGGGCTGCTCGTTCGTTAGAATCTGGACCGTGGATTTTGGAGTGGTTGAGTGATCAACACCATGGTGATGCTGGAGTTATCGCTTCATCAAGGAAAAAGGTGAAGAAGGTGGTGCGGACTAGGGATCCTCATAGCCAGGCTGGTAGCATAGATCAGAAGCGTAAGAAAATGGATGGGGTTTTAGTCACTCAGTGCATAGTTTGAAAAAAGTGGCGAGGTTACCAAGTAAAGATCGTTCAGCAGTTTTGCAAATTTTGAAGAGGAAAGTTCATAAACATCAAGGTTTTGATCAGATGAATAAGGTGGTGGAGGTGTTTTCTCAAAGTGTATCAGAAGAAGCTTCTTCCTCATGCTCGGTGAATAACGATTGGAAACATTGGATGGTTATGCAAGGGAGTGAGAGGTATTGGTAAAGCAATTGGTGTTTAGTTTAAAGGGGAGAATCATAACATGTTTGGGCTTCTTTCGAGGACGGGGAGGGAGTTGCGGCGTCAAGGGGGTCGAAGGGGGAAAGGGTTCATTGAGGGAGGTTGTTAGGGGTGGTGGTCGGTGTGAGGGGGTAAGGGTGTGGATGATGAAGTTGATTTCTTGGATTGGTAAGAGGTTGAGAGGTTTAGAGAAGAGGAAGGAGGTTCGTTCTTTGGTTAAGGAGAAATGTCTCTTTATTTTGTGTTTGCAAGAAACGGAGATGCATGGGTCTGATGATGGGTTATATGCTTCATTCTGGGGTAACCTGTCGGTTGTTTTTTCCTTCTATCCTTCTCAAGAGGCGTCAGGGGGTCTGTTATCGGTTTGGGATACTTCTGAGGTGGAGATGTGGTCTTCTGTTAGTTGTGATTATGTTTTGATTATTCCTGGTCGGTTTCTTAAATCAAATGAGGAATTTCATCTGTTCAATGTTTATGCTCATTGTGATTCTATATCCAATAAATTGTTATGGGATTCGCTATCGGCCCGCTTGCATCTTTTGAGAGGCAAGAAGGTGTATGATTGTGGGGATTTTAATATCGTTCGGTGTAGGCAAGAAAAACGATCTTTATCAGAAGGTGCCTTTATTTCAGATTTTTCTCCTTTTAATTAGTTCATAGAGGGTAATGTATTGTTTGATTTGTCGTTGTGTGATCGAAAATTTACATGGCTCAAGGGTGATGTTAAGTCGATGAGTCGACTTGATCGGTATCTGATCTTTGACGAGTGGTGCTTGTTGTGGCCTAACTGTTTACAAATTGTTCAGATGAGAGGTTTATCAAATCATTGTCCTTTAGTGTTGTCCGTTGATGAAGAGAATCGGGGCCCTAGACTATCCCGTTTGATGAAATGCTGGAACAACACTCCTGGGTACAAGTAATTTGTGAGTAGCAAGTGGAAGTCTTTTCAAGTTGATGGTTGGGGCGGCTATGTGTTTAAAGGAAAATTTAAATTGATTAAAATTGCACTGAAGGAGTGGCATGCCTCTCATACTCAAAATTTACTTGGGAAAATTGCATCTCTGAAGGATCGTTTGGCTGATTTGGATAGTAAAGGGGAAACTGTAGTGTTGACTAAAGAGGAATGTGATGATTTGCATTGTATTACTTCGGATATCCACTCTTTGTCCAAACTTAATACTAGCATTTGCTAGCAGCAGTCGCGGGTTCAGTGGTTGCGTGAAGGTGATGCTAATTCTAAATTTTTCCACTCAGTTATGTCTAGTAGGCGACGTCATAATGTGTTGTGCTCCATTTTGGTCGACAACGTGATGGTGGAGGGTGTACAGCCCATTCGTAATGCGGTTTTCTCGTATTTTGCGAGTCATTTCGTGTCACTTGATGTTGAGAGACCTAGTGTATCTAATCTGCAGTTCCATTCACTGTCTATGGCGGTGGGTAGGGGTTTAATTAAACCTTTTTATGTGGATGAAGTTAAGGCAGCCGTGTGGGACTGCAACAATTTCAAGAGTCCGGGTTCTGATGGGATTAACTTCATTTTTATTAAGGAATTTTGGCAAGAAATGAAAGAAGACATTTTGAGGTTCGTTTCCGAGTTCCACCACAATGGTAAATTGTCGAAAGGTATCAACACTAATTTTATTGCTCTTATTCCAAAAGTAGATAGTTCACAACGACTTAATCATTTTCGGCATACCTCTATTGTGGGGAGTTTGTATAAAATTTTGACAAAATTGCTAGCTAATATACTGAGATTGGTTATTAGTAGTGTTATTTCGGATTCTTAGTCAGCGTTTGTCAAAAATAGACAAATTCTTGATGGGATTCTGATAGCTAATGAAGTGGTGGATGAAGCCCTCAAATCTCATAAGGAACTTATGTTATTTAAAGTGAATTTTGAAAAGGCCTATGACTCTGATGATTGGGGTTATTCGGATTCTGTTATGGGGCGCATGTCTTTTCCCGCATTATGGAGAAAGTGGATTAGAGAGTGTGTCAGTACAGCCACAACGTCCGTTTTAGTCAATGGCATACCTATAGATGAGTTTCCTTTAAAGAGGGGTTTACGGCAAGGTGATCCTTTATCTCCTTTCCGGTTTTTGCTGGCGGTTGAGGGTCTCAATAGTCTGATGAAATCTATGGTTGAGGCTCAGTTATTCACAAGTTATAGTATAGAGACGGTTAGTTCAGTGGTTGTGTCTCATCTACAATTTTTCGATGATAGGTTGTTGTTGGGGGCTAAAAGTGTTGAGGCAAAATCCCAAATTAATTTTAAAGATAACAAACCTTGATGATTAAGGAATTAATGGACTTTGATTAATTTGTTGGTATTTAACTTGTGCTCTTGAGTGGTTAATTAAGACAGGAACAAGTTTCAATTCATACCAAGATACAAAGAATCAAAAGACTTAAGAACTCAGTTAGAGTTCAGAAAGTTAAAAAGAGTTCAGAAGGTTGGACAGAGTTCAAAAGGTTGTTCATGATGAACATCAAGAACCAAGCCCAGAAATTCATGAACCAAATGAAGAACATGCAAGGTTCACGTGACTTAAATAAATGCCCAGTAAAGTACATTGACTAAGATCAATCAAGGAATAAAGGCATTTATTTGTTTAAAGTCAAAAGGGCATCTTCAATGTTCTTTTGAGACTATGAACATTTGAAGTACAAAACATTACGAATAGTCCATTAAGAATATCATCCTACATGTTTTCCATGCTGCACTTCATCAATGTTTCACTATTAGGATTTGATTACATCAAATAAGAGTCTTACAAATCATCCTAAGTGAAACAAAAGAAACATTCTGAAGTCGCCTGAGTTCAGAAAGTTCGATCCTGCTCCATGCTTTATCTGACATGAACGTTACAGTGGTTGGAAAAGAAAAAGTAAATCCAAGAGCAAGATTAAGTCTGACTCAACAAGATTTCGACACATAAGGGAGTTGGTACTGTACAAAGCAAACCAAATCCCCTAAAGCATGGAAGTGAAGTGACAGCTCCACTTTATCAATTCTGCACTAGTTCCAAGGCAGATTTCAAAGAAGATCTGACCTAGAAACCTTCTGAAGTACGTCCAAGATAATCTTCATAGTACAACCCAGAAATTCATATGACATTCATCTGCAAAAGCCCAGGTGCATATCTGACCGTTCATTCACATGAACCCAGATGAAGATCATGATGAACACAACAACATTCTGAAGTATTCTCAAGAACACAACAACATTCTAAAGTATTTCATTTTGCCCAGAAATTCAAGTGAAAGTTGGTGGGTCCCAGGACACGTGGCACAAGACTATTGGTCACTCCCCAACGGCTACAAAGGCTCAAGAAACTCTATAAATAGAGATCAAGGCCTCAGCATAACACACACCTTTGCAAAGCATACAAGAAAACAACTTAAGAGTGTTTGAAGCTTTAGCAAAAACATTGATCTCATAAAGATTCCAAGAAGTCTTTAAAAGTTTGCATCAACATTTCTCTTATCTTTTTAAAGATAAATCTCTACCTCCATTCTTCTCTTGTCTGATCCAAATCATTTAAACTTCATACAAATTGTAAACAAAGTCTCATCTAGCTTTAGGGGTACTAAAGTCTGAGTGGGTAACTTAGCAAGAAAGGTGTAAGCCTGCTGAGGCTTAGAAAATACAGTTGTTGTAATTGTTCAGGTGAACAAGGTTGTAAGGTGCAGGATTTGAGAAGTTATCTCAAACATCATAGTGGAAAATCTCACAAGATTGTGAGGAGTGGACTAACCCACATTGGGTGAACCACTATAAATTTCAATGTTCTTCTTCTCTTCTCTTTACTATTTACTTACAATAAACATATCACACACAAACACATTTAATTATTTAAACTGTTTTTACACTAATACTTCAGAACGTTCTGAAGTCTGTCTGTTAACTTAACCATTCCAAGTTAACAACTTGAGAATAACTTTTAAGTGACAGGATTAATTTTTAAAGGGTCACAATTCAAACCCCCCCTTCCTTGTGACTATTTTATCTACTTCAAAAAGTTGGGCCAATGTTCGTGCACTACGGGCGGTTCTAGTTATTTTTGAGGCAATGTCGGGTTTGAAGGTGAATTTCATTAAGATCATGTTGGTTGGTGTTAATATATATGCTTCTTGGTTAAGTTAGGTGACGTCTGTCTTGAGTTGTAAAGTGGGCAAAGTGCCTTTCTTCTAATTGGGCATGCCTATTGGGGGTAATCCTCTAAGTTAAGTTTTTGGGACCCTAGCTTGTACAAAAAAATGTTAATGGGACCCTATTGTGAATCGTATTAAATCTAGACTGTCGGGTTGGAATAGTCGATTTCATAGTGTATTTCTCTCTTTTGGTGGTCGCTTGGTTCTTCTAAAATTTGACCTGACTTCTCTGCTTGTCTATACACTTTCCTTCTTCAAAGCTTCATCTAGTATAATCTCTTCCATAAAATCTCTGTTGAATAAATTTGTTTGGGAGGGGTGGGGATTATAAGAAAATTTCATGGATAGGATGGAGTAATTTGTGCTTACGTAAGGAGTTTGAAGGACTGGAGGTTAGACAGTTGAAGGGATTGAATTTTGCTTTATTAGGAAAATGGTGTTGGAGGATGTTAGTGGATAAAGGTGGTTTTTTGTTTAGGGTTTTAGTTGCCCGGTATGGCGAAGTAGGCGGGAGGTTGGAGGTTGGGGGTCGGAGTTGTTCTTCATGGTGGAGGGAGGTGGTGATGATTAAGGTTGGGGTTGGCAGTGTTGGGGGAGGCTGGTTTGATGAGTGTGTGTCTAGAAAGGTGGGTGATGGGGTTGACACGCTATTTTGGTATGATAGGTGGCTGGGGGCGGTTCCTCTTTGTGTGCACTTTCGTCGGTTGTTTGACTTAGCTGAGAACAAATCCATTACGGTGGCAAATTTGTTTTCTCTTGGACTGAAGCGGGGGGAGGCGTGGAAGTGGAGGAGTAGGTTGTGGGCGTGGGAGGAAGAGTTGTTAGAGGAGTGTATGACTTTACTATTTGGTGTTTCTTTGGAAACTAATTTTTCAGATCAGTGGTTGTGGCTTCCTGACTCTTCAGGGGGTTACTCAGATCGAGTCGCGTATCACTTGTTAACAACGAAGGATATCCCTCTTGCGGATTCAACAGCGGAGTTAATTTGGCATAATCAGGTCCCTTTGAAGGTCTCGGTTTTTGTGTGGAGGCTGCTTTGTGATAGATTTTCCACTAAATCATATTTGGTGAATAGAGGTGTCATATCTTCTGAGGCCGGTTTGTGTGTCTCCAGGTGTGGTCTTGTAGAAACGACGCAACATTTATTCTTAACGTGTACTACTTTTGCATCTTTATGGCCGTTAGGGCGAGATTGGATTGGTTTTGCAAGGGTGGACTCTGACATTATGTCCGATAATTTTTTGCAGTTTATTCATTCAATAGGTGGTGGAAAAGCTACACGCTCATTTCTTCAGCTTATTTGGCTTCTATGTGACTGGGTAGTGTGAAATGAGCGTAATAGCAGTCTGTCTAATAATTATGTAACTCCCATTCCCATGTTGTTGGATAAAGTTAAATATTTGTCTTTAGGATGGCTGAAAGCTTAAAAAGCCATGTTTGTGTTTGGCACTCATAGGTGGTGGTTGAGCCCTTTTACATGTCTGGGCATGGGCTAATTATTTTTTGTTTCGCCCAACTGATATTGTGTATCTTTAGTAATATTTTTGGCACACCTTGTGCTATTTAGAGTGCTTGTTTGTGGTTATATAATCCATTTTTGCTTGTTTAAAAAAAAATGTACATAAAATATTAATGAGTTTTAATATGAAAAAATTTGTTTATAGATTGTTAATAGATAGATGTGGGATATTTTGAGTAATTACCCAACTTCGTCCTTGAATTTTAAAAAATCAGTCAAATTTTTCTCCAAATTTTGCGAAATATTTATTTAGTCCTCGAATTTACAAAATGTCAATCAAATCAGTCCCTCCGTTAAGTTGACGGAGGTGACGTGTACTGTTAACCTCTTACAAGGATTACCACGTCAGATGTCAAGCAAGCAGGGACTAACTTAGCCGAAAATGATGAAATTATCAAGGACCAAATTGATTGATTTACAGAAAATTGCAAAATTCTCAACGTCTCTTTTTCCCCAACATCTCTTTCTACTCAATGTCTCTTTCTTTCCCAAATATATAAATTTGGAACCCTAATTTTATAATCTGTCACCTAGAGTTTAAAATCCCCAAAATTTCTTCCATTAATTGATGACAAAGTTCTTCTCCAATTCGAAAAACTTAAAAACCTAATTTTTTTTGATTGAATTCGAAATCCAAAAATTGTTCAACCTTTGGTGTTCATAAACAATGAGTGGTAGGCGTATGGAAAAAAACAACTATAATAGTCGGTCTTCATCTTCAAGATTTATGTTCAATGGTGATGTGAGAGTGCTTGAATGTTGGTGTCATAGAATTTGTGTTGTAAGAAAAGCCAATACAGTTAATAACCCAGGAAGGCTTTTCTATGTCTGCCCTCTGCCAAAGGTTTGCTTAACAATGGTTATGTGATGTGTGAATGGTTTGTTTAAATTGTACTGATTTTGAATTTTCTTTGTATAAGGTGATGGTGAAAATTGTCAATTTTTTGTGTGGGTTGATGGAGCTGAAGAACTACGTTTTTTTAAAAATAATGGTGTTGGCCATGGAAGAAATGCAAGGTTGATGGAGAAGCCTAAGGATAGTGGCAGAGAAGAGGCTTGGAGGGCAAGGTTGGTGGATAAAGTTGATTGTGTAGGAAGTGAGCTTAGGTTGATTAAGATGTTGATAGGAGTAATTTGTTTGATTGAGTTGTTTAAAATGTTATTTTATTGTGCCAAGTTTGTGTAATGTTGTAATAAAAAGAGGTTGTCAATGAATGAATTCAACCCTTCTGTCAAAATCATTACATCAAATTGGTCCTTCTATTGTTTGTCTATGCATCAAATCAATCCCTAAATTAGTGATTACATAGCCAAAAATACCATCATAAGTCATACATTTGATGTTCATAAGTCATTACATAGCCAAAAAAGAACATTACATAGCCATCAAGTCATAAGTCTTACATTTGATGTTCATAAGTCATAAAATAGCCAAAAAGCATAAATTAAACAAGTCCAAAAAGCATAATTTAAACAAGCATTGGCTTTGGAAATACTGGGGTTTGGATAAATCCATGTATTGCGGTTGAGTAGAAGCGGATGGTTCGTAACTTGGATATGAAACTCTAATAACTCCAGGAGCAGTTGGATTCTGTGGAGCAGAATGGTGTTTGTTTATGTCTGTCATTTGAAATCATTGGTCATCTCATGTCATATCTCCTTATACTCATTCCCTTAAATAAAATCAATCAAATCAGACCTTAAATTATAACACTATCCATCAAATTAGTCCTTAAATTATCACAATAAGTATCAAATCGACCCCTAATAGAGGGGTATAATTGGAAACACATAAAAATGACAACTGAAAAGTTAAAACATCAATTTTTTTTACCATTTCCATCAACTCAAAGTAACATGACAACACAACATGCAAGAGGACACATCATCATAAGTAACAGAGTTTTTGGACGGAAGGACCATTTCAATGTCTATAAAATTCAGAGATGAATTTAGCTGATTTTTGAAAATTTAAGGAGGAAGTTGGTAAGTGGTTTTCCTCGCCTCGTCACATGATTCACCAACGACAATCATTTCAATTTCGTCCACATTTATCTCCAATGCTCCGTCGCAACGTTCCATTCCTCACCACAAACCGACCACCCATCACAACCACCATCCGCCAAAAATCAAGCGGCGGAAGAAGACCAAAGAAGAAAACCTACCACCGCGTTCCAGAACTCGACAGAGTAATGTCCCTTCGCAAAAAACCATCCCTAATCCTCGAACTCAAAACCCTAATCCAATCCCAACCCAAAAACAATCCTCTCTTCCTCCGTGATCTCGAGAAAAACATCGGCTTTGTTCGCAAATGGGACTTCATGACCCTCATTGAAAAACACCCCACAATTTTCCGTGTAACTGGCTCTCCTCCTTTTGTGAATTTAACTGGTAAGGCTGAAAGAGTGGCGAACGAAGAAGCCGAGGCGAAAATTTTGATGGAGCCGATTTTGGTTAATAATTTAAAGAAGATGCTTATGATTTGTGTTGATTGTAGGATTCCACTTGAAACGGTTGAGTTTGTTGGGAATGAGATGGGTTTGCCTTATGATTTTAAGGAATGTTTGATTGGGAAGTATCCGCAGTTTTTTTCGATTAAGAGGTTTAATGGAAGGGATTTTGTTTATTTGGAAGATTGGGATTCTACTTTGGCTGTTACTGCTAGAGAAGCTAGGTATGTTTTTTGTTTTTTTGTGGAGTTTTATGTTTTTGTTAAGCTGTTAGGTGCAATTTTGGATTTGCATAAGATGTAAGGTTTATCATGGTTCTAAATTATATTTTTGAAGAATCCAAATTGGCACTGGGGAGAATCGAACCTAAGACCTTGAAGAGGAGCACACCCCCAGGTCCCAAGCCAATGCCACCAAGCCAACCCAAGTGGGTTATCATGGTTATAAATTGCCGTTGCAATCGATTTTTTTAAACTTTGATTTTGCGAAAAAATGCTGGCATATGCATCCAATGCGGCCATATTTATTGTTTGTAATGACGTTGTGAATACCTCTAAACCTTTATATTGTAACAGGTCGGGTAGTTCTTTTGGTTTGAGCAAAGGGTTGATGGAGTTTGAGGACCTGAGTTCAAACTATAGTAAAAGAGAAAAAATATCAACATAATTAATTACTAATATTTGCCTATAAAACAGAAAACCTTTATTTTGTGGCTGCAGTTGATGTTGCTGACTGCAGTATAGAGTTAGGGAATTGAGGAAAAGAAGCTTCATTTCTTCTCTCAAATGTGAGGCTTGTGATAGATTATTTTGAATTAAAGAAAATGAATTATTGAGAGTTTTTTTATTCCCTTTCATGTATCTCTGTTTAGTTCCGCTAGAATTAGTCTATCACAAGTGCAAGAGACTTGGTGTTTGTTTGGCGTCAAGGTCAAAACCTTTAGAAATGATTTTTTTTTTCTGTCAAATGTTGTTTTGGCAAAATTAGGTTTTTGGTTGGTGTTAGTAATGTTGTTTTGTTCTGAAACTTTTTTTAAAAAATTGAGGAAGGGGGAACTTTTATTAATTAAAATGGCACTATTGACCATTTTACAACCATCCCCAAAGGGATTTGAACTCTGCATCTTAAGGTTACAAGGCTACGCTTTTACCGTTGAGCTAGCACCTCAAGTATATCGGTTCCGAACCTTGGTTTGACTAAAAGCAATAAAAAAGTGGCTATTGTGTTGGGTTGAAACATTTCCACTAAGTTTACATCAAACTTGTTTTCTGAGTGAACAGAGTCAAATATAAATCACTGTACTTTCGATCCTATTTTAACCGAATCAGTTTTATTAATTTGATTCTAGTACAGTCGTGTTCGACAAAAGCTTGGACTACCATTTGCTTTGTGTTATATTGATTTAACTTGATTTTGTGAAACTGACTTGGTTATAGTTGAGCTTGAAGTGAAGTGAAGCTCTATATTTTGATGTTTTCACAAGTTTGATGTATAATTTAGTTTAAATTTTTTAAATTAACGTAGAAGCTATACTTCTAGTCAAACAAGTTTGGACACAATCAACTTTGCATAACAGGAATCAAACATCTGTATTTTTCAAAAATCACATATGGTAGAAAGCAAAATCAATTTTAATACTTTCCATGTGATATCCAAACACACATTTATAGATATTGATTGTGTCAAATAAAAAAATGTAGGAATATATCTGTTGTGTACTTGTTTGAGTTAGTTTTTAAAATTATTAGTTTGTTGTTTTAAGTGAGTTTGGTTAAACTTTATTTTGGATATAAACAAGTTTATCCAAATATGCACTAGGTTGGCACAGGAAGGAGTTGTTGTGAACATGAAGCCAAAAGAAGATAAGAGGAAGGTGAAGATTTCAAAAGACGGGAACTACGCCGGTCCATTTGCATTCAGAGTGAACTTTCCTGCTGGTTTTAGGCCAAATGTTAATTTCCTTGAACAGTTTGAGAGGTGGCAGAAATTAGAGTTTCCTTCTCCTTATTTGAATGCAAGGAGGTTTGATGCTGCAGATCCAAAGACTCGAAAACGGGCCTTGGCAGTGATTCACGAACTCCTCAGCTTAACTATGGAGAGGAGGATGACTTCTGCACAGCTGGATGCATTTCATGCAGAGTGTTATTTGCCGTCGCAATTGCTGCTTTGTTTAATAAAGCATCACGGGATATTTTACCTCACTAATAAAGGGGTAAGGAGTACAGTCTTCCTCAAGGATGCATATGTTGGTTCGAACTTGATAGATAAGTGTCCTTTATTGCAATTTAATGATAAATTTGTGGCACTTTGTGGCAGAGGAAATGTTGATTTGTGTAACAGCAAGAGTTCTTTACAAGCTGTTCTTTAGGGTTGAATTTTCGGGAGTAGGTGTCTGCTTCTCTCCCTTTATGAAGGAGAGATAAGGAGATTATATGGAAGATTCTTCCACAGAATTTGTTATTGGATTATTCTGATTGTTGGCACCTTACAATCCTTGGTTAATTTAGTTGACAATTTTCAACTCTAATCCAATGTGTAATACTAATCCAATGTGTATTTATGCCCTCAAAGAACTTGATCATCTGTCAGATCACACTTTCAGGATGATAGAAAATGGCATGTATGAGGCTTGAATGGAGACTTTGGCATTATATGTGACCATCAACAGGATCTTAGCTTGCATGTGCTCCATATAGTGCATATACGGCTGACAAGTTAAGGATGTGTAATCACTTCAAAAGAAGCCATCAGAGTTTTGGTGCAGTAATTTTTCTGAATGCTTATACTGCTTCTTTGAAGATTTTTTTTTATGTAATAAATCCAGCCCCGGTCGGCAGTTAGCTATAATAAATTGGGATTGTGCCAACTTAATATCGATACAGCATACACCAGTCATTGTCATCAGTATAGAGAAGATCCTTTGGTGAATTTATGGATTGAAATTTTTGTGCACAAATGGTTAAACTATGAGAGAAGACAAATTCTTATAGAGTGGAGTCATGATTTCATTTCTCCAATAATGAGTGACTCAGTCTGACCTCAGATTTTATTCAATTTCAGAAAATGCAAGTTCTTTGATGGTTAGCCTGTGATCGGATCGGAGGTAAGTTCCCACCATTGGACTCACATCTAACATATTCTAGATACACGGGTAACTGGTAAGTACATTCGTATCACTTGAATTTCTGTCGGTGTAATATTTGTATCATCTGCACCCGCTTGTCTATTACATACGTGTACTATTTTTATTTTTTTTAACAAGCCAAAAGAGATATATTAATAACATACGTGTACTATTAGATCATTATGTGAAGTTTAAACTTACATTACATGAGATAATTAAATAAATTTGTTAAAAATGTCTAATTTATAACAATTCATTGAATACCTGGCGTCAAAAAAAATAAAAAATCATTGAATACCTACCTCTTTTTTTGAGCAGATTGAATATTTACCTTATTGAAAGAAGTTATTGTTCTATCCTCCTGTTCAATTTAGCAATATACATGGAGGTTCATGCTGAGGAAGAGTCATATGGTTGGAAAAAGATTAATCATTTAAAAAAGTTTGATTCAGAGCATCTGATCCAGATGTTTCAACAATGGTATGAACTGTATCAATGACTTAATTGTCTTATACGAATTGATTTTGAAAAGATTGCATGAACATCCAGAACGAATAATCATTTACTTGAAGCTATAGTAGTCGTTTTTGGTTGAAACCACCTCATGGTAGTGATATGAATGTCATATTAACTTTTTCTTTTTTTGGAATACTAAAACTAAAATAAACTACCAAACATGATTGATTGTATTTATTTTAAAGTACTGAGTCAGTTAGGTATATCCATTCAATGCATGACATTGAGATGAATTGAATTATTATGGTAGAATTAGCTGTTTATAATTGAATGAGTTGTTTGCATGAGGCGAAGCACTGCTCAGATTTTGAATCCCTGAACTGCTAGTAAAATCCTCCCGAATGGAATTGAGTTTGCCGAATGAGCCATACCTCGTGGTTTAGTTTCTCTGCATGTTTTATCGAGTACATTGCTCATTAAAGAGGATTCAATTAGGAAAATGGTTTTAACAATATTTTTCATGCTTTGGAAAATGTTTATAATTTTCAGATTGCTACATTTATCAAATGATAACCATTAAAGCTTATACTTCTTAGGTAGGATTCAATACATGATTTTCTATTTCTTCCCACACTCTTAACAATAATGTGAACAAATGGACATTAGTTCAGTGTCGTCAATTGCGGATAGTGACTATGGCAGAATACCGAAAATCTGCCGTACTGCCAATCTTCACAAATTGGCTGTGATAGTTATAAAAAATGCCGCCGCCGCGATTTTGTGCACTTTTTGAGATCTTTCTGTAGACATGTGTAGTTTGTGTCTTTAAAATATAATTTCATTTTCCTACTTCTCCCTCAGGTAAGTTCCAGGTCCTCAATTACGAATTCGATCTGAAACATGCTGTTAAGGTGGAAGCACTTGATATATTCAAACTACTAATCCCAATTTATGGCTCAAAGTAGTACTTTTTCTATGGTTTTTGCCTTGAACAACACCAGCAACTTTCTAGATTGAACTATTTGGGATTTAGGGTATAGGATTTAGGGATTTTGCTATTTGTTTTCTGTCTACTTCCTTGAAATATTTGTGGAGTGCTTGCCTTTTTCTCTTTGTCCACCTGTGCTATGCCCATATTACACTAGACGTTGTCTTGCAAAAGTAGATGCTCGCGGTCTTTCTTATCTTCACAGCTAAAGCGGTGGCTTGATCAATATTGATTTGACAAAAATAAGGAATACGAAACTCGTTTGTTTTGACAATTTTTTTTGTCGAACCCATTTAAGTTACGTCTATGTATTCTGCTGCTGCTGCTACTAGTTTGTAGAGTTTGCTCTTCTAGCCAAATGTTTTAGGCCTTGTTTGGATTAGTTTATTTTAGAACTTATGTAAAATAGCTTATGCAAATAAATGTGCCTTTATGTATGATTTATAAGCTTGTTAATGTATTTTATGAAGAAAAAAAACAGTTTATGAAGGTACAATTTCCGTTATTGAGAACTTACAAATTAAGATAAAAACTTATTTATTTTCATAAGCTTTTTTTCATAAGCTCAATCCAAAAGAGGAATATATAGCAACTTCAGCGATAGACATCAACGTCGTTTTGAAAATGTTTGAAACTTCAACAATAGTTTTCGTCTTTGAAAAGTACAAGCTTATGGTCCCTCTTATCTTTGCAGATAAGATGGTGACTTATCAATTTGATTAAAAAAAAAAAAAGGAAAACCGATGTGTGCCTCAAAACCTAACTTGTATTCCTTTTCTCCTTGTCTATGTTGAATCCATTTTAGTCATGTCACCGTCTCAGTTTTAAGGATGAACAATATTGAGTTTCTACATACAAAGGGTAACCTTGATCGTTGTTAGAGTTTCAAGTCACTTTTATTACCGTTCTACCGTGAGATACCAATTACCGACCAACCTTTTAGTTGAAATAATATACTCTCTCTGATCCTTATTATGAGAAACAATTGACTTTTTTTGGTTCATTGTATATTGATGTATTTAATCTATATTATAACGAGATACATTAATTATTCAATGAACTTAAAAAAACAATTGTTTCATATTTGAAAGATTTTTTAAAAAGTTGAAATAATATATGATGACATAGAAATCTTAAATTTAAAACAATAATTCAATTTTCACTTTGATTCCTATTACTCGGTGAGAGAAACCATTCAACGGGAGAAATACCTGTAATTATTGTAGCTAACATACTTTTGATCGTGTGGAAGTCAAGCATTCAAGTCATTTCTGAGTAGGGCTAAGTCAAAGGATTTGAAGTTTCAAAAAATACAATCTCTGACTAACAGAGGCTTTCTAGTTACTCTAACAATAAAGCAAACTTCAAAAGCACTTCTAGTGGTGCTTAAAGTCAAAGTCAACTCATCAATAATCCCACGTCTATCTACTAGCAAATCACTGTGAATAGAATTAAAATATTGTTCACCAAAAAATATATTGTTATAGGAATCTCATACCAAACAAAACCATAACACAACATATGAATAAGAGGTCATTGTATGAGATGACCTATTATCTATAAGCTCTTTTTAGAGCATATTTGATGCAAATCTGCAACTTTGATTATGCACTGGTTTAATTTTTATAAACTGAAAGAGACCATTACTTAAAGGAGAACCAACTTTCTAGGGGTGTAAGAATAATATCAATATGACAATATAAGGTTCTTCCACTTGGAATATCAATTATTGTAGAACTTTAATTGATTGAAAAACTAATGTGGCTTGGCGAATCTGGTTTGTTCTAAAATTTGAGAAGAATGTTGTTTGCACTTCACTCAATGTTAGGAAACACTAGTAATTTACCAATATAACTTCATCGGTAGTTAGCTGCCGATGGATTTTAACCGGCGACAGTTAACTGTCGATGGACATTTACGTCTTTTTTTGGTGTGTTTAGCCTTGTTAAAAGCGTGAACAACAATTTTCAAAATTTGAACACTCTTGCATGTTCTCTCATTTGGTGATTTGTGATCATTCAACTTTTTGTATGATTGATACTATAGTATAAAGGAGCTTCTTCAATACATTATTTCTATCTTTTCTTTAAGAAAAAAAAAAACAAATCCGTAAATTTTC
>Ga0315913_1001488_pt1 | contig 25954 bp, 18 predicted proteins | sample MpolsnodulesMG_FD_207736 | JGI IMG/M metagenome (GOLD analysis project Ga0315913, IMG submission 207736) | Medicago polymorpha root nodule microbial communities from Los Angeles, California, United States - small nodules | ecosystem: Host-associated > Plants > Roots > Nodule | place: USA...
AAAAAAACTCTAAATGATAAAAGATAAAAGATGAAAAAAATGTAAAAAAAATGATAAAAGATAAAGTTTAAAAATATGTATATATATATATAAATGAATGTAAAATCAGCTGATTAAAAGAAAATTAAGTTAAAAAAATGAAAATTGAGCGAAGAGGGCCCGACTCGGAACCAAAATGAGGTATTTTAAAATACCTCTCTGCCGAAATTTTTATTGAAAATCAGAGCCGAATGGCGTATGAATGTACAGTTAAACGGCCCGTGTCAGTGACATCTTTAGGTCAAAAATTGGGGTATGACAATAAGGACTGTGTTTTATTGAGTTGTAATTGTGTATACTACTCCTAAGATTTGAAGCACGAAGGTAGTTTGTGTTTGAAGGTAACTTCATCATTATTTTGTAATCAAATAATCACAGGGTGTGTGATTAAGTGGAAGTGAGAAGGGATCTCAGATCTAGGAGTTCCTAGGTTGAAGTCAGTACGGGTAGGTCCTAGGTATTAAATTGTAAACTTGGAGTTTACTGAGAACTTATAATAAGGACTACACTAGTGGATTTCCTTCCTGGCTTGATAGCCCTCGGAGTAGATGTGTTTGTCACCGAACTTGGTTAACAATTCACCTGTGCCATTTACTTTCTTGTCTTTAAATTTTACCTAATTCTGATTATTATTGTTAGCACGATGTTTAAACATTAAACTCAACATTCATCTTTTGTATCTGGTGTTGGAACATCGCATAGAACATCTTAAAGCTAACGCACAAGAATTTCAATTGGTATCAGAGCAGGCACCTTGCCTGTTTTAGGGTGAGCTCCAGGGAAGATACTTTCTGGTATAATGGACAAGGAAGGAGGATTTATGAACAAACCACCTCTGTTGGATGGTTCCAACTATGACTACTGGAAATCTTGCATGAGTGCTTTCCTCAAATCCATAGATAGCAAGACATGGAAAGAAGTTCTGAAGGGTTGGGAACATCTTGTGGCTCTTGACAAAGATGGAAACAAGACTGTTGTTCTGAAACTAGAAGAAGAATGGTCCACAACTGAAGATGAATTGGCTCTTGGAAACTCCAAGGCATTGAATGCATTGTTCAATGGGGTAGACAAGAATATGTTCAGACTGATCAAAAATGCACTGTGGCTAAGGATGCTTGGGAAATTCTCAAAACTGGTCATGAGGGTACATCTAAAGTTAAAATTTCAAGACTTCAACTTCTTACTACAAAATTTGAAAATCTAAAGATGATGGAGGATAAGAACATACATGATTATTATTTGAACATTCTTGATATTGCTAACTCTTTTGACTCATTTGGAGAGAAAATTTATGATGAAAAGCTTGTTAGAAAAATTCTCAGATCTCTACCCAAGAGATTTGATATAAAGGTGACTGCCATTGAAGAAGCCCATGACATCTCTAGAATGAAGGTTGATGAGTTGATAGGGTCCCATCAGAACTTTTAAATAACTGTCAACAACAAAACTGATAAGAAAATCAGGAGGATGATGAAAGCTTGTCAGAGTCTATTTTGCTACTCGGAAGACAATTTAAGAGGATTCTAAAACAAGTTGACAGAAGACCCAGGTCAAATGGGCATAACATCAGGTTCAACATCGATAATCAACAAAGTAATGTGAAGAAAGTAAGAACTGGTGAGAAGAGCAATCAATCCAAGGGTGTCCAATGTCATGAATGTTAAGGATATGGTCATATTAGATCAGAATGTGCTACATTTCTCAAGAGACAGAAGAAAAGCTTGACTGTTTTCGGGTCTGATGAAGATGATTCAGAAGGAGAAGTGGAAAATGAATCTGCTAAGCATGTTATTGCTTTAACTGGTAGATGCATATCTGATTTGTCCTATGAAGAGCTAGCTGCCTCTTACAAAGATCTATATACCAGAAGTGGTGAAATATGCAAGCTACTAGAGAAGCAGAAGAAGACTATCGGTGAACTGCAGACTGAAAGAAGTGATCATCTAGCAAAAATCTCTGGTCTTAATGATGAGGTAACTTAACTAAACTCCCAACTTGAGCACTTAAAGAAGCAGGTTAAGATGATGACCACATGAACTAATGTACTGGAAGAAATTTTAGAAGGGCAAAATAAGGGAAAACCAAAGGCTATAGGCTTTAGTTATAAAGCACTGAACAAGAAACAACAAAACAAGAATTTTGCTTATGCTTTAGAAGAGTATGGAATTGTAAACAAGCAAAACAAAAAAACAAGGATATAAAATTTGTAGCTGCTACATGAACTGATGATCCCACTTCTAGTAAACAAATGTTGCAACATCCAGAAGAACATCAGAGTTCTAAAAACAAAGGAGTATCTGGCGCTTGGATATGTCATTATTGTGGTAGAAATGGACACATAAGGTCGTTCTGTTTCAAGTTGTATGGTTATCCCAAACGTACTAAAAAATGAACACCTATATAAGAAGTGGTTAATGTCAAGAAGGACTGGAAACCAAAAGGTGTGTTGTTGGTGTAATAGCTCACACCTCTCTAAGAGCCTCCTCTAGTGAAGATTGATATTTTAACAGTGGATGCTCTAGGCATATGACTGGAGTAAACAAATATCTTGAATGTGTGATGTCATACCCCATTTTTTGACCTAATTTTCCTATTTTTTTACTCGTCTTTTAAGCCGGGATTTTTCGTCGTTTCAGACGAAATTTCGGCAAGGAGGTTACTTTGAAGTGCCTCATTTTTGGTTCCGAAGGCAACCATTTATTTTTAAAGTTTTATTTATTTATTTTATCATTGTTTTTTATTTTACTTTACTTAAATCTTGTTTTTATTTCTTTTTTTTTTTTTATTGTTTTTAATGTTTATTATTCTATTTCTTTAAGTTCATTTTTGTCCAAGAGTCCAAAGCCCAAAAATCTGTCCAATCGTAGGATTCCCTCTAGGGGCATTTTTGTCCAGATTTTACCAAAACCATAATTTTCTCACTATATAAACAACCATCAAATCACAATCATAGGAGGTTGGCAAACATTCCAAGAAAAATCTCAGCAGCCACAAAAACCCTAATTCTTTATATCCTTAACAGAAATCAAACACAACAAAAAGAATCAAGAACAACACTTGAAAACAACCACAACAATATCATCCAGAAATCAAAATGACCAATCCATTACAAAAAATACCATCAACCAAAAAATATCCCAACAAATTTCAAATTCATCATACCATCAACCAAAAAATACACAAACCGGTAAAAGAAAGTCAAGGTCGAATCACAAAAACGCATAAGAGGTAGATAGTTTATTTTTATTTTTCTTATTTCCTAGATCTAGGTTTAGGTTTTGTTTATTTGAGGGTTTTGAGGTCACAAAAGAGGAAGAGGTTAGGGAAAGACGTTGAAATAAAAAAAAAGTAAAAAAAAACCGTTTCCGGCGCCGCCGCCACCTTAGGTGGTCACCATCGCGCCCGGAACTAGAGAGTTCGCCGGACTCTGACAGGAGAAGATGAAGAAAAGGGGGCCAAGTTTTAGTGAGAGAGGGAAGGGAAATATAGCTCCATGTAGGTACACTAGCTTATCTAAATCTTCCACTCTTGAAGTAATCCAATTCTCATTTTCGGTTCGACAGTTATCTTTGATCTCTTGAACAATTCTAGCTTCCACAACAGGATGAGTTGAAACAAGCCAAAAAAACCAACTGAGACCTGAACTTATTGTGCCATTTCCTGCTATTAGGAGATTAAGTATAGTGTCTCTAAGACACTTCTCACCCATTTCATCCATCATCAGTGCATTTACCCAATCAAAATAACATTCATCCATTTCTTCATCATTGTTGCGCTTGCGCATACTTTGCTCTTGTTTGGAAAATGTTATACTTTCATACAAGAATCGGTCGAGATTTTCTTGGGCTTCCCTAAACTTCTTTTCATGACCAACATTTAGCCATTTTTGCAGCTTCCATAGACATCTTGGAATGAAGTGCCTGAACAATATCACTTCCTCTATCACTGTAAGAGAATTTTGATAAGGAATTTCTCTAAGCTCACTAAACTTGTTTGGAAGGCAATTAGGATCAAATCCAAATACAATGGTGCAGAGGCTGTCAAAAGTAAACCTACTGAAGGCATCTTGCAAGTCCACCTGACCACCTGCTTCGAATACATCAGCAATGAATGGCAGTAAGCAGCCGTCCAGCTTTTTCTGAACGGTCTGTTTGAACAAGTTCTTGAAGCTTTTTCTTTTGAGAATTGAATGATACATTGTCCTTTTTTGTTTCCAATCATGAGAATCGGAATTTATAATACCACCTCCAAAAAAGTCAAAAATTTCTTGGAATTTGGACCCTTTGCCGTAATTGCCAAAATTCTTGGCTGTGATGTGATCAACGTTCGTTGGATCAGCAGTAACGATAAAGCTCGTGTTTGTGAACAAGGGTCCTTCAAATAGAAACGTTCCTCCATGGTGTTTCAAAATTAAGGTTGCATGATCATGGAAGTTTGACAGGTGACGCAAACATGTCGGTACCATACCAATTATTGGCCAATTTGGTATAATTTCATCTCTATTTCGTCTCCAGTAGTGAATGTATAGGAAGATTAGGATGGCTACAAATACTCCTATACACTGAATTAGGGACATTGTCGATTTACCAATGTGTACTTTGAATTGCATGTGTGTTTGATGCATGTTTATAAAATGTGTACATGCTTTAGACTTGTATAGCCTTTAGCGCTTGAGGAAAAAAAAACCATTTAAATGTGGAGATTGTTAGGTGCATGACATTAATTTAAGTGGTTGGTTAAAAATTATTAACAACCAATTAGTCTAGCTTGCAGTGGTTAGTTAAAAATCCACAATCCCCTCAACAGGGAAACCGCATTAACTATTCCTACTAAATTAGTCTAGCTTGCAGAGGCTTACCTCTATAGTCCACATCGTTTGTATAAAATTATCTTATTTTTATGCATTATTTAGTGTACCCAAAAAAACTAAAAAAACAATTCTACCTAACATTTGGTGGAGAAGTTAGGATACCCACATCTGAGAGTCAAAGTTGATCGAATCATGATTAGTTTAATGACTGATTACAAGAATTCTTCCATCATTTATAAGTTTAATGACTCCAGTTCCATAACGTTTAGCACATTTTTCGTCACAATTTCAATACCCACAAACATCCAGTTTTAAGAAACCGGCCGATCAAACACAGTTTTTAGGCCAAAAGTGAACTTAATTGTAAGACTCTTTATGTAAGATAAATAAAATAAAATCATGAGTTTCAAAAAGATTAATAAAATAAAAACTTGAGTCAAAAAAGTTAAAATACATTTCTTGACGCAACAAATATTTAGTCGAGGTTCGACTAAATGTCTTCAACTTTGACTCTCTTGCTTCAAACGATTCGATATCTAACTTCTCCAATTGTTTGTGTGGTTGACTAAGGATGGAATGGTTTGAGATTAGTTTGTGTGGATTGTCCATTCTCCGTTGCTTCACACAAAGGTGTTTCGCTCGTTTAAGGTTTCGTCTGAGTGGCGGCTATCTCCCTGTAACTTTGATTTCCTTGTTGTTTCTTGTTTGTTTTTCTTTCATTCCAGCTATTTTATCTTATTTTGTTTCCTTCTCGAGTAGTACTTGTAATCTTTGAGCACTTTTGGTTCTTTTGTTTTGTTTGAGGATTGCACTTTTGGTTTTTATTGCCATTACTAAAGAAAACCGGCAAGTGGTATATATAAATTAGAGAGTTTTCCTGTGATATCAACTAGAAAAGCTTTATCATGGTTATAAATTTTTCTATGTGCATTGTATACAAATTTATTTCTTATCTTTATTTTGAAAAACTTACTTCCAAAGAATCATTATTTTAAAAAAAATGGAAGAAGAAAATATGACCAAAATGAAAATTAAATACTTGCATCAAATTGATCTATTTATTTATGCAGTAGTAATAACACTTGTAGGAAAGAATTACAACAAGCTAACAACTTTTATTACACCATATCAGTTAAGGAAATATTACTTGCACAGCAAGTAAGCATTAGACAGTTAGACAGTTAGTTAGAGGATGATTACTTGTGCAACGAGTAATCATTAGATAGTTAAGAGTTAGTGATCTTGTTTTTGCTGCACATGAAAGATAACATAGAGACACTATTATGTACTAGCTCAATTAATTGATGAGAAAACTATTTTCATTAAATTCTCTCTATTCATAATAGCTAAGAACTCACGTGTAATTCTCTCTATTCATAATAGCTAAGAACTCATCAGGTTAAGGAATTCTTGGTAGTCTAATACGTAATCAATGAAATGCTAGTAATTAACTTCTAGTAGTTGGTTATTTATTCTCTTATTTGTTGTATTTGCATGCTTTGTAACTCAATGCTTTGGTTCAATGCTTCTCCATCCTCAGCTTCAATTTGTGGATACTTCAAATTAGACCAATCAAATACAAAGTCAAACGTATAACCTGCAAAAGTGACATTTCTAATAAGGTACTTTTAGAGCATTGGAAGAACTTTCAACTGAGGAACAATAAAGCGTATGGAACTAGAAGATAACCTTCACGACGGAATAGTTCCCGAAAGAGTTCCCTAAGATAAGAATAATTAGGTTTGTCTTCAAACCTCAATGATCGGCAATAATGGAAATATGATGTGAATTCCTTTGGATAAGACATGCACAAATCCTGTTTCAGAAACCCATACTGTAAATTCTTTGCAAATTGCAACAGATGAAACTTGAAATAAATGAAATTAATTGATTACTTTGCAGCTCAAACAAATTTATTTTTAAGGAAATATTATGTTGCTTAGAAAGAAATATTTCCGCATATGCAGAAAAATAAACGTAAGCAAACAACACTCATTCTGAAATAACCAATGATCTAAATCATCAAAGAAAGATATTTTTTCATAAAGATCTTCTTGTAAGTAAACATTGGTACCTCTATTCGAGTAAGCATCTTCATTTCCCTTATCATGTCATATCGCTTCTTTTTATTTTCATCTTTCATGCCTTGCCATGGAAGACTGAAACAAAGTGCTATAATAAGTTAGAAAGTAGAATGACAAGGACAAGGAGAGAAGTAAGAATCTCGGCATCAAAACAACATTCCTCTTAAAAAGTACATAAGTACGTAACCAAGTGATTCAAGATCATCTCTTCTTCCTTGTTCTGCAAGATAATAAAAACAACAGATATAAATATACACCCAACTTATTTAAATAAGAACTTTAATGAAAAATAAAAGTTTTTTATGAGTATATTAAATAAATTGACTCACTCACCAAATCCTAGGAGTGTGTTAACACTTGCATATCTAGCAGTTCCAATGAAATTCTTGTTTTCCCTATTGAAAGAGAAATGGTTCATAAGTCAATGATATACTGGCTTTAAAATTGAAACAGAATGTAAAGATTGTAGATCTTAAGTATCAAAGAAAGAAGAACTTATTTTGTTGACAATATATAAAGGAGAGATTTAATAGCATTAAACTCCCATAACAGCAAATACAATGGAAGTGGGAAAATAAAGCAAAACAAGGTAGCTCCATAGTCAAAATCATTAATTAGATACCTATACGGTATATGCTCATTTGTGTGAAGATCACGATACTTCCCCTCAAGGCCATAATCAATTATGTATATCTGTAATATTTACAAGAAAATCAGGAAACCTGACATAGGATACATAGGAACACTATTTTAACAAATGGGATTATACAGTGCTCCCAAAAGAAATAAAGACCTATATGGTTTTTGTTCCTAATATCTACTGACATCTCTTGTTTTGCAGAAACAATAATTTTTTTTGATAAAGTGACATTTTTTACTCTTGTAATTGAAATCGGAAATGAAAATAACAAATATACCCAATGTTTAAAACCCCTAGCAGATACGTGCCTAACAGATATTCCCAAAATAAATGCAGAAAAGTGATATGATATATTAGATACCTTATTTGCATTGCGGCCTAAACCCATTAGAATATTTTCAGGCTTTATATCCCGATGCAGAACACCATTGGAGTGTATATACTCCAATATCCTTATCTATGCAAAGTGATAACCATATTGTAAATCAGTAAAATACTTCAGATTCATGTTAAAAAGTTTTTCTTGAAATTAAAGCTATATTTACTAGGTGATTAGCGAGCATCAACACTGTTTTTAAGGAAAATTTATGGCTGCAAAAGTTGAACAAGTCTTCAAGACTTGCTCCAAGAAGGTCCACAACCATGACTTTGTAGCCACCCTCAAATCCAACCCACCTTATATATGGTATGCCGGCTTCAAACAAAAATTAACACTTTAATCAGATAAATGTTGTCAACAGTAGAAAATAACGGTTCATTAAAATTCCGCTACACAACAATGCTATAGTGGCGCGTATCTATAGCGATTTGTTCAAATTATGCTACAGTACAACACTATAGCACCACTATAGCCGCTATTTAACAACAATGAATCAAATGAAATGAAACAATTAATTTTTTTGTGTGAAAGAAAAATGGTGCAAATCTTGAAAAAAAGAAAACTTACGTCCTCCTTTAAGCATCTTATACATTTTAGACTCATGGATAAGTTGAGGATGCGTTGTATACAAAGGTTCCTGAGAAACCAATGAAAATGTAGAGAAAATTGTTGGCACATGTGTTAAGTTAAGTTCTCCAAAATAAAAAACCAGTATAAATTAAGTTAAGTTAAGTAACATTATAAAAGAAAGGCTAAATTGCACTTTTGGCCTCCTAATTTTCACAAACCGGCGCTTATGACCCCATAGCATTTAAAATAGAATTTTTGTTGTTCATTTTGCAAAAACGTCCAACTTGATTTTGACCAAGTCATCGCCTGTGTTGGGGACCAAAAACGCGGGTTTCTTTAAGTTGGGGGTCAAAATTGACGGATTGTCTAAGTTAGAAGATCAAAAGTGCAATTTAGTCAAATAATAAAATATACATAGGACATTGAAGTCATTAAGTTTAATTTGGCGGCCAAGTATGCGTTAATCAAGTGGGACGTTATTTTTGCAAAAGCGTCTAAAGTAAGTTCGGGGGGTTGGGGGAGAAAAAGTGCATATTAGCCTAAACGAAAAACCCAAACCTCGCATATTTGATAGCAACCCAACTTAAGTTATAGTTATGGCCTTTGGTTTTATTTTTCAACAATGGGGACGGTACTATAGTACTCTACCCAAACCCTACTTGTCACCATATATAGTGATTGGAATGGTAACACTCTTCTATGTTAATATATACACCAATTATTGTACCAAAAAATATACATATTAAGTTTGGTATATATTTGTCAAAAAAAAAAAGTTTGGTATGTATTAATATAAGCCCTTTTTATAGTTTAATTTTGTTTTGCCACAAAGGTGCCTTTGCAAATCATAAAATGCTGTTTTTTTTTTCATGAACAAAATAAAATATTAACAATGTTGTTTCTGACAATTCTTGTATTGTTTGAGGTTACCATGTTATAGATACAAAATATTCATACCTGAGAATTAGAGATCAAACATTACTATAAAGTAATGAGTTCTAGTGGTGCATGTTAGATGGAGGGGAAATTTGATGGAAGAGGAAAAATATTAGAGCTGAAAATACTAGAAAAGGTGCAGAGGATACTCTTTAAAGAGTTTGAAGAAGACAAATGGGATAGGTCAAGAAAGGGATCTTCGGTAAAGGAAGTGTATTCAGTGGCGGATCCAGGACCCCGGACTAGGGGTGCAGACTGTTTCACCTTACTAAATTACTATTATTTTCTTTGCAATATTAAACATAATTTTTTTATCACTACTAAAAAAACAAAAATTAGTGAGGGATATTTAGTGAGGGAAAACGTGAAATCCCTCTCTAATTCCGTCACTAAATTTTGCGACCAAGGAATTTGTGAGGAATTTTATTTTTTCCGTCACTAATTTCCCTCGTTAATTTTGCTTTTTCTAGTAGTGTATGTTATGTAACTATATAAATTACAGACACACTTTATAATTAAATTTTACGCAATTTATATTTTAAAATTGTTAAAATCATCTTTTTTTTTAATTTGGGGAATGAAAAATTATTATTAATAATGGTGACTATTAGAGAAAAAAAATACTGATAACGATGTTGCTAAACAATACTTTATAAAAATAGTAATAGGTTTTTTCTAGATTACCTTTGAAGAATTGTGGGTAAATTACCCACCAACCAATGAAAATGAGCAATTTATTGATGAGGTCAAGATAGTTCATGGATACCAACTAAAATGATGAATGTTCATTGGTTGAGGTATATTACCCATCATTCTTCCATATGTACTCTAGTTGTGACCCAAGTAATATAATGACCATTTTACAACTGTCTCAGGCAAAATTTCAACATTATCCTTTGAGGTTATAAAGTCGGGCGCTATAGTTGCATGTATAGCTTACCATCTCAAACACAAAATTAAATTATTCAATAGTAGCGATTAAATTTAGAGTTGTCTTTGTATAATTATAATTTTTTTTCAAAAAAGGCTTGTATAATTATATATAAAACACCGTTAAGGAGAATAATTTATAACATTGTTTACATCAATAAAAATCATTGTCTACTCCTATCTTAACTAACTTGACCAAATATGTCAAAACGTTTTAACATCAACTTGAAACTAGGCCAGGAAACTTAGAAGGAGGCCATATTTTTTTTTTGTTACAAGAATGAGGCCATATAGTAAAGAGCCCATGCCAAAATGGGTTATAGGAAACTCTAAATAATACAAGCTTGTAGAGTTTTACTGGCCGCCACCCATTTCTTGTTCTTCAGCATTATGAGGTTCTTTCGACAAAAAAAAAGAGCATCATGCGGTTCTCGTTTTCACACTGTTGCATCAATTCTTTCTTTATATTCTAGTTTGATTTCTTCTCTGTAACTGCAAATGAACTCTGTTCTCTCAGTCTTTGGGTCAGGGTGCATAAGCAAAATCTTAGGGTGTGCAAAAAGCATACAAACATAGATTACTGGTATAATTTTTGAAAATTCAGGGTGTGCAGGTGCACACCCTCATATAGGGTTGGATCCACCCGAGTGTATTCATGTATGGTATAAGGTGATGTAGACGAAGAGTCAAAAGAACTTGCAGTCGCTTGAAATGATTTAATTCCTCTAAAAGTGTCAATTTTGGTGTAGAGATTAATGCACAACAAAATACCGTCAAAGGACAACTTAATTAAAAGAGATGTTTGATAATCTTGCGAGAGTCTATAATAGGAAACACGAAGACATTAATGTAGAGAAGCAAAATTGTGATGTAGAGAATCAAAATCTCATTACTGATTTAGTGGGGGAGGCGCGTGATTAGTGGACAGGTTACATAGGAAAAGAATGTGGATCTGATGGTTATATAGAAAATGAATGTTCAATATGGGTGGGCATGAATTTAGTATGTAGTCTCACTACACTCGGAGATTCTACTTGTCTTGAATTACCTAGGCTACCTTTATTTTTGTGCACTTTCAACATCCATTGTTCATCCATTTTAATTAACAGTTAGATCCCATTTGAACTCTAACTGGATTATTAAGAAATAATATCTTCCATTTTCTTCAGAATTTTACTATTTCATTTACTAAATTGAATCCTTCCAATTTGGTATCAGAGCCTCGGTTAAAATCACGATAGTGGATGGTAATTACACAAAGACAATGGAAATAAGAATAGATTCTATGGAACACATAACGAGGGATATTGAAGTGACAAAGGAACAAAACCGTCGGTTAGTGAGGAGCAGATTCATATGCAAGAGCAACAACCACGTCGTCACAGGAGTCATGGACGGCCAAGTGGCCGGAGATTTCAGAATTATGATAATGAGGAAGGAAGCAATAACAATTGGGTGCGAGGGAATCGCGACCAAGGCAACGTTATCAAAGCGGTGATCACAGTCCCGGATTTTACGGAGGAAGATGAAGTGTAGAGTGATAGAGAGTTTCATTCTTAAATAGCAGTGAAGGTAGCGACAAAGGTTTTGAAGAAAAAAACATGGGATTTTGAAGGCAAAGTTTTTGCAAGACATCAATTTACTTGAATCACATAGTACAAAGTTTGAGAAGAAAGATTGGGTCTAGGTCCTTAAATATTCAGATAAAGCACTTGTCATCATTGGAATCGAAACTGCTGGAAGGGAATCTCATCATCGCTGTTGAAGCGGTACAAAGAACACCAAGTCAAAACGTTCCGACACAGCAGCCAGAGCCACCAGATTATGGTCAACCTGCGACTAGACTGCCATTGCGAGTACTGCCGTCAGATCTAGGTGATTCAATGTAAAAAATGGATCACGAGTAAATGAGGGTAACTTTGTGTGACGTCAGTGCTAAAGGTGAAATTGAGTACTTACTCTAGGCCTATGGATCACAAAAGTAAGCTCTTAGATATCCTGATACCTTTCTGAAGGCTTGCCTTATTGGATCCGATACAAGTAAAAACTTTTTGGTTTTCTGACCTGGGACCGAAGACTGGATGCCTCATCTTGCTAAAACCTCAAGTACCTCCAGATGTTACTCATGATAGGGAGGTGATTGCAAGTACTTTCTTTTATAAAAAAAACACGGTATCTGATCCAAGGACCTACTAATCTGAGGGGACCATTCCCACTATTCACTTGTGGGGGATCCATTTAAAGCCAGAGCAAAGCTTTGTACAGACTTTACCACCAAAATTTGCATTAGAGGGTATCGATTCTGATACCTTGAGATGAGAACACTCCAAGATCCTAAGTCAATCACTTGACGAACCCAAAATGAGTGATACCTATTACATGTGTGTTAACTGGGCTTTGGTGTTTAAGATCTTAAAGGAAATGCAAATATTGAACTTGAATCCTTGGCTCTATGTAAGTTTCAATTTGAACGCACAAGTTGAGATAATTTTTGATGTGTGGTCATGGATGCAAAATGAATATGTGTTACCAAAATAAGTAATGTGGAATTCATGGACTAATGATTTTGCAAAACAAGGGATGCACAATGAGTTTTTCAAATACTTCAGTACGAAGTTGCTAATACAAATGTGTTTGAAGATTTTTATTATCTTATTCTCAGAGTGCATTGATCAACCAATGTTGCGAAATGGGAAATACGTGCATGCTTATATTTTGAGTACTTGTAATAATAGGGATGAATTATTGGGAACTAATTTAGTTGAGTTGTTTGCGGAATATGGTCATTTTTCTTGGGCACGTGAGATTATTCTTCAAGTTCAGACAAGTTCATAGGGGTTTGCAGCCATAATTTCCGGTGGAGTTGAATGGCCAATTGTGGACATTTTTGGGTAATAGTTTCAACGTGATTTTAATACTGGGTTTATGTGTGCTACTCACTGGATAACAGTTCATAAGCAACTCTAGCCATAAAAACATGGAATTTCCCTGGGTCCAATGATATCACCCTAACTGATGATTTTTTTTTTTGAAGGATAAAAGCCATTAAGAATGAAACAGACCCTCCAAGTAATAAGCAAACAATAACAATGCTGCTAAAATTTTGTCATTGATGTTGAAAAAACACAACTGGAATATGTGCACATCATTTGCTTGTTCTAAACTTCTCTCTGATAAAAGCCATCTCAATCTAGGGGTTGCGTAATGTGGTACATTAGAAGGATGAGCCTGAAGAGGCTATGGACATTAGAAGGAATGAACAAGGGAAGGTTGAGGTTCTTATCCAATGGAAAGGGCTCCCAGCGTTTGAGAACACTTGCGAATCAGCTGATAGAAGAGTAAAGAGTCTCCAGGATTCCCCCTTGAGGACAAGGAGGTATTTGAAGGAGGGAATTAATAGTTATGAGGAAACAAAAAAACATTAATGCAGAGAATCAAAACACTAATGTAGAAAATCAAAACATTAATGTAAAGAATCAAAATCTCATAACTGACTTAGTGGGGGGAGGCGCGTGATTAGTTGATCAGTATGGGCGGGCATGAATTTAGTACGTAGTCTCACAACCCTAGGAGATTCTAGGTGTCTCGAATTACCTAGGCTAGATATCTTTATTTTTTGCACTTACAATTTCCATTGTTCATCCATTATAATCAATCGTTAGATCCCATTTGAACCCTAGCTGGATTATTCAGAAATAATATCTTCCATTTTAATTAGAATTTTACTATTTCATTTATTATTTCAGTTCTAATACTAAATTCAATCCTGTCAGTGTTTTGAACAAGTCACAAAAGTTTTTCCCATTTGGTTGTGGAAAGGAGGAAAATGATTCACACTTATTTTATAGATGTAAGTTAGTAACCGATCGAGGTATGGCAACACATCTTAAGTTGGTTGAAGGTATCTAAAGCGCTAGGGTTTGATTGCTAATGGAAGAGACATGATAGAAAGATTCAACGTCATTTGGTATGCTTGTGTATTTGGGTAATATGGAAAGGTCATAATGTGAAAACATTTGAAGACAAAACTGGATCGGCGGAGGCTTCGGTGGAAGAAAGACAATCGTCGTCTTGGAAATAGTTAAATAGCAAGCTGAAGGGTTTCACGTATACTCTAAATCAATGGATTTTAAATCCATTGGAATGCTTCGGTGGAATCGTCGTTTTGGTTTGTTATGTTGTTTTGGTTAGTCTATTTGGGTGGCCTGCATTGTAACAGAGAAGCTGGTGATTTCAGTTTTCACATGTATTGGATGTGCAATAGTTTTGGTGGGATTTGTATAAATTCTAATGTATTATCTCCTTCTAGCATTTCTTGTGCCGTTTTAATGAATTATATTTGTTTGGCCTTTCAAAAAAAAAGAAAAAAGATGATAGACTAACGTGACAAAACTATACTTATAAAGCAATTATTGAGAAATTAGGCATATAGTTAATCATATATTGAGCCAAAAAGCGCAAATATAACATATAACGCTTCCCCTAGAAATCACTTAGTTATGATAGTTGATTCCATCGACTTTGGCACAACAGCAAAAGTGATTCTCAGGTGGAATGCACATTCCTATCTGATAGCCTATTCCCTTGCAGTAGGTATTACAATTAGGAAAGTTTTTGCACGTTCCTGGGCAGAATTGTTTGCTGCTCACACCTGCATTTTATTGGTATTTCACAATATAATAAATCAACATATATGATGTAAAAATAGTATTGAAAATCTTGAAGTAAAGAATATTTTTGCTTATTAATATGTAACATACCAAGAAAGAAAATAGCAATGAGCATGGCTGCAAGGATAAATTTCAGAGAAGCCATTGAGTCACTTGTGTTAGGTTTTTTATGGTTCTTTTGGGTACTTTCGACCTGTATAATACCCTGTTTGTATAGAGTAAATGCATATCAATTCATTCATTAAATGCGCGTTATTGATTTTTTTGACTAAAATTAATTGTTCACTCTTGAAAATTAATTATTCATTATTCATTCATTAATTTTTCATTAAACTGCACATTAATTTTGTACTCTTTTTTTTTTGGAAATATTAACTTGTGTCTTTAGGGTATGTGTGAAGGAACCTAAATAGAAAATTTGTCTAGAAAATTGTGCCAATTTATTTTTCTAGAGATTGAAAATTAATATCTTGTGATAAATATTTATCATTTATGGAATCTTTAACATGTGTCCTAAGAACACAAGTTAGCATGACCTTTTTTTTTTACTAAAATTAATTCTGCATCCTAAGCTATACAAAAAAAATTTGAAGGAAGAAATTCATTGCATTTCATTAGCTAAAATGTGGCAAATACATGAAGGTACATCATCATCTATAATATGGGAGCTAGGATTGAATAGGGCTCTCTGAGCTAACTCGTGAGCGACCTCGTTTGCTTGCCTCCTGTTGAACTCGACATTAGAGTTCTGAAAACTATTAACTAATAACTGTTTACAAGCAGATATGATACACCCAAGCTCGCTATCGTCATCTACATATGAATTCATAAAATTAACAACTCTTTTGGAATCAAGACCAAAGTCCACGTTATCAAACTGGAGATTCGATACCCATTCCAAAGTTGTATGTAACCCAACGACCTCCCCCATATATGTGTCATACAAGAGAGCAAACCAGCCCGTTTTGGCAAAACAAAATCACTTGCATCATCTCTAAGACACATTCCCAAGCCTACGCTATTAAGAGAGGAGGAAATAGATGTGTCAATATTACATTTATACCTACCATGTGTTGGTTTCTTCCATCTTTTGCCGTCTTGCCTTATGGGATGTGCATGGACCGTGTTGGACTGAGCATGACTGCGGGACCTGATTATTTGAGCTAATCTCCACTCATCTAGAAAATGGGTTTGACGTTGAACAACCTGCGAGTTGGATTCATTTTGTTGTTGCTAAAGTTTCAGATTGTGACTCTTCCAAAGGCTCCACATTATCGTAACCATAAGCTCACACTGATCTGAAGAAAATTGCTACAAAAGAGTGAAAATAAATGAAAGTATATTATAATCTTGACGACGCACCCTATCGATTTTGTCCCATAAATTCACATCATGTCACACTTGAACAACTTTAGGGAACTCAATGAGGATATGGATGCTACCTTCATAATTGCTATTACAATGAACACAATCAAGTGGACAAGGTGCCCCTCTACTGCTAAGACGAGCACGTGTTGGAAAGCAACCACGACACACACGCCATAAAAATTCTTGACTTTAGGAGGCACCCTTAACTTCCATATTAAATTCCATCGGCGAGGGACATGCAAATGAGACTTATCTGCAATTTCAGACACGCATGTACGGTATGCACTTTGAACATAATACATGCCACTCTTCTCCCCTTTCCAAATTAATTTATCTTCCATAACAAGAGGTTGTAGCGGTGTGTTAAGGATAAGTTGTGCATTGGCCGCATCAAATAGATTATAAATTAAGGGGGCTTTCCAACCCTTCAAATCCTAATCAAGAAAATCACGCAATTTCACCAGCAACAAAGGCTCAAATAATGGATTAGTCGTGGACAAGGACAAACTGTCTTTACGCCAAGGAGCACCCAAAAAAGGTATATTTGCTCATGAGCCTATACGTCATCGCACATCCTGTTTTACCACAATTTTAGCACTAAATATACTCCTCCAAACATAACTTGGATTATGTCCAATATTAGACCCAATAAAATCAATGTAGGAGAATATCGTTGTAACACCCCATTTTTCACTAGAATTATTTATTTATTTATTATATGTGTTTAATTGTTTGTTTATCTATTTGATTTGAGATTAGTGGATTTTTAGACGAGAAGGTATTTTAGTCATTTTAGGGCTAAGGGCATTTTGGTCATTTTATGAGTAGGGGTATTTTAATAATCTTATAATTGAAGGGTATTTTAATAATTTTGGTGTGGTGAGTTATTTTATTAGAGTTAGTAGTAACTTGGGGTAATTATTAAGATGGTGGTGTATGAGTATGTAATGGGAGGTTTTAATGAAGTATTTTTGTAGTAACATTTTAATGAGATGAAACCTTTATTTGATGTGTAGTAACATTAAGATTTCTCACTAGAGTATTTTTGTAGTAACATTAAAATGTTACTACTAAAATACTTCATTTGATGTGTAGTAACATTAAGAGAAAGGGAAACCTAACCTAATAGTGACACTATATAAGTATACTCTAGTGAGAAATTAGGGTTATATGTTCATTTCTTAAGTTTACCAAAAGGAAGCTAGAGAGAGAAAGTAGATATAGAGAGAAAAGAAAGAAGAAGAAGATTTTAGAAGATAAAGAAGAGGAGAGAAAAGCTAGGAAGAAAGCTAGAAGAGGAGATTGAAGCCCGAGCTTGAACTTTAGGAGATTGAGGTAAAGGGGAAAGACTGCATTTTAATAATAAGCTATAATCACTTTTAGGACATTTGGGTCATGTTTGTTTTGATGAATTTTGTGAAATGGATGTTGTGTTAAGTTGATTTTCGTGATCTAAATTATGTCATAATTTTAGGTATGTGAAAAGTGTTAAAAACTTGTTGTTAATGCATGAAATTCATTGGCTATATATGTTAAGTTGTCTACTTCAAGATTTTAGCTTAAATTGGTGACAATTGTGCAATTGTTGTTGATTGTTGGTGATTTCTTGACCTATGTGCTCTAAATGTTATTTGGTATGTGTTTATGTTGAGAATCCATGAAATTGGTTGTGGTAAATGTGAAGTTCGGTTAAGTTGTTGTGTTTTTGTGAGATTTTGTGAAAATGGGTCAAAAGAAGTAAATTATGATTTTGATGATTTTGAGTGGATTAATGAAGTTGTTGTGTTGAGTTAGAATGTGAGGAAATTCTTTTTTGAATCAAAGGTTTTAGGTGAGGAATTTTTTGGGAGGAAATTAGGTTTTTGAGTGAAAAGACGATTTAAGTACTTTTGAGAATAAGTTGTTTTGGGAGAATGAATTAAGTTGTTTTGAAACTAGAAAGCAATGTTTTTGAGTGAGTATGAAAGGTTTAACTGTTTGGGACGTGTTTGGTGTGATTGGGGTCGAAAACGGTTTTAAAAATGGAGTTTTATGCTAAGTTAACTTGTAAAAGATTGTTGGCTGTTGTTTAGATGATGTTTGGTGATTGTTTTGGGTGATGAAATGTATTCACAAAAAGTTTATTAACTTGGAGTAATTGATTGTTCGTCTAAAATTCCATAATTGCTAAATGATGAGATTATTACTTCTTTGTTGTGAAAACTTGTTTAATGATGGCTTGATGATAAAAATGTTGATGATGAGTACATACATGTAAAATGACGATGTTAATGATGATGAGTACATGTATGATAATGATGATGATTTGTGATGTATGGATGTAATTACTTGACAATGCAAATGATGTGTTAATGATGAGAATCACGATTATGAGATATATTAAATAATGGTGTAAATTATATAATGATGATTGGTGTGAGTTATGAATTGTCGAGTCTTTACTTGAATTCCATGCATTCATTGAATATTGTAATCATGAAGATGGGAATCACGAGGATGGGGTAATGAATCGGTAATAATAAATCTGGTTGTATCCAAATAATCACGAATATGGGAATCACGGAGATGGGTAGATCACTCGGTAATAGTTATCTCTGATATCCAAATGGTACCACATGCATGTAGAGATGTGTCTAGAACATTGCATGCATATGAGTCTATGTGAAATGTCACATACTTGATTATGTGAATGTTTGTGGAGATGTGTGCATGATACTTGTACATTTGTGGTGATTAAATGAGAATGATGTAATAACATCTTGGTGATTTCATTTGGTGATGGTGATAATTTGGGAATCATATGTACTTGACATGATGATTCTTTGATAATGATGATTTCCTTACCTATACTTTTGAAATGATGAATTATATTTGATTGAGTTAATTAGGTAAGAGTACATGTGACTTATATGATTAATGTGAATAAGATGAATTATATGCATTATGTGAAGTATGTGCTTTATGTGAAATAAGTAGAGTCATATGATTATATTTTCTAAATGATGAGGTTGGTGTAATTAGATGATTATGATAAATGAAGAATGAGGTAAGAAACTCTTGGATTGATTGATGTTGTTAAATTGTGAAAGTATGCATATGAGTCTATATGAATTGCCTCATTTTATGAATTATATGATTTGGTGAATGATGTGACTTACGTGAAGTTGTGTACTTGAATATGTTTGCTTAGTGATGCATGTATACTTGATATGATGTTAATATGAGAATGATGCGATGCTTCATTGATGATGATATGATTTATGTTATGATTGAATTGAAGATAATATTCATGTGATGATAGTATACTAGGAATGATGAGCATGTATATATGTGATATTTGAATCCTAGAATGCTATATTTGTGCTTATATCTTTTTTTTATGTGAATATTATCGAACCCTCAATGGTCGTTTGGTTGACCGCCTCACCATTTATAAAAATGGTGACGTGCAAGCTTGAGAACATTCGTGATGACGTGAGTACCTGAGGCTTGCATGGCGCGGTCCTCATTTTTTTTGCTTGGAGTCTAGTATAGGCTCTGATTAGGATTGTTGGGATTCTATGTTTTTTTTTTATCTTTGAGATGTGTTGAGACCTTGTTATTCATGCAGTTAAGAGATTTGAGACTTGTTGTTGAGATTCTGGATGTCTTCCGAGATATTTGAGATGTTGTTTTTATTCCGTTGCGAGTTTTTATAAAACCGAATAACTCTTGATTAAATGATTTAGCCCCCGTTTGGATTGGCTTATTTTGAGCTTATCTACTCGCATAAACCTTTTTAAAGGCGTTTGAGTAAATCAATAAAAATAGCTTATCATAATTACATAAGCTGCTTATACCATATTTTAATAAGCCCAAAATTTGAGCTTAACAATCTGCATATTACAGAGCTTATGCATAATGTGACCTGCTTCGATTCTCTATATCTAGTTTTTTATATTTTAATTATTATACTAGTTATCTTTTCCTATGCATGAGTAGAGAAAGATATTCATATACTTATCTTCGTAGAGTAACGCACATAACAATCATTATTAACAATGAAAATAACAATCGTAACTTTTTTTTCTTCAAAAAATTCTTTGATTTTTTTATGTTAAATTAAAAATATTTAAAAATTCTATAATTGCTTATGTAATGTCACATCCAAACACTTCAATTTATGTAAGTACATTTTAGTGTACATATCCAAACATAAAAAGTTTATCGAGTATAAGGGCTTATGATGTAAGCTCAAATGTTATAAGTCATAATGCTATAAGCATCTATATAAGTTGTTTATCAAAACGGGGCCTTATTTGCATTAATTAATGCTTGTGGGGTTCAAGAGTGTTATAATCGGGCCTCAAACAAATGAGAAACAAGGCTAGTGGGATCTGTTTGCAATCTCCAACCTTGTTTACCTAACATAGCCACATTAAAAGATGTCAAGTCCTTAAAGCTCATACTTCAAAAAAGCCCATACCTCCTTAAACCCACGTCGCGTGTTACCACCATGACCCCATCAAAAAGCATTGATCATTTTTCAATAGCATCAACTAGCTTAGAAGGGAGCAAAAATACACTCATAATATAAATACCGATTTGACGATTACCTCTCTACCAACCTTGGATAAGCACTTGCTACTCCAAGTATTAATTTTGTGCCAAATATGGTCCTTAATGAAACCAAATGTTGCCTCTTCCTAGGTGATACGTATTAGAATATAAAATATTCAATGTATAAATTATTAGATATTATTAGAATATAAAATATTCACTGTATAAATTGCTACATATTATACAATGATATTGTCTTGGGCATCAAGTATCTTGGACATTGTTGAAATTTGGGACCTAACTCATCCTTAGAAAACCGGCTTGTAAGGTGATGATTGCCTCCTCTATATAAACTCTTATCCAGAGTCTTATCTATCCGATATGGGACTTGGGTTTTTCCCAATACACGCCCTCACGCCCAGCCCTCTTTGGGCTTTGTGCGTGAAACGGTAGGTGGCCCTTGAATTGGACAAGCTCTGGTACCATGTTGAAATTTGGTATCAAATACGATTTGTTATCTCTCTTGAAAAAGATGATTATTTTTTATCTTCCTCCATATTTTTAGATAAAAAAATCAATTAATGGTTTTCTCCATGCATTTTGTTTATGAATTCAACTCTAGAGACTAAAAGTAAGTGAGTTGTTTGGGGTTCGAACCACAACCTTATACATACTGCTTTCGTTCTAAAATACACGTCACAATCAACCATTACACACATGTCAATACACAATTTTGACCATTAATATTTTTAATTATATATAAAAAAAACATTATTATAATTTGATATTTTGAAAATATTCATTGAGACAAATCAAACAACATCTTACATGCTAACATTTGTATTTATATATTAGTTAAAAAATATGGTCAAAGTAAGCTATGTGAATAGTACACAATATAAAATTGTGATATGTATTTTTAAACGGATAGAGTATTTTACTAGTATTTTTCGTGCTAAGCACATGGAATTAATGTACTTATTCAAGTTTAATATCATATTATTTTAAATTGAATTGAAAATTAATTTACACAAAGTTAGTGAATATTTAAGTTATTTGATATATAAATCAGTATAAATTTAAAGTAACTTTAATATAAATTATAAAGTTTTTTCTGACAAAAAATATAACTTGTAATATTGTGTTGTTTTTGATAAAAATATTATATAGTTTTATTAAGATATTTGTTTGTCAACTATAAAGAATATATATATATATATGTATGGATCTTACAACTATATTTTATTTTAAATTAGTGTCTTCATCCTAACTAATAAATTGTTTCGGGGGCTGAATAGTTCAAATAGTTTGAGTTAAGGAATAAGAGGTTGGAGGTAATGGGGTCAAACTCAAACAAATGAGTAAATATTAATCTAACAACTAATTATTAACATTTATCTTTAAAAAAAAGATACAGTTTTTGTTTCAATCTCTCCAACATAATAATATTTGCACCAAGAATATATTACATTGACATTTAAAAAAAATAGCTATATTTACCATTGTCAGACTCACCCTTTGTAAATGGTGTTTTTATAAGATCTATGGTTGCCCATTTTCCTATTATGATTGGCTTGTGGAATTTAGGCATGGCAATAAAACCTGTACACACGGATACCCAACTGAACTCATCTCGATTGGCCGGTTTTTCCCCATTGACTGGGTTTGAATTTTCCCATATTTCAAAATACCGGAATGAGACGAGTAATATAGATATAGATGCTCACTTCAAACATGTACCGAATGTAGAAATATATGTATATGTAAACTACAAGTTTCTAAATATTATCCCTACTTTTAAGATATTTTTAAATTTTTAATACCCTAGTTTGAAATTGACAAATTACCTTATGGGGAGGTCCATTTGATATCAAATATCGTGTTGGGTGTTTTCCTACCTCAAATAGATTAGATTAATAAAATATGATGGATATTAATTTTTTGTAGTAAGTTTAGGTTTGAGAAAAATTTTACGTTTTTAGCGGGTTCGGATTTGAGGATGAAGTTTCTCTAAGACTTTTTCACACTTCAATAGGTATATTTTCAATCCCAACTATGTTACTGTTACTAATTTGTCTCAACGCTTCTTTTATCTCGTGTTCTTATATCTGATGTTAGTAGTTATAGTTTTTATTCTCCTCTCTAATATCTATCATGTTCGAGTACGGTAATATCTCATAACCTTCATTAAATAAGTTTTGAAAATACTACTTCCATTTACCTTTTATATCTCTTTCCTGAACAATAAATTTATCATCTTCTTTTTTAATACACTTCACTTGGTCCATATATCTTTTCTTTCTTTCTTGTCCCTTAACAAGAATATATATAAACTTTTCTCCCTCGTTGGTCTACAAGGATTGGTATAACTCATCAAAAACTTTTGTTTTTGTTGCGTTCAATGCCTTCTTGGCCCCTTTCTTATATTGCTTATAACTTTCCTAAATATTTATACTTGTAGACCTACACAACACTTTAAAACATTCCCTTAGTGACTCTTTTTCTATTTTTCTAATCTCATTTGCAATCTTGTTCCACATATCATTTTCGCTTCTATGTAGCTTCACGTAACCTTCTTTTAAAATCTTTTGTAGGAAAACACTTTGTTTTTCATTGTTTAAATGCCACCACTTGATCCTTGTATCCCAACCATGGCATCTTCTATCCACTCTTCTCTTAACCCTTACATTCATAACCAATATTATATGTTGGATAGTCAAACTCTCGCCACGTTAAACTTTAAGTTCAAACAAATTTTTCTGTCATAATCCCTAATAAGAAATAAATCTATTTGAGAACATGACATCTCATTCTTGTATGTAATGAGATTCCATTTTCCTTTCCTAAAGTAAGATTAAAAGACAACAAAAAATCTATGATGGATTCACCTTATGCATTTATCTCCTCGAGGCTATACCCTCATTCACGCCTTCAAAACTTATCAAACACTCCCCACTTGCCCATTTAGATCCCCTCCTAGAAAAATATTTTCTCCTTGTGGTATATCTTGAATTAAGCCTTTCAAATTCTTCCAAAATTTTACTTTACGATATTCTTCCAACCCTATCTAAGGTGCGTAGACACTAATAATATTAAAGATGTCTTATTTCCTTTAAAAAAAAAAATTAAAGATGTCTTATTCAACTACAAATTTGTGGGCTGCAATCTAATCTACTATCTTCTTTACATCCACAATATCTTTTCCCAATTTCTTACCCACAATAATGCATACACCACTTTTCGATCTAACTTTTTCAGTGTACCAACACTTAAATATTGAACTATCTAATTCTTTCGCCTTTTCATCCACCCACTTGGTTTCTTGCTGACACATAAAATCAATCTTCCTCCTAGTCATAACGTCAACTAATTCCATAATTTTTCAAGTGAGGGTGCCTTTATTCCATGTTCTAAAACGGGTCCTACTCTCATGAACTAACTTTCTTACCCACACCCGTTCACAAAGATGTGGAGGCCCTTGTTTATTTTTTATTACGTATAGGCTGCAATGTATTCACCCTTGCTCATTTATCATTGTACTTGAGATATACATCGTGTTTCTTCTAGGCACTGACCTAAGATTCACACTATTATATATTTGGTTCATGTCATAGAGATTCAAAGTGTTTCAAATAAATTCAAGTGTTCAAATTTTAAACATTAGAATCTAGTCTAAGTCTTGAAATTTTAATAATATGGATCGTCATTTAATTATATATATTTTTAAGGATTTTTTTAAAAAAGTTATGTGTGATTATTTTTTGATCCAACCTAATGAAACTTAATTGCATCAGGTAATAGAATATGGTGAAAACCGACCCTTCCCGAGAACACATGTAGGCGTGGATGAAAAGAAATGTATTCATTTTTAAGACAATACAATTCTGGTACTCCCTCTAATCTCAATTATAAGGTAAAGTTTTCTTTTAAGATTTATGACATAACTAATGTATTTGATCTGTATTACAGAACAAATACATTAATTATTGAATGAACCTAAAAAGTCAAATTTTGCTTATAATTAAGAGCAGAGTGAGTATGAATTCAATCAATTTATAATTTAATCTTATATAATATTTTTAATGATATTATTAAATAGAAATTAAACTATAAAATTTGAATCATGTGAATGCATATGGAGATGACTTTACCGTGACATGATTATCAAATTAAATGCAAATACATCATATTAATCAATACAATAAATGTAAATTAAATTTGACTTGACAGCAATAGGAATGATTTATAAAAATATGTTTTATGGTGTCGTGTCTCTCTTCACTAATTGTTCGTTTAACTTATCTATAAAAGAAACCAGTTAAATATATAAAGAGAAATGCTACTAACATTCTCCCATAAACACTCTCAATATATGGTGTCACGTGGCACACTTTTTCAATTTCTACTTAATAACCGGTTGAAGAAAGATATAGAGATTCTTTGTATGGTATGGTGACACTACTACAAAAATGGGCTTATATAGCGCTTTTTTTTGGCTTTAGCTAGCGCTTTGAGAGCACTGCTGTAAATGGCGCTAGTAAAGGTAATATAGCACTTTTTTTCTATACGAAGCGCTATCTAAAGCAGGGTTAATATAGCGCTTCTTGTCAGAAAGCGCTAGCAAAGATTCTATTTAGATAGCGCTTTAAATAATAAACGCCATCTAAAAGGGGAATACACTAGTAAAAAACCAACGCTTTTATTTTAAAACGCTATGTAAGACTAGGTTTAGATAGCGCTTTATAGAGGAAAAAAGCGCTAGGAGAAGCTTATTATTTTTTTCATATTTTTTTTTATTTCTACGGATAGCATTTTTTATGAGATTTAAAGTAAAATATATATACAACTTTTCTAAAGGAAATATATATATTTTTGGCACATTAAAATTGAGACTATTATTTATCAAATAAATCTTAAACATATCATAAAAAAAATGTATGTATATATAGCATAAAAGTCAAAAATGTATAGCCACTAATATGGTAACAT
>Ga0315913_1001490_pt1 | contig 25951 bp, 11 predicted proteins | sample MpolsnodulesMG_FD_207736 | JGI IMG/M metagenome (GOLD analysis project Ga0315913, IMG submission 207736) | Medicago polymorpha root nodule microbial communities from Los Angeles, California, United States - small nodules | ecosystem: Host-associated > Plants > Roots > Nodule | place: USA...
TAAAGAACTTCTATATTGTGTTTTGAATGAGCCTTGTATAGTACATTTTGTAAATGATTTCTTTTATATTTTTAATTTACTGCCAACAAGTAGCAACTGATATGACCGTCCATCAATTTGCTTTTATGTAATTTAGATGTCTTTGCTTGAACACAGGTATTTTCACTATCTGTGGATGAAATGGGAAATCTAATTAATCTTGGTGCAAGGGAGTCTTGTGAATTTTTTCATGATCCTTTTATTGGAAGAAGGTAGTTTTTGTGCTCTACCCTTCTAATTATTGTACTGAATGATAAAGGATAACAGATTGAAAGTTTCTGATCATTGCTTGTTTTTTCTTGTTACAAAAATAGACTTTCCTTCTCAAATAGGAAGGGATTTGGTGGTGTCCTCAAATATGTAAGGGTCACGGGCCTGTCTGGATTGTGTTATTTGAGTTTATATAGTAGCACTTTTGAGACTGTTTGAGAGAGGTTATGGAAACAACTTATCATATGTTCGTAAGCTGTTTTGAGCTTATTTACTTGAGCTCTCCAGGATAGTTAATGAAAATAGCTTATATCTTCTATGAAAACAATTTAACTATTTTATTTTTTCTTGTAGAAATAGCTTACACATAAGCACTTGATAGATAAGCATTTATGCTATAAACACTTAATTAGGCTGTTTATCCAAACAGGGGCCCCACATGCAGATTCATGCGTATTATAATCATTAATGAAATGCTATAATCTTTTCTGTTTCAAAAAAATAATGCATACTAACAGAATAGTTAAACATATTCAATGTCTTTGCCTTGATTTATAATTGGAAAATGCTAATATGTGCCCTAAGGGCACATGTTAAGGAACTTAATATGTCAATTTTGTCTTTGAAATTGTGCCAATTTATTTCTCAAAGAGTTGAAACTTAATTTTTTGTCAATAAATCTGCATGACCCTTTATAATTTTACAGAATTTGAGAAATTGTCTTGTTATGCAGTGATGAAGGTAAAGTGAGAAAAGTTTTGAAGGTGGAGCCACTTCACGACGGTTCCGGTCACATGTTTAAACTAAGTAATGCTTTTTTTTATAAACTGCTGTTATTTTTTGAATTTGATTTTACTTCCTTTCCACTCTGCACTAGTATAAATATAGTTAAATGTTGTAAAGTTTACTTCAATTCTGACATTGTTTTGCCAATTTTCAAAGGTGTTCAAAACAAGCTCAAGAACATCGACGAGAAAATATTTATCCCTGTCACAAAAGCGGAGTTTGCAGTTTTCAATTCACTTTTCAGTGTATGATCTCTCTCTCTCTCTACCCTTGGTCACCCCTACCTTTGCTTTGATTCAAGTGTCATAATTTTATCCCACTAAAATTCAAGTGTAGATATCACCTTACTTATTTAGAGACCAGCATATTTTAGAAAAGCTTTTTTTAAAGCAGAAATGACTTCTTGTTATTATATACCATAGAAGATACAATCAAATCTATTTCATGCAGTAAATTTTCTTTCAAAATAGTAGCTTCTCTAAACATTCTATCACGAATTTCCGCTTTTGTCTAAGACAGTTTATAATTAGGAATGAAGAGTTTCGGATTATGTTTATTCAATGTTGTGATTCTTGTAAATATGTGGCCATACATGTAGTTTTTTAACTTAAAAATTAAATTAAAATAATAAAATTATTGGCTTCGCCCGGGTTCGAACCGGAGACCTTCAGTGTGTTAGACTGACGTGATAACCAACTACACCACGAAACCAGTTGTTCTTGGATGTAGTTTTTAGGAATATATTTTGTAACTATAAGTAATCGTTGTATTCAGCTCTGGTGAATCTATTTATTCATCAAAGCCAATCTTCCGCAAATAGACCCTCGACAATATGTTTTTTGCTTGTGTAATTGCATATTGCCCTTTAAGCACTCCACTTGATTAATATTGTAATTTTGTTGATTTTCTATGCAGTTTATCATGCCATTCCTCTTAGGTTGGAACGCCTTTGGCGACTCCATAAAGCCAGTAGTAAATATTGCAAACCCAAGAAGAAGAGAATACTTTGAATGGAACAGATAGGGTGATTTCTGCAATATTCTAATGACTATAGGAAGTTACAATACACCATCTTGTATGATCTTATTAACTTTAAAATGTGTCAAATTAAACCACTTCATTATAGCCTAGAATAGTTTGAGAAATTTTGAGATGTTAGTATCATTATTGGAGCACATTTTTTAATTCAATTGTTTATGTAATCACTTTTATAAAATGAAATAAAAAAAATTTACTCTTTTTTTTCCCCTCCTCAGTGAGGCCCATGAATAACGATCTACGCTTTTGCTAATTTTCATTTTTTTTTCCTTTTCACCAAAGACACCACCATGTTATTAAATTTTTTTGAAAATGAGGTTTTTAAGTTAAATTTTTTTTTTAATTAAAAATAAACTAAAGCTAATTAAGATTTTTAATGTAAAAAGGGGTTGAGCTTATTCAAAAGTTAAATAATTAAGAGAAGAACTCATTTACGATCATAAACAAGAACTCCTATATTTCATATATTTTTGTCATTAGTTAAAGTTTGTATGGATAAATATTTACGCTCATAAACATGAACTCCTATTTTTAAATGAATGGTTAAAAGTGTTAAAAAGAGTGTTGCTAGGGGTACTTAAACATGTGTCAAACCAATAAAACCCAGCACCACCTCATGTTTTCCAATTTGAGGTGGTGTAGAACTTTCAACATAGCAGAATCTGATGAATGCGGAGCTGCTGTTCTTGTCATTGGCGCGAGAGATGAGCTGCGGTGGCTGCCTGATCCACAGCAGGGCTGTTCGGTGAGCAGCTGCTTCGCAGAGTTGAGCATTACGCGGTCTGCTAATGTTCTGGACAGCAGACAGGTGCTCGCGGTTAACTACGGAAAACTTTGATTCCGTCAAAAGTGTGTCGTGTTCAGGTGGCGATTGCTTCAAGGAAAATTACCAATGCGGTGGGTTTTGAGTACTCATTAGTACTACTCACATCAATAAACATTGCTTACCAAAATATCAACCAACTTTTGTCAATGACTAATATCTTCGAGGAATCTGACTCGCCGTGGAGTCTCTAATCCTAATCACATTTTTTTTATCCAAAAGACTTCGACAATTTGTTTAAAGGATCAAATTCCATTTTTTCTCGGAAGTACGTAATTTTTATCTCCAATGTTTGAATTAATACAATTAATTACATCTCACTTATTTAACTTTCCAAATTCTGGTAGCCCTTTAATTTTTTTTATATAAAAATTGGTAATTTATCTTAATATTATTTTACTAAAAATTTACTAATTAAAATGTCAAATTCAAGTAGCGTTGAAGTTAATAAGTTATAGCTTATTGCCTCAAAAAACATTATACTTTTTTTTTGTCACTTGAACTAAAACAAAAGAGTATTTGACATCCATCTTAATTGTCAGTCGTGAAAAACAATCTAAAGATACACATTTTGCTTATTGTGTATTGTACTCGTTTCATCTGCATAATTTTATTCTACATTATTACTTTATACGATGATGTGCTGATATACATATATCATAATTTCATTACTTGCCACACAAGAGTAATGGAGATATCCAATTTTTTATTTTTTATTTAGAACAAAGATTACGGTGAATGCTGAGTTTCCCAGAAGTAAAAATTATAAAATAAAATTATTCACTTGTCTTATTATTTAGTTTATTTATCACTTTCCGGTCTCAAATATAAACAAAAGTTGGTGAAATAAAGTTGATATATTTAACTCAAAATTTGAACCAAGTATATCAAACTTTACTTGAACAATTTTTACTTAAATTTAAAATCAGAGTGAATGTAACTGTTTAATTTCATTTTAACCTACAAACAAGATGGATGATACTTATTAAGTGGCAAATTGCTGCAAACACAAATGATGACATATCAGATTTAAACGAGTCTGAATATTTAATATATTTTGTGCCAATCATTTTGTTCCCTTTCAATTTTAACTGAACTTTTTAATTGATATATAAACGGTTACTGTATTATTGTACACAAGCATAAGTGATTTGGTTCAATGTTTACAAAGATGATAGAGATTGAAACTCAGAATGGGTGGTTATCATTCATTCACACAATGCTTTATTGTTCAGACTAATTAATCACCAAATGCTGACTCAGCTAACAAACTAAAACCAGTAAACAGAAACTTCTACAGCAAGCTAAGAGTTAGTCTGTGATAACATGGATCCCAAGCTGGGCGGTAAACCACGTGAGTTGGGATAACTGGCATTCATGAAAAGATTGTCAGCTATTTCTAGTAGCATAAGTTGGATGAGAAATCCAATATAATTCATAAATAATAACAAAAACTACTTCTCATTCTTTGAAAACCAACTTTGAGATATACGAGTCAGCACCATGGTTATCAAATTTAGGGATATTGAATCAATAATAAATACAAAATTAAGGAAAAAACAAGTGAAATGAACCTGCTGCCAAATCAAGAACCATTACTAGAGAAACCAAGAGTCACAAAAGAACTGTTGCCAAAGTCTACATTGTGTGCCAACAAGACAAAGTGTTAAAGCATGAACCAATCATATCAAATATCTATTTCCACTTTAATTTTGTTGATGACCGTCTTCTCATATAGTTCAAATTAAAGGACAGTACCTAAGCAAGAACCAATCATTGTATCCATTTCAAGATTTCTGCATTGTGGAGGCAGCCCAAAATTTGGACCCATATATCTCTATTTTTGAAATGTTTATTGTTCTAACTTCAGACCTTCAATGCCTTCTTTGATATCTTCATCAAAGATGATAAGGCTCTTCACTAAAAGCAAGTCCACACACTTGTTACAAATCGACGTAGCCAAATTATATTTCGATGGAGTAATTTTCATTTCTAGCTCACAAATTGAAGTTACTTAATGGCTTTTAATCGCAAATTCACATGTGACAAAATATATTCCAAAAGGATCAAAGCCCCCTATAATTAACCACCAACGTTTAATTTTCAACACTGCTAAAAAAATGGCTTAAACCATTTTTTTTTTTAAATAGGACTATAAACTAAAAAATGTGTCCCTAAACCAATATGATTTTTGTAATAAGATACGTTTGTTGCATTGTTTTTGGTCGGAACTAATTATGAAAAATTGTATTAGTACATGATTTGATTACAAATTTTTTAGTTTAACAATCTATCTAAAACTTTCTAAATAGTTTAGACATGCGGTGTAATGTGTGTGTGGGAGAGGGAGAGGGAAGAATGAATAGAGAAAAAACAAACTATTAGCATTAGAATTCAACAAGTGGTACAAAGAGCCTTTGACACGAGTCATATAACAACACATGGCACTGCTAGAATTTCTCAAAGGCCATTGAGAAAACAAACATAACCACTTCTCCAAAATAGATCACAGATATTGAACTTTAATTTGTGTCTGAATCCATTGCCATTCTCAACGTGATAGGTACGTCAACCTCTCAAATCCCTTGTCTATTCTTTCATGCATTACAACTTTAAAGCATTGCACAATAAGTTTACAATTGCACTATGTTTGTTCATTGTTTTTTGAGGTTGACATTATTTATGTTATCTTATTATGATAAACAATTTCTTCACCAAATTTTGTGTTTCAATGATACACATTTGGCCATACCAATCAAACATCAGAATAGGAGGAAGTAATAGGTATGGCCCATGATTAATGTAATAACTAATAAACAATATAAGAGATGAGCAAGTAATCTTGATTACTATCTCATTTATAGGATCAACGTGATAAAATATTGTGACATGAGTATAATCTTGCAACCTAATAAAATGTAATTCATAGCCTTGCCATACAAGTCATCTAGATTTTAAGTCACTTTAGATTCATCTTCATATATGAGGGAAAAAATCCTTCGGAATGATAAAGATTTGAGAGATTAATGAACCTGAATGATACTAGCATTTGTTAAATCTGTAGATTTTAAACGAAGTGTTTGGTTGTGTTGTTTGTAGTCACAGTTTAAAAGTGATTTGAATGTAAGTGAGTTGATTTCAGGCTAAAAATTACGTTTGAAGGCAAAAGCTTCAAATTTCAAGTTAGATTCACTGCAGAAGCAAAAACAAGTCTACTCTAGAACACTCAATCATGTCAAAATCAATTTTTTCATATTTTAGAATCACTGTAGCCTCTCACAAAAATGAAATCAAAAGTACAGTAAATAGACAGGGTATAGATATTTTTTCTGCAAAAGTTCTTCAATTTCTTGAAAACCACTGAAACCTGAATTAATAAAAATGTCTTCAGTTCAAAACATGGCACATGAACAAGAGGTCAGAACAAGCACCCAACTTTCAAAATGTGACAGATACTTCGAAACCATACAATCCAGAAAGAAGCTACCACAAACATTGCAGGAGACATTGACAGATTCATTTGCAAAGATTCCTGTTTCTTCTTTTCCCGGAGTTCCTGGAGGAAAAGGTAAGGGCTGTTAACCATATACAAATGCATTTCAAAGCTATCACCTTATGCATTTAATGTGAATCACTACTTTGGCAGTGATTGAAATTCTAGCAGACACACCTGTTGGTGAAGCTGTTAAGATTCTATCTGAAAGCAACATATTGGCAGCACCAGTTAAGGACCCTGATGCAGGAATTGGTTCAGATTGGAGAGACAGGTACCTTGGCATCATAGATTATTCAGCCATAATTCTCTGGGTGATGGAGAGTGCAGAACTTGCTGCAGTTGCTCTATCAGCTGGTACAGCAACAGCTGCCGGAGTTGGCGCGGGAACTGTCGGTGCTTTGGGAGCAATAGCATTAGGAGCTACAGGTCCTGCAGCAATTGTTGGGCTAACTGCTGCTGCAGTAGGTGCAGCAGTTGTAGGTGGTGTTGCTGCAGATAAAACCATGGCTAAAGATGCTCCACAAGCTGCAAATAACCTCGGCGAGGACTTTTACAAAGTAATACTGCAAGAAGAACCCTTCAAGTCAACAACGGTAGGCAAACGATGGCTCTACTGTAAACTGTCAGTTTTCTCTTTTTTTGAGCTTATTGCACTTTTGAGAAGTAATCTTTGAAATAAAATATCTCAACCTGAGAGGCAACCATTTCTAGCTGAGCCAGGCTGGTTAGCTATTTATTTATTTGGCTTTTGTTTTCCTGATTGTCAATCATATGTATTTCATCGAAAAATTATAGTTGTGTTCCTGCACAATCTAATTGAGAAATGTTTTTTGTTATGTGTAGTTCTATAAATTGTGGTCTGTAACTGCAATTGTGGCCGCAATAGAACAGTTTTAGAGATCTCTAAATGAATTCACAACCGCAATTGCAGCCGCATTTTACCACATTGCAAAAGTTCACTGTGTAACTGTGACCTCAATTTATAAGTTAGCAAATTTTTTGCTTAACCTTCACATAAAAAATGAAAGATACATTTCGAATTTTGGTTTCAGGTGCGATCAATACTTAAATCATACCGATGGGCACCCTTTGTCCCTGTTGCAAAAAATAGTGCCATGTTGACTGTCTTGCTGTTGCTCTCAAAGTATAGGCTGAGGAATGTGCCAGTGATAGAACCCGGTAAACCAGACATTGTAAACTTCATTACCCAGTCTGCAGTTATCCAAGGTCTTGAAGGATGCAGAGGAAGAGATTGGTTTGATTGCATTGCAGCCAGGCCTATGGCTGACCTTGGACTTCCTTTTATGTCTGCTGATAAGGTAACAATTTGTGTTTAAAATTTTCAGCTTCCCTCAACTTGGAGATTTAAAAACACCTTATTTCTTCTTGTCCAGGTTATTAGCATCCAGAGTAATGAATTGATTCTTGAAGCTTTTAAGATTATGAGGGATAATCAAATTGGTGGTCTTCCTGTAGTAGAGGGGCCAGCAAAGACAATCGTTGGAAACTTGAGCATAAGAGACATCAGATACTTGCTGCTAAAGCCTGAAATTTTCTCCAATTTTAGGTGAGCCTAAGTAGAAAATCGGAATCCGTGCGGCATGCATCTCTAACAATAATTACGGAAACACACTAGTCTGTAAAATCTAAAATCAGATACAAAATTGGTTCTGCATTTTCAAAAATAAAACTCTATGGTTCATCTTTGGTTAAAATACAAAAATAAAGTTAATCAAACAAATGACTACAACAACAACCAAGTCTCGGCTATATGGATCAAATTACGACATAAAATTCTATCATGAATTGTATAAACCATTGACCTCTAAGATTGAGATCAAGTTTAAAAATATCAATAAATCATAAATTGTATAAACCATTGACCTCTAATATCTAGAACAAGTTTAAAAATATTAATCAACTACGGTTCATAAGATTGACCACTTAATGTACATGTGTGTGATTGTTTGTGGGAAGATATTTTTTATTTAAGGAAAACAATCACTAGCTACAATTATGGCCAATGGTCATCACACAAGCTTGTAACTTGTAAGAGAACTAATTACTCAACTGAAATGTCTTCTTCACCATCCCTGTATTTTGACTTTCAGGAATCTCACTGTGATGGATTTCATGAAGAAAATTGTCTCAGCATCCTATGAATCTGGAAAAGTTACTCGGCCTATAACATGCAAGCCTGATGCAACTCTGCAGAGCGTGATTCACACTCTTGCGTTACAGTCTATTCACAGGATTTATACAGTAAATGGACAGGATCAAGTAGTTGGTGTCATCACACTGAGAGATGTAATCTCTTGTTTCATCACTGAACCTGATTACCATTTTGACGATTACTACGGATTTGCAGTTAAAGAGATGCTGAATCACTGATTTACAAGGAAGTTTAAGTAGGCAGAAGAAAGAACACTCTAAATGTAACAAACTTTTATGTTATCTTAAAGAAAAAATAACATTTCATTTCAAGTTTTTCTATGTAAGCAGTTTTCATGTAACTTCTATCATGCTAATACCAGAGAGTTTGTCCAATCCTTTATCTGTGATCAATCCTCTTATCCTTTCTACTTCACTCCATCTTCCCAATGCAGCATATATGTTGGACAAAACGACCAGTGGAGCTGGATTTTTCGGTTCCATATCAATAAGTTTCATAGCCATTTCTTCCCCAAGATCGGAATCTAGGTGGCACCTACATGCACCAAGCAAAGAATGAAAAACAGATATAGGAGATTCTGCTAATTCTTGCACCAAATCTCGAGCTTCGCCCAACCGACCGGCTCGACCCAAAAGATCAACCACACAACCGAAATGTTCAGGCTTTGGATCCAAACCATACTCTCTAATCATTCTGAAAAAATGTAACCCTCTCTCAACTTGGCCACTATGGCTACAAGCAGATAGAACACTAACAAATGTTGCACTGTTTGGTTGAACCATTTCATCCAACATTTCATAGAAGACTTCAAAAGCAGACTCATAATCTCCATTCCTTCCATACCCTCCTATCATTGCATTCCAAAATGCAGGATCATCTGGTTTTACATCAAACTGATCAAAAACACAACGAGCGAAAGAAACACACCCGCATTTCATATACGTATCAACCAAAGCAGTTGCCAAAAAGTCATCCTTATCAACACAAATTCTCAAAGCATAGCCATGTATCGCTTTCGCACTTCGCAACACACATGAATCACCACACACAGACAAAAGACTAGTGAGAATCTTCAAACATGGAGCCAAACCAGCACACTGCATTTTCCTGAAGTACTTGAAAGCTTCTACACACACTCCTTTTTGTGCAAACCCACCAATCAAAGAGTTCCATGTTGCTGAATCAGGCAATATCCCTTCATCCACCATCCTCTCAAACAATTCAACAGCCCTCTCACTCTCTGAATTCATCATCATCCCTGCAATCATTGAGTTCCAAGTGATTAAGTTCCTCTTTTCACTTTCATTAAATACATCAAAAGCAGAACCCCAACAACCACACTTTGAATACATATCCACAAGTGAAGTCACCACCATAACATGATCACAAGCTTCTAGTTTCATACTAAGCCCATGAACCTGCTTCCCCAAACGAATGTTCGAAAGGGTAGCACATGCTGAAACAACAGACACCAATGTCACCTTATTCGGCTTTTCCTCCAAATTCATCATCATATTCTTAAAAACATCAAAAACAACACGATGAAACCCGTTTTGCAACAACCCTGACATAAAAGCATTATAAGCAACCACATTTTTCACGCGTAAATTTTCAAAAACCTTATTCGAAGAAACCAAAACCCCACATTTCGAATAAGCAGTAACAAGCGAAGTTGAAACGTAAACATCATATTCAACTCCTAACTTGCACGCCAAGCAATGAACCTGTTGCACATGACTTTGATTTTTTACATCACGTGCAGAGAGTAAAGACGCTATCGTGACAGAATTGGGTCTAATATTCCAAAACCCAATTTGGCGGAAAAGCCACACAGCTTGCCCGCGAGGCCCGTTTCGCGATAGTCCACAAAGTACAGCGTTAAAGGCAGTGATCGTTGGTTGAGTCATTTCATCGAACAGCTTGAGAGCGTAATGAAACGAGCAAGGGTTGGCAGCATAGGAGGCAATGAGGGCAGTGGAGGTGTGAGGGTGGGAGTGGAAACCGGTTTTGAAGAGATGGGCATGGAGGATTTGAGTTTGAGAAGAGGAAGAGAGATTGGAGCATGCTTTGAGGAGAATGGGGAAGGTGAAGGAGTTAGGGGTGGGGGAGGAAGAGTGGAGGTGTGAATAGAGGTTAAGCGCTTCTTTGTATAAACCATTTGCTACTAGTTTTGTTACTGTTATGTCACTCTTCATTGAAGGTTACTCTACAGTTTTTGGTCATTTCATGTTATGTCACTCTCTGTTGTATTCTCCTAACCTTGCTTGTGTTGGGTTTGTAGGAGGAATGAAATTTTGACATTCAATTTTCAATAACTTTTAGTGACAACCTTTCTCCTTTCTTTTTATTGGACAATGACAATAGAGAGAGAGAAAAGAAGAGAGAGAATAAAAGTATAATGAGAGTATGAGAGAGAATTGTCACAAAAGTTGTTAAAAAATGGATGTTCAAATATCATTTATCGATTTGTAGGGTTCACCAAATGAATCATAAGGTGAACAATTTCACACCCTTAGCTGTGTAAAAAAAAAGGCAAAATTACTTTAAAGCACATTTACCTTATTTATTTGTAATACTTATGTCCTCTCAAATTCATATACTTCAAAAATAGATGACGTATTTTATCCCCTACGTATCTTACACCAATACCTTCTCGATACGTATCAGGAGAGTATCCAAAGATTTTTTTTTTTTTTTTTTTAAAACAATTATCCGATACTTTTCAGATACATCTAGGATATGAGGAATAGGCGGTGGAAAACTAATATGTGCGGGCTACCTGATGTTTCTATTATGTTTGGTATATATGTAATTGACTAAGTAATGATGTTTTCTATTTAGGATATATCATATATGTAATAGACTAATTGTCGCTTTCTTTATTATCAATATTCCTTACATTTATATTTTTATCGTTGCCGCCGTCTGTTTTGTGTCTCTTTGTTTGTTTGAGAACGATGTTATTGTTGATTGTTGTGCCTTATCGTTTTTCTATGTCCGTTTGGTCTATGTTTAACGCCAATTTTTTGCTTTTGAGTTTTAGTCCAAATTTTGTATTTTGAGTTTTAATATGTAGTTTAATTTTATTTTTTTTATTGAAGTATCTCAGCCGTAACGTATCTTGAATTTTAAAATTTTCCTGTATCGAGGTTATATTGTATCTATATCGTATCATGTATCTGGGCTTCATAGCTTAGGTCCTTTATCTTTTTATTTTTACATTTAGGTCCTTTATCTTTTAAAAAGTGCAAAAATTTATCCTATTTCATTTTTTAAAAAATTAAAAGTGATGATGTGCTTCTTCCAAGTCAATAATTTCATTATTTTATTATTTATTCATTTAAATTATAATTATTTTAAAATAAAATTTTGAGTTAAAAAAACAGTTCTCTTCATCTTCTTCTTCACCAAGAACGTAGATTTCTTCATCTTCTCACCTCCTTCTGCAATGAAAAATCCCGATTTCTTCTTTCCACTTTCTTCAACAACAAAAACCCATAGACTTAAACACACTTTTGACCCCCTGAGTTTTAAAGTGTAGTAATTTGACTCCCTATTAAAAAAACGGCTAAAGTCCTCCCTCATGTTTAGCCCCTTTTGCAATAGTACTCCTTTTGGTCAATTTTGACCATGTCAATGTCTGCGTGACAGCTCACTTGACTGTGCGGCATGTCACATGTGTAATTACTAATTTAAAATAAAAATAAAAATAAAAATGCTACATAATCATTGATAAAATTAAATAAATGAAAAAACCTATATAATTCATAAATCTTCATCTTCTACACCAACCCAAAAAATCATCTTCAACAGCCACAAACTCATCTTCAAACAAACTAAGAAAATCATCTTCAATCACAAACTAAGAAAATCATCTTCAATCACAAACAAAGTTCATGCCAACAACAAACTCATCATCAAGATAAGCTCCCATTATACTAAGACAAGATAAGCTCCCAAACCGAGAGAGGAGTACTACTTTCATCACTTGCAGTTCAATATATTTTATTTTGTTTTGCATTTATGATAATGAGAAATACGCCCATACCTGACAAAACACTCAAATCCATTCTTTATTTTTCCCTTGTACATGTTTTATTAACATGTGTGAACGAAAAACATGTTCAATTATTATAGGACAGAGGTTGTACTCCCTCCGTCTCTAAATAATTGTCACTTTACAATTATTTTTCTCAAAATAATTGTCACTTTAGAATTCCAATACAACATTTATTATCTTTTTTTCATGATTATACCCTTATTTATTAAATTTCATTTAACTTAAATACTCCACTAACTACAATTAATAAGGGTATTTTCGTAAATGATGCTAATTTTACCATTGAAATCAACACAATTAATCATTTCCTTAATAATCGTGCACAAACCTTAAACGACTATTATTTAGAGACGGAGGGAGGGAGTACTTGTTATAAACAACAGGTGCATATTAATTGCGCTGCAAACTTTTCTTAATATATGTGAAAAATATTAAAGGGTGTTTATAAATTATTGGTCGTTAACAAGTGTCCTTATAGCATTTGTTAATAATTTAAAAATAGAAATAATTGACAACTTTTATGTAAAAAAAATTGTTTTTTGATGTTTTAATATGTTAAATACACCAATCCCAAAATAATTTTATTTTTATTTAAAAATCTTAACAAGTACTCTTAAAATTCTCGTTAACCGTCGTTGTGAGCTTAACTCAAGTTTGTATGGACAAGGTCCGGGTTTAAACCCCGTCACCAAAAAAGAAAAAATCTCGTTAACAAACACACATTGTGTCGCGCCATGACGATAAGTGGAGCCAAAATTTTCGAGTTGGTCATCGTAAATGGAATAGATGCTTCTCTCTCTTTCTCTCTAAACAAGATTTTGTTGTTCTCATTATCTAATGATTCCGCATCGTTCCTTTAGGTATCATCGCCATCCTTTACAGTTACGGCACATTCTCCAATTTTATCCGCCACCTACGTATATGTATGTTTATTTTTGAAAAAAAGTTTCAAATTTGGAGTCATTGTCTCAAATTAAACCTATCTAAGTCGTTTATGTGTTTTGTTAGTAAAATTTAGGATTTTACTTTTTTAAATTTACCTCAACTCGTTTTACCTAAGTAAACTCGAGTCGTAAACATCGGAAACTCGACTTGTAAACTCGTACGAGTTTACTGAGATTAATTAACTCGGTTAAACTCGTCAAACTTTCCGATTTCACCACAAACCAAATTTACCTCCAAGTTAACACGTTTTTGGCAAGTAAAAACGTAAACTTGGGCGAGTTTACGAGTTAAACACTCAATTTATGGAACATTGCTCTTGACACCTGTTATATTAATTTCGCTGCAGTTGTTGTTGAATGGATCGCCCAAGTCCGTGGATCAGGCTGAGGGTGGTGAAGAAGAAGATGCTGATTCCACTGATGCTTACAGAGGATTTCATAAGATTTATTTATTTTTCATCTCATTCTAGGTATTTGGTGTGATCATCTCAAACTAAACCTAAATAACCTGTTTCTGTATTTTCTTCCTAAATTAGTACATTACATTTTACTTCTCAATAATAGGTTTCTGAACTCTGACGTTGTTATATTCTGCATTATATAATTTCGTTGTAGTTGCTGTTGAAAGTATCAATCAGTTTTGGGGATCAACCTAAAGGTGAAGATGTCGATTCCACTGTGTTCCTGTCCTGGATAATGGAATTGAAAGTGTAATTTTGTTATGCCATATTACAATTTATAAACATGATGGGAAGGAAAGAAGAAATCTGTGGTTAACATGAAAGTGAATAGATTGGTATGTTTTGTTGCATGCATTTACTGGTTAATTGTTAACAGGGTTATCTTGCTAGTATTTAATAATGAAGATGGATATGTTGGAGTTTGGCATTATTTTTAATTTTCATTTGAACTATAATGTCTATCTAGTCCTTAGAAAGTAAATAAATATGAAGTAGTATTATAGAATGTTAACAGGAAAGAGAGATTGACAGAAAAAGACAATGAGAGAAAAAACAGGGATTTTGTGTAAATATATGAATTATGAGTTGATGCCAGAAAAAAGGGGGAAAATACAGGTGAAGATTACATTTATCGAAGCTTTTGTTGTTTGTCATCCAATAATAATTTCTTGTTTATGAATATGCAAATTATATTTGGTTTAAACCATCATTCATTATCTGTTGTTTGTTGGTGTGGGTGTGAAACCTCTTGTTTAATTCACAAGAACATTTTTTATTTTCATTTTCTGTTTTTAATGACGAAGAATATTTTGTAGTCTGGCATGATTTTTATTTTTCATTTGAATTATATATATTGAGAAAATAAATACAAAGTACTATAGAATATGAACAGGAAAGAGAATTTGAGAGAAAGATAAGAGACAGTGAGTAATGAGAAAAGAAACAGAGGTTTCTTTGTAAATCTGAGCTGTAAATTTAGTGTAAATACAGTAACTGTATCTGAGACCAGTACTACCTTTCATAACAGAGTCCAACTAACTATTAAGTACTAACTGTATAAATGCTGCAGTGGTAGTGATCAGATACTGTGCCTAGTATATTAAGCGGGTACTCCTAACCAATGTTTAAAAAACCGGAACAGACCGGATTGTTTAACCGGCTGGCCAGTAATCGGGGCTGTTTCCGGTCCGGACATCTGTACAAAACAAGTAGTCAGTTAAACCGGAAAAAGCCCGTAAAAACTGGTTCAAACCGTCCAAAACCGTACTAACCGGACAGGGTTTAGCGACTAGACAATGCTCTAGTATGAAAGGAGAATGCTCCTTTGGGGTTAGCCTTGTGTGCAAGGTATCATCTTCATTGTATGCCTGTGGTATACTTTGTTTCAATCCTATTATCCCATTCAATTGATAATAACAGAGATATTCAAAGAATTCTTCTCTTCTCAATTTTGCTGATCAATCTTTATTCTAGTTAGAATCATTATCGTGTGTATCCATTTTAGCCCGATTTTGGGAATACTTTCTATACCAAAAGAAAGGTTCATAACACTGCCAATGCACATCCATTCTCTTCTTACTCACATGGAACCTAATAAACCACCAAGCAAACCTTGGCCAACCCCACATGGCTTGCAGCAATGAAATGTGAATTTTGGCTCTTCAAAGTTCAAAGAAATTCCACACGGGCCTTGTCTCTCTCTCTCCCTCTAAATCAAGTACCATTAGGCTGCAAATGTATATTTCGTGTGAAGAAAACCCAAATGATTCAGAAACTAAGTACAAGGCTCGCTTAGTAGCAAAGTTTTATCATCATTTACATGCTTGTTTATGCAGAAGACATAAGAGTCACATTCAATTATTCTGCTACTGCCTTGGTTAACTTCCAAGCTCAGTATGTGATTTCTTCTCTCTTCTTGACAGTCACCGGATATGAGCTTTGGGGGAGTATTAGGGCTTACTGAACCCACTGACACAGGACTTCGTTGTATTACTTTCTGTGACTTTATATGAATTTGATAATCCACAATCAGAGTTTTATCAAATATTTTGAACATAATTTAAATTTTATTTCTTAATTATATTGTTCTAAATGCATTTATATACGAGTTTGTGAAATTGGTAGGATCTTACGATCCGTGTTACGTTCCCGATTCACGATGATCCCTTCCTGATCCTTGTGTAGGATCTTGACTGACTAGTTTGCCTTTAACTAATTGACCATTTTGAGTTAGTCACAGCTGGATGGGTTAAACCATAGATAGTTAACCATCATAGTTACCATATCTGAGTCGTCACTATTGTAAAGTAACCTTTAATATCAATAGAATAGATACGGAGTCGGATACATGTATTTTTTCGTGTCCTCCATAAAATCGGAAGCTGGCATGTGATTTTGTAACCAACTTTTTTGTTTACTTCATTTTGAAAATCCTTGTATAATTTTTTTTTGTTGACGTATGTTACGCATAAAAAATTTAAGTGCTGGTCTTGGGATGAAAATGGTTAATTTTGTTATGTTATGCCTAAAGAAAATATTGATGTGATAGTCCGGATACAGGACGATACATATCATAGAACATCTTTAGGGTTTTGTTTGTACATGGAAAAGGCTTTAACCTGTGGAGATTAAATTTACCAGCGGCTTTTGTTGTTTGTCATCCTTTAAAAACATGGTATTGTTGAACATACAAATTATATTTTGTTTGGACGATCATTCCTTTTTTGGTGTGTTGGTGAGGGCAAGAAACCTTTATGAGCTTAAAGAATGTAACTATTATTGATTCGGTAAATTGAATCAAGTGAAAGTTTGTCTGATTGTGTTATTCTATGTCCTCTGTTTGATTTCTCACCCATATTTTATGATCAGAAAGCTGAAAGAAGACTACATGCCGGTGGAGGACATAGTCGAGCTGAAGATGCTGATTCCGCCGATGCTCAGGTAACCAACTGGTTGATTAAGTGTCAAACCCCCCATCCACCACAAAATGCAGGGATGCCATGATCTGTTGGTTCAAAATATTTTTGAATATCAGACTCCAAATCCAGCTTTGTTCAGCTATGAATTTATTTCTCCTCATTGTGCAAGCCTTTGATTCCATCGCATTATATCACTGCACACAACATTGTTGAATTTGTCACATGACAATAATACTTTTTTTTTTAATGGCAAACATTAGTAATTAGTTGTTTGATTAGTACTTCTCTTTCTCCTTGTAAAGAATATACTGATTTTATAGTCTGGTTACAGGACAATACAAATCATTCAACAAGGGTTATCAAGAACCCTGTACATGAGTTGATGCCAGAAAAAAGGGGGAAAATACAGGTGAAGATTACATTTATCGAAGCTTTTGTTGTTTGTCATCCAATAATAATTTGTTGTTGCTGAATATGCAAATTATATTTGGTTTGGACTATCAATAATCATTTGCTATCTGTTGCTTGTTGTTGTGGGCGAGAAACCTTGATGTGCTTGAAGATCTTGCTCTTGTTTGATTTACAATAACATTTTCTATTTTCATTTTCTTCTTTTAATGTTGCATGATAGTTTGTAGCCTGGCATGATTCTTAATTTTCATTTTCCTTTGAAATGATTTTGAAATATCAATCTAGCTATGGCATGAGTCATCAGTGATGTTAAGTAATTTCCTGTTTTCAATATAAATTCTGTAAATGTGAGCACCAAAAAAAAAAATTCTGTAAATGCCAAGTTGATTTTCTCCCAAATTCCTAAGCTCAATACAAGGCTGGATGGTTAAACCATATTTAGATAGTTAACCATCATAGTTACCATATATGAGTCATCACTGTTGTAAAGTAACATCGAAATTTCTGTCCCCCATAAATTGTGTTATTTTATGTACTACGTGTATAATTTCTCACCTATATTTTTACGTTATGATCAGAAGCTGAAAGAGAATTTACTAGCCGGTGGAGGTCAAAGTTGTTCTTACTGAGAATTTGGCTGAGGAGGAGTATGGAGCCCGAGGAGGTCAAAGTTCTTACTGAGAATTTGGCTGAGGAGGTTTATTGTGTTGTTATTGTTTTAATAATTACTCATTTAGAAATCTTAAATTCTTTCATGTGGTAATTTGAGTTGGACTATGTAACAACAGTTATGCAGGACGTTTAGTTTATTTTTAGTCAGGGTGTTGCATATATAATTGAAGTGGATGACATCTCAATGACGAGATTTTTTATTAGTGCACTCTAAAGGATAATTTTTCCTATATTGGATTTGTTAATTTACACACTTAAAAACATTAAAGAGTAAGTTAACAACCTACTCGATTTTGACAAAAAAAACCAACCTCCACTATTGTAAGTCACTTGAAATTAAAGGATAATTTTGTCGATGCCACTTTAGTTAAAAAAACAAAAAACCTTAAAATCCTAAAAAAAATAAAAAACACTATCATTTCGGTACCACCGAGAATTGAGAATTGAGACAAGAATGTTAAACTCACATTCAAATTAGGATTCGTGTATGATTTCATATCAGCGGTGATATTTTTGTTCTTCAATTGGGTAGCAATATCAGCCTCAAAACCTTTCACCTTTCTGTGTAAATGACCATGTTGTAGCCTATAACAAGACAAAAAGTGATTATAAAGCATAAATTGTTAAACAAGTATTAAATCACGTAACTGTAACTCATACATTAAACCAACACCCCTCCAAACCTCCCTACCAAATAGACTGCAAGAAATATCATCAAAGAATTACTCAGCTGCTCACTACATATGTGTTAAGGGTTTGTGATTTTTGGGAAGATGGTAAATGAACCAATTTAGTGAACAATGAACTATGTATTCATGACAGAGATTAACACAAGTACAACAATGTAACAATACAATTTACGGAAGGGAAAAATATTGAAAGTAAGATAGATCTTAGCACAAGACTAAGAAGAAGAAATCATTCCGAAGAATGCCAAAGGGAGGAATAGAGACGTTCATCAAATTCTGCACCCTTTCTCATTCCTTACACTACTATTATATACCTCATACTCACTTCCTTGCACACACAACTCCTTAAATGTGTCTTTCTGTTACAACTAATTTTGCTGAGGAGGCATTCTTGCTTTGCTTGTATCATAACAACATGCTTCACTAACTTAGTTTTTTGGTTAGTTAAAAAATGCATGACAAGAGCTCTATATTGTATTCAAAGCACAAAGAAATATGAATCTACAACAATAATATAGTTAATTATATTACCATAATGAACATAGTTAACAATGAGTGCAACAGTTTTTATATTTTGTTGAATTTGGTCATAATTAGACAAAGTTTAGAAACACTAAGTTCCTCAATATGTGGGCACATATTAGCATTTACCTTATTATCATTATTATTCATACACATAGCATAGAAAACATAATAATAAACTAAATAGGGAAAAAATGGAATTTAAAACAAAAATGAAAAATCAACTCACAGGTCCTTTAAGCGAGCAGGGGGAGGTGGCAGTAATTTTCTTGTCAGAGTGGTAATCCTTGAATAAGAGATCTACCAAAACAAACAAAAAACTTGTTAAAATTGCATCAGTTAAATCTTAATGTGGACAAGTTGTTTTTAAGTTGTGCACCATACAAGAGTAATTTTTAATGCTCGACCACATGAAACTGGATGCCTTACATGCTGAGATGTGGGAGTTGTATTTAGGTATAGATAAGGCTTGGCGGGTGCATTTTGATCATCTTATAGTGAAAAGTGACTTTAAGATATTGTTTGAGATGGTTTCTCGCAATTTCAAGTTTTATAGAAATATTTCTATATATTGTTCGAGATGGCTTCTCGCAATTTCAAGTTTTATAGAAATATTTCTATTTTAGTCTATCGATCGTATCAGAAAGCTGCTCAAAATAAATTGACATGTGCAAATAAATCATACTTGATGTGAAGGAAATAGAAGTGTTGATTGATTTTATAACTCTACCATTTATGTGGATCATTTGAATTTGATTGTTTTGGAGACTTCTTTTATTGAGCTTCAAAAATCTCCTCTTTAATTATATTTTCGGGGCTTGCATAAGATTAAGAATGTCCATTAATTTCCTTTTTTTTTTTCCTTGAGCTTTGCTCTCTTTTGTACCAAAAAATATAATAAATGAATAGAGTACAAAAAAATGAACCGAAAGAATAGAAATAATCAATGGAATAGTGTAGTTTTTTTATAAAAGAATAGAAATAGTGTAGTTGAAACAAAAATGAACCGAATGATGAAATGAAACGAATTAGCAACATATCAACATAATGAAGGCCTATAAACAACACAATGTTCGATTACAAATATATATTGATAGATATAGACGGGAAAATGCATATATTAGTGCTACAATAATAGCTCAAGAATATCACAATTTACTCCCAAAATGTTTTTTTTTTTTAAAATAACCTAGTGACTAGAAATCATTTTTAAAGCGAATAAACGAGTGTTTGAGATTCAAACCAATTGGACCTCCCAAAACATTTTAAAAGGTAAATAAATGGAAGTTGACTACCATGTTCTTTCAAGAATATAAGATAAAATGAATTTTATAATACGTTTTAAATTAAAACCTTCTTCCTTCCAAAAAAAAATTAAAACATTCTTATATGCAGGGACCAGGGTTCGAACCCCGGACACCCCACTTATTCACCTTTAAGGTGAATTTCTCTAGCCGCTACGCTACTTGACAAAAAAAAAATTAAAACCTTCTTACAACTATAAGGGGAAAAAAATTTGTGACAAAAAATAAACTATAAGGGAAAATCATCACATGTAATTTTTTAGATAAACTTACATCCAATTAGACATCTAATAAAACTTAGAAATTGATTGTGATAAAAAGTGAGTTAAATGTGAAATGATTTATGTTTGGATACATTTATCTCAAATTAAGTTTAACAATAAATTTGAGGGTAAAATCAATTTTCAGAATCAAAAGCTCCAATAAGTCGGTTAGAAAGTAATATTATGTTAGCATAAAAGATTAACAGTGGTAAGATGAGAAGGCAGTTTCTACTGTTGAAAAGTGTTGGACTGCTGATTAATGATCTTTATTGTAATTATAAGGTTGTCAAAGAATATCTAACTCAATCAGCATAAATATTTAAAAGAACAACTATGTTTTGTAGCACTATATATACAATGTGTGTTTGTGTTTATATTGTTACAATCTCCATGTTGTGCAGAATCCTGTTTTGTCACACTATTCTCATTTATTTCATTCATCATTATAACCTAACATCATAATGAGGTTTTGCTAGACCTTGCCTCTTGAACTTGCACGGAATACTGCAGATTCCAGATAACATCTTCGATAGAAGGACGGTTACCGGGAACTTTGTTGAGACAATTGATGGTGATCTGAACTGCAGTCTTCAATGATTCATGTGTGTAAGTTCCATGGAGTGAAGGATCGATTGCACTCTTTAACGCGATCGGTGATGCAACTTCAGATAAACCTCTCTCAAGCTGAACATGATAATAAAAAAATTCAAGATAAGAAAATCAAATCAAACATGTAATTACTATGTCATGTATATCATTGAACCTTATGATTTGTAAGAGTTTAATAATAAGTATCTAAGTAAGAATGATGTGTCATGTATACCTCATACTTCAGCAGATCTGCCTCAATAGAAGATGAAATTAGTTTGCCAGTGATAACTTCAAGTAGAATCACACCAAATTGATATATGTCTTCCTTTTCTGCATTATTGATGCTGCATATTGAGGTAAAACTATATTATAATCTGTCAGTGTAAGACATTAGTGTAAAAATATTTTACACTATCACTGAGTGTCTCCTTTTCTCAGATGAAAATTACCTGCCAATATGATTTTGTGCATTTTGTTCTTTAAGTTTTCTATCAGAACCTTTCTGAAAAATGAAATTAAAAAAGTAAAATATCATGGTTATAGAGGCTTAAACATGAGGTACTGAATGAATCAAATTACATATAATTTATTCTTCTAACCTTGGATGGAAATGGAATGCTATATCCACTAACTTTTGGATTGAGACTATTGTCCAACAAAATGTTCTCAATCTTTATGTTGTTTCCATATATGCCAGGATTAACTCCTGTATGTAGGAATTGAATTCCTCTAGCAATGCCTATGATGATTGCCATTCTTTGTTGCCACTTAAGCATTTCCCTTTGTCTCTTATCTGTTGAACTGAAATTTCATGTTACATATTTTTTGTCGTTTAAATGTTGCAATTAATTCATATACACGGTCCTTATAAAGTTTTTTTTTACACTGTCGATCAATCATAGTTGTTAGATCATTAAAATGTTTGACTTTAATGAATGTAAAACATTCTACACTAACAAACTTATCAAAATTACCTGTAAGATGAATCCTCAATGACATATTTGAGATATGCTCAAATACAATGAATATTGTGCTTGTCATTTTGGGTTGGTCCTCATAAGTAATAGCACAGTAAAACACTCACCAAATGTCTATGCCTTAAATAAGGTAACACCTTCAAATTCTGATCACTGACTTTGGTTAAACTCTTCTGCTTTTGTTTTACAAGATTAACCATGACCATTGAACCATCTTTGAGCCAGCCTTTAAATAGCTGTGTAAAAACAAGGGAAAATTCCATTACAAATTCAGTCTTGTGGCCCCCATTTCATTGTAGAGAGCTCATTAAAAAACCACAAACACATAATTATGTAGGCAGTGTAAAAAAACTTACACTATCAATGAATTATAATTGACAGATAATTAAAAAAAATTGACTTCAATCATAACTACTTCTAAAGTTATATATATTATTGGATATGATTTATTGACGGTGTAAACTTTTTTATAGCTATGACTGAATTTGTTAGATATGAAACTCAAATTCTTGTACCTCTCCTTGTGATCCTTCTCCTATTAGATTTGATGGATCAAAGTTGTTGATTGCATCTCCAATTTCTTCTATTGAGAAAATGTTGTATGGTGGTAATCCAAATGTAGTTAACCTCATTAGCTGAGGAACATTACTTCCTAATTTCAGAAACAAGAAAAACAAATTAATAGCATAAACAAAGGACTAAAATGTTTTGTATACTAATATAAAATGAAAAATATGATCCAAATTTAACTTTTGCACTAATCTGAAATGTTTATGTATATGCAATTTTTGGCTTACTTGCATAAATATTTGGTCTTGATTCTCTTGAAATATCAACAGATCTATCTTCTCTTTCTGCTTTGGACTTTCTCAAAATGAACAGAAAGAGTAGAATCAAAAGCCCTACAATTCCAACAAAACCTCCAATAATACCAAATAATACTCTTAACTGCATCATTGATTTTTTCGGCTTCTCAAATCTCGGCTTAGCGGCTAACACCGTTGAATTCTTGCAATGTGAAGATGAATGTTGATCACTGATATTTCTTGCTGACAAACAATTACCAGAATAAACTATTGTTCGATTCCAACGACAACGTCGAATCAATGCATGATGGCAGTTTTCCTTCCAGAGAATTGTTTGAGATATCAACAATTGTTAGAGAAAAACCACAAGATATATTCATAGAAAATGAACCATTAAATTGATTTGAAGCCAAGTTTAGCTTCTGAATCAAAGGAAGAGAGAACAAAAATGAAGGAAATCCAGGTCCTAATCTGTTGTTAGCAAGATTAATCTCCTCAAGAGAGGTTAATCTTTTGAGATTAGGAACACTTCCATTGAAAAAATTATCAGCCAAAACAAGACTCTCGAGATTTTTCATTGAAGAAACTGATGATGGAATTTTTCCATACAAGAAATTTGATGAAATGTTGAAAACTTCAAGTGACTTAAACCTACTAATCTTGGAAGGTAGTGGACCCCACAAACCAAGTGAAACCAATGACAAAACCTTCATGTTTGAAAGCTTTGTTAAAACAGTGAAAAAAGAATCAATAGAAAATCTTTCAGAAAGAGTTTTACTTGAGTTCCAAGAAACTGGCCTTGTTTTGTTTCCAATGATTGTTAATTCTGTTACATGATTCTTTGTGCAGACAATGTTGAAAGAAGGTGATGAAGAGATGTTGCAGAAGTTTGTGAGATTGTTTTGAAGAAGTTGTGGATATTCTTGAGGATATTCAAGAAGTGTTTGAAGTTGAAGAAGAATTCTAGTTTCACTAGTTGTTAATTGTGCGCACTTGGAATTGGAGTAAGTAGCACAAGAATAATTGTAAAGATTGTAGGAAACAAAAAGTATAAAGAAACCAAGAAATTCTTCATATTTTTTGAGGCTTAAACAAAGAAACTCTTGCAATGAGAGAAATTAAGAATGGTGAGTGAGTCACAAAAAGGCCAAGGTACACTATATATTGCACAGTTGAAGAAAAATAAATGCATTCAAATTAATATGCATTTATAGAAATGAAAAATTTGATTTTTTGGGTCCATAAGCAACAGATTTTTAAGGACTGATCTATAACTGTATACTTTGGACCGTTGTTAGGGAACAATTTATTTGAAGATAATACACACTAAAGTTTGGTTGGACCTTGGACAGGTGGACTATTTAAGAAATGACTTTTGGCTAAGATTCAATTTCTTTCTGCTATAAGAAGTATAAACAACAAAAAATTATCAATTTATTTAATTATATAATTAAAACTTCTCAGTAAATAGTATTATACAATAACCAATAAAAAACACTACTAGAAATCTTATGTTTTGCCAGGGAATACTGCCAGGAGTAATGCCAGGGAAACCCCTGTCAAATTGTAATTACAAACTGCACAATAAGCCAGGAGCAAACCCCTGGCAAATTTTTGGCGGGAAAATTTGATTCAAATTTGAGCCCCTAAAGTCAAGGGAATCTCTGCATTATGCAGAAGATTTGACAAAATTCTGAAAAGCTGATATGCCAGGGGCTAAACCCTTGGCAAAATGCACAATGTCGTGGCAAATTGCTGACACCTTTTTTGTAGGCCTTCGGCTACTTAATGAGTGTTGGAGACCGAGTCTTGCCAGGGGTAGCTCCTGGCTGGGCTCCTGGCAAATTGTAGATCTATAATTTTTACAATAACAGCACCGTTCCATTAATTCATTGAGACAAATTCATTTTCTTCACTTAGAAAAAATGTCTCTCAACTTTAGAATTTTTTTTTTGTTCTTTCCCATCTTCATTAAACTTATTTCATTAGGTATAACTCTTTTCACTTGTTATAATTTCATGTTTATATTTTTGGCTGCTTATTTACTTATTTTTTTTTCACTTATTTAATTTGCAACAGTGTCCAAGTTTATTGCCTCCTGTTGTTCCCTTGCCATCCTTGTTGCTGTTTGGATCTGTTCTATCATCAAGCTTCAACAAGTTAGTAGTTTTTCTACTTATAAATACTATTGATATGGATGATGTTATAATTTTGTCATGTTCAAGTTTTTTTTCAAATATATTTCAATTTTTCTGTAATAAAATTTTTAAAGAAAAATTTTCTAAGGAAAAGCTGTTAAAATTAGGAAAAAAAATTGTGTAATTTTTTTATGCTGATGATGTTGGATATTATTTATTGGTTATCTTATGTGAAAAAAATCGAATTTTTAATGTTTATTTTGGAATATTTATGCTACTGTTAAGAAATATATATGTTCTTACATGATGTCTCAAATTATTTGAAGAAATTAATGTTGTTGAATATATGATTTATTTTGGCTGGTGTATATATATATATAATGTCTAGATCTGTTAAAATCAGTAGGAATAATTTTGTTATTGAAGAAGAAATAATTTTTAACTACAAACTATATCTTAAGTAAAGAAATTTGTTTATTAAAATCAATTCCGCGTTAAAAAATTACCGTGTAAAGAAATTTCGCGCAATTTAGGTTAGTTAGTAAAAATAATAATTTAGTTAGTAATATGATTTGCGCGTAAAGAAATTTAGTGCAATTTATGTTAGTTAGTACAAAAACAACATTAAGT
>Ga0315913_1001492_pt1 | contig 25934 bp, 13 predicted proteins | sample MpolsnodulesMG_FD_207736 | JGI IMG/M metagenome (GOLD analysis project Ga0315913, IMG submission 207736) | Medicago polymorpha root nodule microbial communities from Los Angeles, California, United States - small nodules | ecosystem: Host-associated > Plants > Roots > Nodule | place: USA...
GTGATATACACTATTATCATTGTGAGAATATCTTATGACAATTTCATAACATACTATGTAGTATTCTCACAGTGGGTCAATCCAGTATAAATATTACTCCTTGTATTGATACCTATGTATAGACTTAATATCTCATATCTATGACCCATGAGATACAGTCATCAGTCTACATACATAATAGTCTCGACGCTTTATTATTATCCTTATTCATATTAAAGCTTGACTACGGATATATTTAAGAATGACGTTATTTATGATAATGTAATCTCACGATTAAGTCACACTTAACATATTATTACATGAACTATCTATTCTAAGGACTTTATTAACATTACTATAAATATAATAAAGATTGCCATATATTTATTCAATAATAAAAGTCATGATACATAAGATAAGTTCAACATAAACTATTGGTCTCTAGGGCTTACACCAACATAGACGACCATCTCATACTCTCCAAAGATCAGCTTTATGAATAACATTCACTCGTGCTTGCAAAATACTTCTCCATGTATAACTCAGGCAGTAATATAACTCTTTAATATCGAAGTTACTACTATTGTAGATGTTTTTTTAAATAATTCTTTTTATATTGAATTTTTTTTAATGCTAATTAAAGAAGAATAAATGAGTAATGAGAAATATTAGAAATACTCTTTTTTTTAACATCTATTTTAGGTGGATTCTAGGGTGAGGGATCAATTAAGTCTCTCACCGACAAACCACGAAGAAATTACAGTTAGATTTAATCAATGGATCAGATTCATTTAGAATAAAATTGAGAGCATTTTTCGTTTTCACGCACAATCTCTCCCACCTCTTCTCTTCTTCTTTCTCCTACGTTCCATCACCCTAATCTTCATAATTTTTCTCTCAATTCTCAACATCTGATGTTTTAAATAACTTCCGAAAATCATACCACACTTGGTATACCTATTTATCATTATAGATCTACAATCTATGAAACATCCCTTAGTTTTATAACTATGAAAATAACCAGACTTCATCAAATAACAATCACATTCATTGATTGAGGTATGATTCAATCTTCAAGAGAATAAAGTCCACTTTGGCCAACATCTTTTTAATCTCTAAGACGTACCATAAGTAAATTCATGGAATAAAACATGTTTGGGTTTTCTTGCTTTGCCTTCTAATTTGTGATTTTTAAAAAGATGAAAATTATAGGAAGAATCATTGTGCAGTAGACCTATAAGAAATTTAATGGAGGATAAATGGTGAGAGAGAAGAATAAGTTGGACTTGGAGGAGAAGAGCGTTGATACAAGAGAAAGGAAGGGTCGGTGATGGAACTAACAACAGGGATAGGAGAAGAGATGAGAAAAAATTGTGTGTGGAAAGATGTAGATGTTCTTAATTTTGTTTCCAACAAATATCATCGATTGATTAAATCCAACTGTAATTTCTTTGTGGTCCACCGGTGAGAGACTTAATTGATCCCTCACCCTAGAATCCACCTCTATGTTAATATTCATTCTTTTATTTGATGAAATTTATATGGTTCTTACCAGTATTTTAATTTATAAATTTTAAAGTATGAGAGATACACACGAGCTTTATCTAATAAAAGTGTGTGTCTGAGTTGGAGATTATTTCTTGGTATGTAGGTTGCTTGATCGAAGTACATAATTGTGGTTTCATGGTAGAAATACATTCTCGATCTTTTGTAAGAAACAAGAATGAATGGTTTCGACCCCCTTATGGATCCTAATGCAAAACTTTGGGGAGAAGAAAATGTTATTGTTGACAGAGGAAAGATACCAGAGATCGGTGGGTAAGCTAAACTATTTTGATACCAGAGATCGTGGGTAAGCTAAACTATTTTTTGCACTCTCAATAATAAACATTGAGTTGTCCGTAACAAGTTCAGTCGTCAGAAATTAGCATAAATAAGAAAGTAAAAAAATTACTACATGATTGATAGATTTATTTGTATTGGTTTGGCACTTCCGGTCTCAATAAAAATTGTAGAGAAATTTTTTTCAAAAATAAAATTATCAACACAATAGTCATAAACATATAAAATGGACAATGAGTTTCTTGTTAATAACATATTTGTTTAAATCAGAAAAGACATTATTAATCTATTTGTAAACGGTCAATTATGGATAAAATTGGCTTCTTGAAAAACATTTTGTCCAACTTTTCTAAATAGTTATTGTCAATTTTTATCATTTTTTTTTAAGAAACTAAATTAGCCCACCTAAATGAAATGGTCCAAGTCTCAAGCCAATACCACTAGGCCAACCCAAGTGGGTTTTCAATTTTTATCATTTGTATGTTGCTCTAAGTTAATTTTCATGTATCGATTAATTTTTAGATTATTTTGTTTTTAGCGTCTATACCGTTTGCGATTTTGAAGTTAAGTTCTTGAGATTTTGCTTAATTTTAGTCCTTAATTTTTCGTTATAGGGATTAAATCATAGACTAAAAACACTTTCTTTTAAAAAAAATAAAATTAAAATCGAGACAAGAATTAAATAATTTTTTTTAAGAACTAAACTTAAAAAATTATAATCTGTAGGACTAAAGACATATTTTATCCTAAAATTTAATATGTTGGTTTTAAAATATTTTATTTTTTCTTTATAGTTTACCCCTGTGTAAATTTGTTGCTAGCTTCACCGCTGTGTGAAGGATTGTGTATCCATAGAGTATAAAAGAATTTAAAATGAAAATCGAGCTTCTGTTTTTAAGCGAATTTTTATGTATTTCAATTTTGGCTGAAAAAACCAAATTTGGCCTTCTATTTTAAAAAAAAAAATCTTTTGGCCTCTTATATCTTTAAAAAAAAATAAAAAACTTGGTCCTCTATTGTTAGACATGTGATGTCTTCTTAACGGTTTTGTAATAGAAAGTCAAAATCGCTAATTTTTAAAAGTTAAGAGATCAAAAATACATTAAGCCTTTGAACAACTCAATATTTCTCTTTCATTAGATTCATTAAAAATATAATTTAAACTTTTATTGTCACAAACTATATGAATACCTCTTCTATTGTCACAAACTATATGAATACCTCTTCTAAACTTCTATTTGTCTATATCCAATCCACGTGAGTTAGTGCATCCAACTTTATATAATATATCATATTTTAATGTAATTTTTTGATGGTGAAAAAAATTACCCGACAAAAAAATTACATTGAAATATGAAAATATTAATGTAGGATTTTTCATTTTTAAAAATAAATTAAATCAGGATAATATGTTCATCTTGATGAAAATGTCAGCAAATTACAAAATTCGATATGAATAAAAATGTTATTCATATTTATTTAAACATGCAGATTTGACACGTCTATTTTTTTCTTCCATTATAGCTTGGAATTCTTAATCAAATAGAGAAGGTTTTATTTTAAAGTTTATTTAATAAAAAATAGCCAATATTTTTCAAATAAGATTACACGTGAGAATAGATTATCGAATATTGGTTCCCGTATACATATCTCAATTGATAAGGATATGCATTATTATATGGAGGAGCCGGAGTTCAAACTCCAGACACCCCACTTATTTCACCCTGAAGAAAGTGAATTCTAACCATATGCTACTTAACCAAAAAAAATTAGCAAATATTGGTCTCAACATCAACACTTTGGCATGGAGTAAAAATAGACTACATTCCTGACCAAAAAAAAAATAGACTACATTTACCGTGTTTTAGATTTGTAATTTTTTTTAAGGTTTTGAACAAAAATAAAATTAGAACGATCAACAAAGACATACGATTGAACAATAAAATCAAATATTAATATCTAAAAATAAAAATATTCATTTAAAATTTGTGTATTCAATTAATTAAAAGTTAAAAAATTAAATTCAATGTACGAATTCCAACAAAATATTTTTACATTTGACTCATTAACTCATGTCTTATGTGCATAATTAATACTAATATTTTACCATCTGTATTCAATTTTTTTATAGGGATTAATGGAATTTGTCTCCCATGCATGGGCCCCACTAATTGGCACTTGGCGATCACCCAAACCTCATAATTCTCTAAACCCTTCCCCCTCCATCTATAAATAACACCTCATTTCACCTCTTCCTTCTCCCCCTTCTCCCTTTCCCTTCCTTATATATCTACTCTGCCTACATTTCCTCTTTCATCCTGCCTCTCATATTGTGGAAACAAAGCCATAACCAACTGCACCACTCCATAATCTTTGTAAGCTCCCTTTTCTCTTCTTTTATATGTCTTTTGTTTTATATGTTTCTTTTATTGTATTTATACGTCCTTTCGTTTTTCTTAGATTACAATGTCATTATTCTATTACACCTGTCCGATTTCTATGAATTTGGCCGTTTCATTTCCTTGCATGTCATTAATGTTTGGTATCCTTAACAGTTAAGATAACATTTGATTATTTGTTTTTCGGTATAGTACATAACATTAGTTAAAAAATATTTATATTTATAATTGTCGGTGTGAGATCATATCATATTTTCTTTTTCCTTCTTTCTCGTCGGTGTAAAATAATTTTTTTGGTTGATTTTGATTCCCTTTAAGTCACGTCTCTCGTTTCATTATTTCACTCTTTTGTGGTGATTTTATGAATATTATTTTAAAAAATAACCTCATAGTTGTTTGTTTCATTTATGGGAAAAGAAGTGGTGCACACGAGAAAAGAGAAAAGCGGTTGGAATTCGTTTTTTTAGTTTTGTTTTCGCTCTTTCTCAATTTTTCTAAAGCAATTTCGCATTTTCCCAACGCGCTCGATTTTAGAGCGTGTATGGTACTCACTTCCACTTCACGGGCCTAAAATAATGGCGCAGTTCACTCTTGGGCTTTTCTCACAGAGATTTGGTCCGTACACGTGTCACTCAGATGGGCCCGTGGACTTGTTGATTCGGTCCAATTTGAGATAGATTGATTAATCAACTCAAACACACCTCTAAAGTGATTTTTCTTAAAGACCCTCTGAAGTGAATAAATGTGTAAGTGAATTAACTAATTAAAAGTATATAATGGAATAGTTAAATAACTGAGTCATTTGCAAAGAAAAAGTGTCTCAAAATAAATAAGTCATTTCATTTTTCAATACAATATTAATTAATATTACTTTTAACTGAGTCATTTTTTTATAACGGTAATTAATAATACTTTCAGCACTCTTAATTCAATATATTCCACTTTGCATTTATGATAGTGGAGAATGCACAAATACTGAACAAGAACACTTAAAATCATTTTTCTCTCTCCTTTAGTTATATATTTTTTTTAATACGTGTGAAATGAGTAAATAACTCCGTTAATTCAATTCGGGACGGAGGGAGTGTTATATTTCACTCACTTTTTTTTTTGAGAGGTATATATTTTACTCACTTTTTGAGAGGTATATTTTACTCACTTAAAAAGTATTTTTTTAGTATGAAAAAAATCAATTACGACAATCCAAATTCAGCGAAAAGTTAATATTGCGAAAATTATATAAAAATGTTTTTTTACTTTGGGAAAAAAGGCACCAACTGGATTCTAACATGGAATACAAGAGACGATGAAGAAGAAAATAATATTGATTGTGTTTTCCTTTAAAATAAAAAAAAATTTAGTTTTCTATTTTTAATCTTTTTATATTTGATCTATGTACAAAAGTTACTGTTAGTTTTTTTTTTAAGTGTAAACTATTGAATCATCAGTTCTGTTTTTAATATTTAACTAAGGCGTTAAACATACTTGATAGCAAGGACTAATAAAAAAATGAATACTTACAAATAGATCAATTTAGATGACATACACAGTTTGACATCCACACACAATTGTGAAATATGATAAAAATAGTAAAATTCATTTAAGAAAGGGTGATAATATGATGTAAAATAACTAAAATATCTCTACACATGAGAGTGAATATAAATGGTACATAAAAATGGTGTCAATTTAAAAAAATATCAATATGTAACACATTAATTTATTACCCCTAAAAAACATTAATTTTATATTTTCTTTTCTTAAAACGAGTCATTCGAGACATTCTTTTAGGTGTACTAAGATTGATTGAAAGGACATAAAACGGTTAAAGTCGGTTCGGTGATATGAATGAATACTACTGGCATGGCATCGGAGCATGTTCCATTTGCTGACACACTCTTATCTTCTGCACTTTTCATCTCATGTCAATTTTCTTTACTTTTTTGTCACCCTTTCTTATTTCACTTTTCCACTTACTTTACGACTCCAACAGAGATACGATAGTTTAAAAAAATCAGTGCAATAAAACATGATTTTATTGGCTTCTAATTTCTTTCATTAGAGCTGATTTTACTTGTATACTCTACTTTTTCTATAGGTACACGAAGAATTCATCTATTTATTTTTGTTTTTCTGGCATAGATCATGAATTAAAAAACAGTTGACTGTTTTCTCTTTAGATACTATGCGTTATCTCTGTGTTGCTGCTGCAGCTGTCGGTTTGTCGAACGTAGATACTCATTATTCAAAAGTGAAAGTTTGGGTTTTGGACCATTTGTAACATGTGCTCTAAGTTTTTTTTTTTTTGAAATAATGTATTCTACTCCCTATGTCCCTCAATACATGACTTAGTTGACAATATACATTATTGACTTAACATATTTTGACCATATTTTTTTACTAATTCACAAAGATAAATAATATCATGTAAGATGTTGTTGGATTCGCCTCGATCAATATTTTTAAAACATTAAATTTTCATAATTTTTTTTAATAGAGAATTGAAGATATCAAATATAAAACATATGCATTAGTATGTGTGTCGGAGTCAACTAGGTCATCTAATATGGAACGGAGGGAGTAATTTTTAAGAGCGCAACTTTATTGATTTGTTTGGAGCATTCAAAATCTTAAAATCTAGTGATAAAATTTGTTTAGTTTTGAACTAAAATCTTTTAAAAAAATTACTAACTACTCCCTCCGGTCCTATTTATAAGAGAAACTTAAGTCAATAAAAGTTGATGTATTTAGTTAAAAATTCAGTCCAAATACATTGAATTTTGTTGACTTAACTTTTTCTTATAAATAGGACCGGAGGAAGTATTAAATAAAAATAATAATTTTAAAGTCTCTAAAAAAATGTGTTCTATGCGACTGCCTATGCTCAGGCTCAGCACCCCTGACTAGATTGATTTGTTTTTATAGTTTATACTAATGGCAATTGAAATGGCAGTGCTAGAAAAACTGCTGATTCAATAGAGCACACAGAAATTAAATACTCAATGAGATATAATAATTTTTGTTATAAAAGTAGTATTATTATGTTACAGTAGGTGTATCTTGCATGAAAGAACTAGAGGTGTATATTATGCGGAGCATCTCTTCACGGGAATGGTGGTGACTGAGATCTTTGATTCTTTAAGCGACACCTCCCCAATTGTTTTTACAAGACATAATTAACACGTCTAAAGCAAGAAATCACGAATCTCGTAATTATAATAATCATATTAGATTGACCAGTTTGTCGTACTAGGATGTCTGGTTTCCTACTAGGTACACCACCACCAACCCATGTTTAGTTTAGTCTACTCTTTTTCATCAATGCTTTTGTTTACTGCCACGTCAAATCTTGTTTTCTACAAATTATTTTAAACTTGTAGTCTCATATTGTGTCGATTTTTAGGAATTATATGTTTGAACACTTTCATATTTTAAATTAGTTTTTTTAATGAGATTCAAATTTATTTAACATGACGAGAGTCACAACACAACATGTGAATTGAATCTAAAAATTAGGCATGGGTTTAGATTATTTATCATATAATCCCTTTGTTATGAATTATAAGTAAATTTGACTTTTTAAATTTATTCAATTAATAATGTATGTGGTTTATAATATGAATTACATACATCATTAATTAGATGAATTTAAAAGGTCAAATTTACTAATAATTAGTAACGGAGGAAGTATATACTAACAAGTGATTAAGCATTTCCCTTCAATTATTAATTACTTCATACAATATTTTACTTTCATTGATAGTAACATTTTTTCTTGTGTCCATACTTTCGGCTTCAAAAGTCAATTGTGTCCTTTTTAACTTGGCGTATCTTCAACTCTCTTTTGCTTTTCTTTTTTTAACTGATAAAAAGTACAATTCTCTGGTTGCATAATAGATTACACGTGTATTCTTGTTTTATATTCCTCTTCACTCTGTTTTTGATTTTTCTTTTTCATTTTAAATTAAACTTCTTCACCACCAACGTATACCTGTCACTTTCTCAAGGTGAAAACATACTTCGGCCTTATTCTTTTTTGGGATCAAAAGCCTGTTTTTGTTGTTAACCGTACCATGTTTTGTTGATTGAATTTCTGGTAGAAGATAGAATCTATGGGCACATAATGTTTAGTACACTCCCTCACTTATTTCGTACAAGATTCAATTTTATATTATATTTAATTATACATACAGGTTAACATGGTAGTAACATTTCTTTGTTTTTATTTTATGTTACCAAGATGAATTTCCGATTTAATTATATCCAATCTTTTTGTCAAATTTGAGTAAGGCTAAAGATTTTTTTATTTAATGTGGCAGGTTAAAACCTTTATATTCTTTGTTTGGAAACCAATTTACAGTACTATAATCTGAGTTGATCGAAAGGAACATTATTTTCTTCAAGATTTTGTTTAATTTCACCAAGTTATGGGCACTCAAAGCACATAGCATATTACTATGCTGTAGTTTCACTCATCAATAAATCATTTTAGAAATTACTTTAGATTATAAACCATTTTTTGTTAGGAGAAATGCAAATAATTTGGTTCAAGTTTAAATATTCCTTTTAAAATGCATATGATGTTGCAAGTCCTTTTCCTAGAGTTTACCTTAACCCAGAGATATTAGCGAATCAATCACGGGTGACCTTGATCATGGACGGAAGGACCGGTAACCCAAGACACTTTATTTTAGGGGTATGTAAATTATTATTTTTATGTAGTATTTAAAACTATATATAAAGGCACCATTTAAATAAATATTAATGCACAACTTTATTGATTTGTAGGACATAAAAAAATCTTAAAATCGGCCCTTGCTATCAACAAACCATTGTCATGTGGGATTGTTTGAAAAAGTATTAGTTTGTTGTAAACTTTGTTTAACCTATGTGCTTGAGAGAATATTAACTCAAATCATTTGTCATAGGATTGCTCTATATACTAGAGTATGATTGAATTAGTCAAGGAAAGGGAAGAAAAAAACTGAATCGGGTTAGTTAGGAAGAAGTTGGGAATACTTGGTGTTGTGTAGAGAGTTAGTTAAGTGGACCCAAATTGATCCAAGGAATAAAATATCAATGTCTCACTTTTCATTGGGATATGAGAAGATTGAAAAAATGAAAAAGAAAGAAAATGATGTGAATGAGTGTATAAGAGTTGTTGAAGTAGACTTAAACTCATAATTTAATCAATTTTTGTGCTTATTTCACTTTCATCTGAGTCAGAATCGACTAATATCCTACCCAACTTTTGAGGGAAGTCTTTCAAACTTTGCATTTCTATATGGAAATGACAAAGTTGTCAAACATCTCTAATGCTTTAATAATACATAGTCCTTTATTTTGTATTTTTTTTCTTTCTGTACTTTTCTGTTTAAACCAAACAAAATAAAAATTTTGCATATGGAAAATGACCTTGGTCATGTTATTTAACTACTTTCTTCTTCAATTACTTGGCCCACTGAAAACATTTGTTAGCTCCTAGTTTCTCCGAATTGATTGAGAGTGGCCATACAGCATTTCTGCATATTAAATATGTTCTTGAACTTGTTTATTTGATATATGGTTGAAAATGACTTCCTAGTACAACCGACTCTTTTTTAACTTAGATTATATCAATATTATTTTTTTTCAGCTAGAAATACGTAGGAAAAACAATATACTTGCTTCTTCATGCAATCCACTAATGTAATTGTCCACCAAAATCCTGACAAATATAGATCTCTTTAAAAAGGCTCCATTAAATATGGCCACACCTTTTTATATTATTATTTGCTTCAATTACATATATATATACCGTGAATACTGATTCAAGTTGGAAGTTAGACAATGACTTGTAAAAATCGCAAAAGACCGTGTTTTATGATTGCGCCAGCTAGGAAAATTCAGTTAACAGTAAAAATATATACATAATCGAAAAATAGAGAAAATATTATCAATTAAAGAGTGATACTTATTTCCATTTTACAAATTTAAACTTCTCTTTGGTACAACCTCTCAAGAAAAAGAAAAAAAAAGAAAGATTAGTCACTTTAGTCACAGAATAGGAAATGAGTCGTCATTTTAGTCCCTGAATGCAAATAAATTGCAAAACAGTCTCTGAATGTAGATCCTGTTAGTCAATTTAATCCCTGAATGTAGACTCCGTTAGTCACTTTAGTCCCCGAAATTGACTAACAAAGTCAACAGTTAAAGAATGTCTTGCAATTTCTTTGTGATAAGGGACTATAATGACTACTCATTTCTCATTCAGGAACTAAAGTGACTAATTCCAAAAAAAAAAAAAAAAACCTTTATTGTCACCGTAGGACCCACATTGGGTTTTTTGTGACCAAAAGTCAACCTATTGACCAAGTTGACAACTTGCTAGTATTCGTAGTCATGGACTCACGGCCCACAACCGGTTGTGATCACATGTTTATGCTTTAGGCCCATCACCTCTGAATATTTTTGCATATTATATTACCAATCGGTGAATTCTTCTTGATATTTTATTTAACTTTTGATTGAACTTTAAATTACTGCAACACTTTTTTTTGAAGGAAGGAAAATTACTAAAACACTATTCACTAGAAATTCGATGGTCAATAGTATTATTATATTATACCAATATTATATTCAAAGATTGTACCAAAAAAAATATTATATTCAAAGAAATAAAATATTTCCTTAAAAAATAAATTAATATTTTTTTCAGGAAAAAAAAATCAATATGTTACCTTAAAAAATATCACATCAATATATCATTGCTAATGACCGATTTCTGATTTTCCATACCAGAAATTGCCATATATATATGGAAATATTTGGCTACTAATTACAAAATAATATCAAATTATGCGGTAATGATTACATATAGTGCCAAATAATGATTACTAATAATTGTGTGAGATATTAATAAAATGAAATATGCGATCAATGCTACAATATTCTCCTTTGATTATTGCTTCCTCTAAGAAGAAAAACTCCTTGACCAAAAAAAAAAAGAGAGAAAAACTCCTTTGTTGCTCCCTCTAAGGAAAAAGTTTGACGTATTTAGCCAAGAATTTAGTCTAAATACATTAACTTTTGTTAATTTAATTTTTCATATATTATTTGGTGGTGCAATTTTTTCTTATATATAGGACCGGAGATATAACTTCGTAGTATTCAATTCTTCCATGACTAATATACAATTGATGAAATTTGTGTAATTAGTTGTGTTGATCCAACCCCTTCACGGTTTTGTTTTCAGGAAATTACTGCACAAAGGTGAGTGGAATCACTATCCGAAATCCAATTAAACATGAAACATATGATTTTTCTGCTTGTCACTTTCAAGGTAAATCAAAAAGTGTATGTTTTTCATGCATTTGTATAGGTATTATTTATACAATTCTCACGTGATGTTTTTTTTCTCTGTAGATTATAAAGAAGAAGCTGACAAAGCTACGTGAGAGAATGGGGTTTCAAACAGCACATAACACTAAGCGGATATCACAACCTGATTTGAAGGCAAAGGAAGACTCGTGCGATGGTCTAATTCCAAGGCCACTAAACTTGACTCATCGTAATCTAACCAATGCCAATTTCACTCCCTCTGGCTATGATTCGTGGCTGGTAAGCACCAATCAAATAATAAAGCACATTATATTTTACATTGTCATATTATTAAGTGATTGTTTCACTCTGTAACCGATCTCAACGGTAGACAGATCTTTACCGTAGATTTGAGATCGGATGGTTAATATATCAAACGCACGATATCACACAATAAAACAATCCAAGTTACCAATTTGAATTGTGTGCCTGGATTGAAGGTGTGTAATTATTAATTATTTTTTTTGACAAGATATAATAATTATTATTATTATTAATAATTAATTGATTAAGTGTAATTATTAATTAATCATGCTGATTATATGTAATCTTTGTTGGCTTGCATTATTACTAGGTAAAGCACCCTTCTGCATTGAGCTCGTTTGATAGATTGATGAAAGCTGCCATTGGGAAAAGGATCGTCGTATTTTTAGATTATGATGGTACCTTATCACCCATTGTAAATGACCCTGATCGTGCTTTCATGTCTGATGAGGTAATTAATTAATTTACCATTCCTATAGTACATTACAAAAAAAAACCACAAATGCGTGTTTGTTCTTTTTTAATTTCCTATTAATTGCGTCAAAAAAATTGAAAAGGAAAAAAGTTCCTATTAATTTTGATATAAATGTATGCATTTAATTTAATTTAATAAAGAGCATGTGGTATTTGATTTAATTTAATTTGATATTAATATAAATAAATGGCAGATGCGTGCAGCAGTATCTGACGTTGCTACTTATTTTCCAACAGCAATAATTAGTGGAAGAAGTAGAGAGAAGGTGAGTTATAAAGCTTACTTAATTTTTTATCTGTTCTTTTTCCTATTAAAAAAAAAAATCTCATTATATAACTTTTTGGTTTAGGTAAAAGATTTTGTGAAGTTAAATAATTTATATTATGCTGGGAGTCATGGTATGGACATAATGGCACCATCAGGGCCAATTAGATCTTCTGACGGCAACCAGTGCTACAACAACACTCTTGACACAAATGTGAGTAATTCCATTTGTGCCAGTATACTTGAACCATTTTTAATTAGAGTATTTAATTTTTAAAGGAAAAGTATTCAATATATGTGATTATGTGCAATGATAACAAACTAAATTAGTAGTATATGACAACATGACAACAGGTAATTTGTGTGTCATGTACCTAAAAAAAATTACTTGTGAGTTTTTGGACCGTCTTAAGATGTTAAAACCGCCGCAATAACCTAAATTTATTTAGTCAATGTTTGGTCGAGCGGTGGAGAGGGGCAAACTCACGTTAACAAGCTCAAACGTGATTTGGTAATGTTGTGATGTTGTTTGGGTTTCAACAATAAAATTGATTCTTATGCTCCAGACTCACATTCAGTAGAAGCAAGTAATAGTAGCTTTTTCAATTGGTAAAATCGATTTTACAAACTCAATGTTACCAAATAATATGAGTTTCGCAATTACCCCTTATATCATATTTATTGTCCGTAAAAAAGAACACGTAAATTATAGTTATTGGATTTGGCACGTTGATTGAACACTGCACAAGGCATTTGCCCTTTGCTGTAACCATCAATAGTTAAAAAAAACATGCTTTTAATACTCTTTTTTTTAAGAAATGCTATTATATACTATATAGTTTTATTTCGTATTTATAATTTTTACATACTTTATTCCCTAAAAAATTCTTTATATTTATAATATAACATGCACATTTTATTGAACAATTTTTTTTATTCAAAAAAAATATAACATGCACATTTTATTGATTTTTTTTTTTTTACAGTTTTATCAAATTCAATAATGCAATACTATAAATAAAAAATATAATTTGAAACAACTAAAACCCATTTTGGTAATTGCACATGCAAAAGCAATTTTCCTCCAAACTATCCAAACAACACGATTTTATTGGAATCACTTTCACATGAATGTATCCAAACATAAATCAATTTACACTCAACTCACTTTTGACCGAAATCAATTCTATCAAACTCAATTCTTTCCACCGCAGAACCAAAGACACACTTAGCCATCAGAAATATCGCGTTTTTTTGAGGTGACTAAAGATGCTTATAAAATAAAGCATTTGATATTGATGTTAATTTTCAGGGCAATATTAATGAAGTTCCATTTCAACCTGCCAAGAAGTTTTTGCCTGCAATTCAAGAGGTCAGCATGTTACATGGGACCAACTTCTGGTGCTGTAATTTAAACATTTTTTTGTTTCTCATTCCTTGAACTAATTGGTTCAATACAGTAATGTTGAAAGATGTAATAAAATCACAGGTGCTGTTTCTTATAAGTTTTTCAGAGAGTTGATGAATGTTACAATCAGAGGATTCAAAATTCAATCACCCAAGTGTCATACTTTTTAAGAATTGAAAACTTTTATTCCAAATATTAAAACATTACTAATTTTAAAATTTATTTCAATAAACAATTTTCTGATTTGATTTCTTGACTACTTCACGTCAACAAATGTTAAATTTTTCACGTCCATCTACATTTTCATACATAGTCACGCCTAATTAAAAATCTTTGTGAACACTCATAAATAAATAGTATTCAATGTATATTAGCACAGTAAATATTATGCAAACTATGGTGTTCAAGATAACACCTCAATATATTTTGTAGTGAAAACTGATGTTTGACTATTTGTGAAAACAGATATTAAGAAAATTGGAGAATGTAATAAAGGACATAGAAGGTGCAAAAATAGAAAACAACAGATTCTGCATCTCTGTACATTTCAGGCAGGTTCATGAAAAGGTACCATTTAATTTGTATTACTTTTTCTATTTATATTTATTTACTATATAGTTCTACATCTAAAGATAATAATGATGTTTGAATCCAGGATTATAACAAATTGGAAGAGAAAGTGAAGTCTGTGCTTGGAAATAATCCACTGTTCTGCTTGACTGAGGGTAAAAAGGTATACTTTGCATTATTTTACCTGTTTATGAAGTTAATAATCAATCCTATTTGATTTCCCATCGGTACTGAATATTTTTTATTTGAATAGGTTATGGAAATAAGGCCATCAATAGAATGGAACAAAGGAAATGCTGTTGAATATTTTCTTGACACATTAGGATTAAGCAGTTCCAGCAATTTCCTTCCTGTGTATATTGGTGATGATAAAACTGATGAAGATGCTTTTAAGGTATATACGCTTACCATCACTTAATTTATTCTGAAGGATATATGTAACATATGCACATATATTCGATATCGAGTTAATAGTAACGGCTTAATTTTCTCAACTTTCTGTAGGTTATAAAAAGAACAGGGCAAGGTTATCCGATTATAGTGTCTTCGACTCCAAGAGAAACAGATGCTTTCTACTCTTTGCGTGACCCATCAGAAGTACTAATCTTCTTGTCAAGGCTAGCAAAATGGAGAAAGGAATAGTACTCAAGAAGTAGATCATCAAAGTGAGAGTTTTAGAGTATGCATGGTTACTTCCCACAATGGTTTTGGAGAAGTGGGTAGGATACTTGTTACTTATTTTCCTTCAAGCAGTAGTTGGTTTGTAAAATAACATTGTATATATAATATATGTTTCCCTTTTGTAAAAATGGTTCCAAGATAGAATAACTTCTCATATAGAGTTATATATTTTGATATCAATGAAGCAAAATCTAAAGGCTATACAAGCAAAAGCTTCACATGATCATTACATTTATAAGTTATAACACTAGACAACTTAACTTATATATTACAGGACATAATAAACTAAGAGGCTTCAAAGGTATAAATTCTTGCCAAAAATGACCTAACGAACATTGAGGTGGTGAATTGAAGATTTTAAACTGTAATTGTACTCACAGTATTATTCTCTTTTTTTCATAAGCACGGACAAATAACGAAAACGTTTGTTCATAAATCATAACGATAATTAAAAATAAGGAACATGTTTTCACAATCTTGTGGAACACTGTTCAATTCAATGAAACAAAACTTCGTAAATGATCACACAAAAATCCTGATAAGATGGCGAAGACATAATTAACAATATCTTCAACTTGTGCAAATTGATAAATCTGTCACATTCTACATTCTCATGAACCTGACCAATAATTGCTGGAACCTATTCACATTGGAATTCGCCTACTAGAATTTCAAGCGAGGACAGATGGAGCTGCTGCCAGCAATCAAGCGTTGGAAGACCCAGTCGCCAGCAGCTGTAAAATCGGTTGAGGACGGCAGGAACTCAGCGTCAAACTCTGGTGGTGAGGATATGGGCTCAACCTCGACTGGATCAGTGGAACCAAACACCTATTGCCCCGATTTATCCAGTCAGAACAAAAGATTAAAAAAAGACAACGAGAAATTGACCGGTGAATTGGCACTTGCGAAGAAGTAGTGCGACGAGATAGTAGCTTTTTTACAGGACATTGTCAATGTGGGACCAAATCAGATTAATCGAATCATCGACAAGAGACGAGTGTGTCCATCCCGGACGTAGTGCGCTTTGATGATGACAACATTGCAATAGGTGAAAAAATAAAAAGAAAGAACATGAAATAAAACAAAGCATTACCCAATAAAATTGGATTATGAACAGGGCTGATCTGGAGAATTGTCCGAATTTTCTTGCTCATTAACAGAACTACTTGAGCCTTCATGAAAAGTTATAGAAAAATAGTTATATATTTTATAATGATATCCTCATGAAAAGTTATAGAGAAATAGTTTGTTACAAATCTAATTGAAATAACCATTTAGATACCTGGTTGCTCATTTTTCCATCTGTAATGATTTCGACCACGGCTGGAAAACCTTTCCCTTGAATTAGATTTCAAATTGCTTGTCTGCCTGTGAAACTGGCCGGGTCTAGAAGACCTTCCCCTCGAATTCAAATTCAAATTCCCTCGTCTCTCAGATATGTTATATGTGTTGTAATATCTCTGCATAAAATTTAAACATTAAAAATATATTATGTTTAACTGAACCAGCAAAAAAAAATGAAATAGAACATTTGCAGGTGAAAGGGTGAAAAGTATTAACCTCATGGTAAGCAAGTGGGTTTGGCATGAAAGTTCCGATGCCTCCACTAAATATGGGAAGTGAATAAGGAACGCATTGGTTTATGTTGCCATGCAAATCAGAAGTAAATGGTGGTGGCATACGAGGAACTGCGGGAGGCACAACGTTCTCAGAACCTGAAGGTCTCCAACTGCAATAAAATTGTGCTCGGAAATCTATTGAATGTAAAATAGGGGGAGGATGATAGAAAAGCTCCTCTAATCGTCCATTCTCACAATACCGTCCATACACAAGATTCTTCCAATAGCTTTCAAAATCACCATATAAAATATCATAAAAGTGGTTCAAAAAATAATGTGAATCTTCAATATGGCTGATATTGTTGTATCTAAATGGAAATTGTGTGATAGAGGAACCAGATGCACGTGGTGACCGAATGACATCATCAACAGTGGTGCTCTCATGCCTGAAGATGTCCATGCTCAACATGCCGACGGTCCTTGAGCTTCGAGTTTGAGAAACAACAGATGCATCTTTTAATTCTTCTAATTGATTATCAGACTTTTGGTAAATACCCTGAGACTTGAGAAAAGCTAGATCCTGCTCATCCTCAAATTCTTGACATGTTGGCTTTCCAACTTTTTTATTTCTTATATCAAGATTATAAATGCTGACACAAATCCAAGAACCATTCCCATGTCTATTCCACGTGTTTTCGAAAAAGTGATCAAATTCAGAAATCAGATACTCATCGATGCAGTCCAACATTCGCATCATCCGCTTAGCACCATATGCAATTGCACTCTTTATTCTAAAGAAATTACCTGTAGAGTAGATTATAACCAGACAATCAGATATTTAGATAGAATAAGGAACATGAGTAATAGGAAAAATAAGCTATCTTCTTGAACACAGACTAGAATTAAAAAGCACGAAAAATATAATAAAAGAAGTTGATGAGTACAATAAAATTACTTCAAATATACCATAGGTAGAGCACGAGAGAGGCAACACAAATAATCAATCACCTAACTTATATTATCTCTAGATATATGGATTATTAGTCTTGAAATCATATCTAGCTACAGGTCTAAAAGGGCATCTAAAATTTGCAAGAGTTTGGATCCACTTAGAGATTTTGTTTATCAAAATTACATTTATGGGAGAAAATACATTTATTAATTTATCACACCCAAAAGTGGAAAAATATGATTGCTCTTAAGACTATACTGCAGACACTTCATACAACTTCTAAATTCAGCGAACAAATTAACGTTCTTTTTCTTACACGTATGTAACAGAAACATCTTTGAAAAAAAGAATTGTTTCAATGAAGGTTTTAAAGTGAAATACCTTTACTGATGCTACGCCCCAGGTTGTTGTTTGCATGCAGAGGATCAATAATATTGATGTGTTTGGAAACAAAATGCTTCTCGTGATTTTCCTGGTTGCGCCAACCATAACATAACTTACTAGCAATAAGAAAGCTTTCTGTGAGCAGTAAGTCTTGGCGATCTTTTCTTGGACATTCGGCTGTCGCAATTTTGAATTCAGGATAAAAAAGAGTAAAGGCTATCATCCATAATGAAGAGAACATATTATTCAAGATATATGATCAACTCAAGAAATTTTTTCCACATACCAGTCATATTAGGAAGTGAGTCTAGGGGCACTGGTCCACTCAAGCTAATGCAATAGTTTCCCCAGTCAAATTTACTAAACAACTCCAGAAATCGAAACAGTACCTAAGATATGCCAACAATAGGATCAAAATAACATAAATTTTTATTTTCTTATACTTCATATAAGTCATATTAATATTAATATATACATCAAAATAATCAAGTTTGTCACCTCAAGTGGTCCAATAAATTCATTGTTGTAAAGATTAAATATGTACATGACTAAAATTTCCAACGCATAAGTTGAAAAGAGTCCACTCTTAGAACCCAAGAGACGACTCTCATGGTAACACCAAGCTTTTATCAATATTACACTGCGCTTGAATATATGATTCCGACTTATCAAATAATCAACCTGCAATAATCGATTATTTTTTAGAGATCTTGCAAAATAAAAAATATGCTTGAAATCACAACTTCCCATAATAAATATTACCTCGTCCAAAAAACAAAGTGAGCATAAACCACTCAATTGGTTGAAAGATATGTCAATTACAATTTTTTCAACCAAGCACTTAATGATCTTCACCTGACATTGAACAACAAAAAACACGCAAAGGTTGAGAAATATTTTTATCAAGGGTTTTTTTTATCAATCATCGGAACAACTTTTATATTTGGACACTCGTAAATACTATACACACATTTAACGCATTATTTTCTCTCTGTCTCTTTGTTCCTATCACATCACTTAAACAATCAACATAGGAAATTATATATGAAATTGCATTGCATTGGATAAGAAGAAAATACCTCTGCATTGACAAGCTGAACCTCTTTAACCCTAAATTTAGAAAACTCGTTGTTCATTTCACTTTCTAATATTTGCTGAATCTGAGGGATGAAAATTTCAGGAAATAGTTCATTGTTTCCAAAAATTGTGAGATCAATATCTCCATCAGGTAAGTAAGTCTTCAAGGGTACTGATCCAAATTCAAAAACCTGTCATTTAATAAATAAGTCCCGTTATTATTCATACAATACTATTTTATTTTTTATGTCAACTAGCTTAGTGGTTAGAACTCACACAATTTAATTGTGGAGAAGTGGGGTGTCCATGTTCGAACCTCAACCCCTGCATATAATATGCAATATCCCTACCAACTGAGTTAAGCTCACGGGATCATACAATACTATTATTCATAAATAAAGAGAAATTGACTTGTTGATATTAATATTATGTTGGTTTAAGTGAAATTAGACTCAAATATCTAAAGTAAGATATTAGATTCGAGTCTTGTAAATTAAATAAAAATTTGATTGAAAATGAAGACTTTATTAAAGTTGGTCAAGTTCTTTAAAAAAAAATTAAAGTTGGTCAAGTTATTAGATAAAGATAAGTTAAAGTAAAAAAAAAAAAACAAGTATAGAGCAATGAATATCCAAAATTTTCATTGAAGAAATCCACATTATCAAATAGAAGTACTAATAATTATTCTCTAACACAATTTTTAAAATTTCGGTTAAAAAAAAAGTAAAAACCACACAATTTTTAAAATAGTCTCGTCTATTTAGTTGAAATTTAAATTTTACTAGCTAAATTATTTAGGTCTAACATAAATTTGGTAAATTTTAATTAATAGAAACAAGTGTGTTAAAAAAATAAGTGTTATACATCATGACATAGCATTTTTCTTTATGAAAATTCAAAATGCAACAAACTTGGATATCTCTCTCTTTTTGACAAAACAAACATGGATCTCTTATTAAAAGAATTATAAAACAGTCAAAGTTTTAATTTCTATAACATGCATGCCAAACACAAGTAAAGCTACGTAATTCATCTCCTTTAGGAATTGTTCCAAGTACCAAATACATATAGACTCTCGTTGCTTATTATAACATGATCTAAAGTTTAACTTAGTTGCATCGACAAATATAATATGATGAAAGTGAAACTTTAGGATAACTGTTTGCATTTAACTACATTTAAATGGCAAAGTGTGTGCGAAAATATTTTTCCAACCTATTCAAAGGTTTGCCTTAATTAGATGATGTTACGTAAATCATAACTAAGATGAATTCTACATGGCTTCAAAATACAAACATTAATGAAAAGCTCGAGATATTTTCGGTAACTAAAAAAACAATGGATGGGGTGCAATCCAACACAAGGATTTCATAACTATAACTACACTGATAAATAATTAATGATAGTAGAAAATGAAGTAGATTTTATGTACCTTGACAGGGACATGGCTGGTGATAAGGCACTTAATGTAAGATACAATGTTATTTCGAAGTGTTTCTGATTTAGGATTGGGCTCAATAAATTGAAGTAGCTCTATAGTTCTATCTTCAACTTTTGACCATCTGCTTCTTTCAAGTACCTTAGGAACAAAGATTTCTTCACTACATAAGAGACCATTTGGAACAAAATTATTTACCATGGTTGGTTGTGTCTCCTGCATATGGACAAGGAAATGAGATAATTAAATATTTATTCACCATGGTTAGTTTTTGTTTCCTGTTGAAAAGGAAAAAAAAAAAAAAGCTAAACAAATGTGGGTAGTACTTTTTGTTGTTACAAGCACATTTTTAGTTAAAAAAAATACATAAGCAAGTAATTGAGTTCAAGTAGTTATGAAATCTCTCTAGAACGAATCATTCGAAAAAACTTAAGTTCGATTTGTAGTAGAAACATCTTTTGATTAACTCAATCATTGTTACAAAACAAAGCAATTATTAATTAACAGAGATAAGAACACTACGCAAATATTAAGTTCGGCGTAAGCTAATTAGCTCAACAAAATTGTGAATAATATACAAAAATCAAACTTTTAATTTGGCTCTCTACTAGCAAACAATGCGCGGTTATCAAAATCGAAAAGTATAAAATTTGTGTCCTAGTAAAAAATAATGTATAACTATAGGCTTTAAATATATGAGATCTAATTCATTAGATCGATAAATAATAATGTATAACCAGCTTTAAATATAAGAGATCTATTTCATTAGATCAAACAAGACAAATAAATCATTGAAAATGCACAAATATGAGGTATTTAATATATCTATGAGAAATGATATATGTAGAACCATTTTGTGACAACTTTTTGACAATTTTCTTTCTCATATTCACATTATGCTTTTCTTCTATCTCTTCTTTTTTTTTTCTCCATTGTTTTTGACAAATGAAAAGAGAAAAAAAAGAAGTTGCCACCAAAAGTTGTCTCAAATGGTTGTTCAAATATCACTACTCTACGTCTATAGTTGCGCATACACCAGAATAACATTTTGCTATCCTTACACAATCGATGAAATAATATAAAATAAGTAAATAGAACATAAATATAAAATAAAAAAAATCTTCGCTAATGTGAAGTTCTCAAACTGCTTGACTTTATCGTATAAAAATAATGGTATTACATAATATTGAGTCAATGTAATCCTCTCCAGTTATTGTATAGATCCAGTTGGATAGAGAGAAAGTCCTACAAAATAATATTATTATTTTATTTTGGTGGGTCAATTTCTCTCTTCAATTGATTTTTTTTTTTTTAGGCACTCTTCAATTGTAATTTTCTAGTTACAAAAAAAGGGGATCAACTCTCAATTGAATAAGTATTTATACTTTCTCATATCTTGCCCCTCCAAAAAAATTATTAATAAGTATCTATACAACATTGTAGCATATCGTTTGATTTGATCCATTATAAACAACAAAAACATGATTAATAGAAAAAGAGATGACATCCAATGAAATCAGCAAATGAAAAGCATATTGGATCTTCTCTTTCTTGATCTAGTCCAAGCCCCATCAAAAGATGAGAACCAAGGAAGAAAAAAAGAAGAAAATTATTGATTTCATGAGTCTCACATAGAAAAACATAAAACAATAAAAATTTCATAAAATCATCAAAAGAAAAGAGACATTGAACCCTAAGTAAGATCACTTTCAAGTATTTTGCATAATCGATAAGAAACAACATTAAAATTAAATATCGGAATTGAAGTTTGAGATGATAAAAGGGAAGTTTGTGTGGAACATACAAAAGAAAGTGTGGATCAAGAGGTGAATGAAGAAGAGCAAAAGATTGCAAAGTAGTCGATTAGTAGCGGAGAGAGTTGAAATTTTTCTAAATATTTGAGTTCAATGTGAAGTAACGAGGTTTGCAAATGATGGAATTTATTCACATACCAAATGACCTGAGATACTAAATTGTTGGTTTAACGACATCATCATCTTGGAAACAGACTCATACCGATAGATCACAAAAAGTGTTGGTTTAATGGTGTAATCATCTTGAAAACAGACAAAACTCATACTGATATTTCACAAAACACAATGATAACTATGAGAGACATTGGTACTTGTGAATAGTCTAAATGTTTTATTTTGTTTATAATACTCCATATGCCTCTAATATAAACACTTATTGCATATTTTACATATACTCCGTCCGACCACTTAAATAAAAATGTACTTTTTAGATTCTTTAAATAATTGATGCATCAGACCTATATTATTGTCGAGATACAACAGTTATTCAATGAATTTAAAATAATTTTTTTCTTATAATAGTGATCGAGAGAGTATTAAAGAAGTCAACATAAATATTTGCATGAAATTTAGGATGACTACGATATACATTGGTACTTGTGAATAGTCTAAATATTTTATTTTGCTTCTAATACTCCCTATGTCTTAACTATATGCACCTGTTATATATTTCACGCACATTAGAAAAAATTGGTAGTGCAATTCATGTGTATATTTTGCGAATAATTATTACGAAAGTACCCTTTATTTTGATTTTTCATATTCTAAATTAAATTAGTAGTATTAATTAGAATTATGTTTAGAAAAAATAAATAAATATGCACCTAATAATTTGAAAGAAACTTTATATTTATGGTCAAAAAAGTTTCACAAAAGGTGCTAATAGATAGGGACAAAGTGAGTATAAATAAAAAACTAACATTTTGATGGAAAATATTAAATCACTATTTTTTTATTGATTAAAGCACTATTTTTAATGGCAATAAAATTGACCTTATATAAAAAATAGTAAAGTAATTTAAGAATTGAACAGGGACTTGAATATATCCCCATCTTCCGCCCTTTTTTTAGCTTGGTTGAACTTAAACCGTAAGAAATATCAAATATCATTTATTTATTTTTTTGACAAAATCAAATACCATTTATTTTTTTATTTTTTTAGGTAATCATTAATGTTTTTTATTATCAATGCTTTTATTATCAATTCTACATTTTACAATAAATGCTTTTCATTTTTAATGAAAATAAATATCATTTTTTATGATACATTTAATATTTGGTTTCTCTTTTTAATTTTCATTCTTAATTTATTTAAGAAATTATTATTTTATAATCATGAATATGAATTTTCTTTTAAATTTTTTGAAATTAATTATATTATATTATAATATAATAAAGTTTTCTTAAAATGAAAACAAACAAAACCAAAAATAATATTTCACAGAAACCTATGACAACTATGATAAGCATTGATACTTGTGAATGGTTTATATATTTATTTTATTTTATTTCTAATACTCTCTATTCTATAATATAAACATTCATCGTAGTCCTCGTGAACTTAGTTCAGTTGGTAGGAACAATACATAATATACGCAAGGTTTGGGGTTTGAACCCCAGCTACCACAAAAAAATAAAAATAAACGCTCATCGTATATTTCTCATATATTAAGAAGTTCATAATGATATTTCATAAAAATCAATGATGCAGTGATAAACATATGAATAATTTAAATATTTTATTTTATTCGTAACACTCTCTACGTCTCTACTAATTAATACCCATGGATATTTCATATATATTAAGAAATAAACTTTTTTAAACGGATTTGATTTTGAATTTTTATATTTTAAAATAAATTATTGGTATTAATTAGAGATATATTTATATAAAATAATAAATACACTTAATAATTTGAAGGAATGTTTATGCATATGAACAATTTATTTTTTTTTCTTTCAAAAAAAAAAGAACAATTTTTTTCTTCTTCTCAAAAGATGCTTATAGATTCCCTAAAAAAAAAGATGCTAATAGATGGAGATGGAGGGTATAAATCAAAAATTAATAATTGTATAATAAATTCTTTTCATTTTTTAATGAAAATAAATTTCATTATTTTATAATACATATCATATTTGGCATCTAATTTTCTCTTAACTTTCATTTTCATACTTAATTTATTTACGAATTTACCATTTTATAATCATGCATTTAACTTGTCTTTTAAATTTTCAACAATTCATTGTATCATATTGTAATAAAATAAAATAAAAAGATTTTTTATAAAGATAACAGTCAAATCTCATAAGGATGATTCACAAAAATCAAAGATGATTATGATAAACATGGTACCTTTGAAGACTTTATCTAATGTACATAAGTAAAATGTTCTAGCATCTTATGCAAATGTATTTTTCACCGTTGAATCAAGGAGAATGTTAACCAATGTCTTTATAATCTAAAATTCGACAACGATGTAAGTAAAATCTGACTAAAAATTGTTTCTCTCTCGAATTAAACTTATGTTCTCATGAATAATTTTTCATTGGTGAAACTCATTAACTTTTAAGTCAAATTGCTTGGTTATAAGCATAGTTTTGAAAACCGAACCGAATCGGCCGGTCGAACTGGTCCAACCGTGAATCGGTGGGGTAGCCGGTTCGAATTGATTAATGGATCAAACCGGTGACAACTAACCAAACTCGGTAAAAACCGGTGACCCGACGGTTTGTACAAACCGAGCGAGTCAATGTCACGTTTTCAAAAAATTCTGAAAATTGGCATGGTAGAGATTCAAACTCACAACCAACAGCTAAGACATATGCTTTAACCAATGCACTAAATGCTCCTTTGTGATTAGTTTTACTTTTTAACAATTATATATAAAACATTCAATGGCAGAGTTGAATCTTCACTTAGCATTCATTGTTCACGTATGCTTGAATTTTTTTTACACTATCACTTATTATTTTTTTGAAGCCGTGTACTTGTCATGTATGCTTCAATTCTTTTTTTGACTAATTTGGTTAAAATAAGTTGTAATTTATTTTATTTTATGTTTTTGATAAAAAAAAAAAAGTTTGTAACTTTTAATGGGCCAAATACCTCCCTAGGTCCTTTAAGTTTCACGTTTGTTTCAGATAGATCCTTTAAGTTTCGAGTTTGTTTCAAATAAGTCCTTTAAGTTTCTAAGGTTTCAGATAGGTCCTTTAAGTTTCGAGTTTGTTTCAGATAGATCATTTCTATCAACCTCCGTTAAACCAAAGTTGATCTGTCCGTTAATTAAAAATATTCCTGTAAAAAAAATTGTTTTAAAAAGGTCCCTGACCCCATTTTTTTTGCTGACATGGGATGGCTTTGCCCACGTGGCAGTTGCTGACTGTGCAACTTTTGCCACGTGGCCCTGACGCGGTTGTCTACGTCATTAAAAATTTTAAAAATATTTTAAAAATTATGAAAATTATTTTT
>Ga0315913_1001494_pt1 | contig 25927 bp, 12 predicted proteins | sample MpolsnodulesMG_FD_207736 | JGI IMG/M metagenome (GOLD analysis project Ga0315913, IMG submission 207736) | Medicago polymorpha root nodule microbial communities from Los Angeles, California, United States - small nodules | ecosystem: Host-associated > Plants > Roots > Nodule | place: USA...
CTTGCGGGATTACCCTAAAAAAAGGCCAAGGGTGATTGGATGCAAGGAGACCTTCAAGGAAGCGGGAGATGTCCTGTGTTGAAGATGTTATGGTGAATGCTTGTGGAACTACCTAAAAACTCCTAGTGTAGTTGGACTGCAAGGACTCTTCGAGAAGGCGAAAGACGTTCCGATGGCTGAAGAGGTTAAGGTGAATGCTTGTGGAACTACCAAAAATTCCTAGTGTAGTTGGATTGCAAGGACCTTCGAGAAGGTGGAAGACACTCTCATGGCTGAAGGGGTTAAGGTGTGCACTCATGGAACTACCTAAAATGTAAATTCATATCGTGAGGATGGTGCAAATTCATGCTTTAACATGGTTACCATCCTTGTTCATTAAAACTTTTCCTTGTTATTTAAACTTGGCTTATATCGTGAGGATGGTGCAAATTCATGCTTTAACATGGTTACCATCCTTCATGTTTTAAGCTAGTTTAAGTAATACTTTTAAGCCTGTTCAAGAAATAAAATAACTTCATTTAAACGAAAATATGAGAAATGTTAGCTCATATTTTGTTAGATTGAAGATGTTCCCCTGGCTTTCATTAAGCCTCTTTGCTTTGGATTTGAAGATGTTCCCTTTCTATAGCTTTGTTGAAACTTGAAACAATGAGGATGAAAGATGAAGGCGAGAGTGTTGTGGGGATGTGGGACAAACGTGTGTGATTAGCTAATCTCATCTTTATATCAAACAAATCCGAACCATCAATATAATCCAACGCCAAATTTTTAGGTTGGTTGAGAGATTTAATTGATTTTTTGTTCTTATAAATATTTTAACCTTTTGTTCTAGAATGCATTAAAATAAATTTGACTTTTAGTCCTCATAAATTTTTCAACTCATGTTATATGTATCATTTGAAATTTTGATTTTTCTATTACAATTATGGTTAAAATATTATAACAATATTGCCCAACAAAAAAAATAGAATTTTTGAACAACATGAATTTGAATTTTTATGTTTTTGATGTTTAAAAAATTCATATTTAATTCTTGTTTTGTCAAAACATTTTATTTATTTATTTTGGACAAATTTTTATAATATTCTAAACATTTTTTTTTTGAAGAAGCTATATTCTAAACATTGTTGCAAAAACACATTAAAAAATTTGATAGGTACACAACAAAATTGACTTAAAAACATGAATAAAAAATGGTGATTGAAATTTTTTGGGGACTAAAAGTCAAAAAATATATTATATAGACTAGATGAAATTTAAAATATTTATGAAAACTAAAAACATATTTAACTCTATTTTCCAACACGCATCAATTGTTTTACATGTTCTATTGTGGAATCCTTGAAATGGAAGAGACGTGGTGGGAGGTTGAAGTGAACATGAAGATGAATTTAAAACAATTGGTTACTCTATTGCTAAAAAAAATGGATTATGTGGACCATGTCGTTAATTGTTATTGGAGTGTGTCAGAAGGTGTCATCCTATAATTGAAATTTTGGGTGTAATCATTGTTATGGGAAGTCAATTAACTCCATCTAATCCAGCCACAAAATGATAATCTTAAGGTAGTACTCACTTCCCCTTAGCTTGTTGGACCTCAAATTCCCCACTTGAATTAGATCTAAACTTCTTGGTTTTCTCCTCACCTTTTTCAAGATAAAAAACTATAGTATCTTGAAATAGAATTATTGAATAAATATTGATAGGTACTCTCATCGTGAAGAGAAAAAAAAAAGTGGTACTTAGTGGGAAGAGTATCTCAAATAAGCATTATCTCTTTCTGTGGATCCCATTCAATTTAAATATTAAAATATTGAAATATATTGATATAGAGTTATTAATAGATAATATAAAGTTATTAGTAAAAACCCATTTAGAAACGTTGTTGCTTACAATATGAAGGTAAATATGAAATAGCAATTTTCGACCAAAAAAAATAAATATGAAATAGGAATTTTGTTCCCAAAAACAATTTCAATGCGTCCACCTTTAAAAAAAGTTAATACAAAAGGTGCATCAAAGATGATTAGTTCTATTTAAGATAATCAATTTGAACGTTCAACTAATTATTCATCATCTTTCTTTGAGCACATCGACTCTTTACATCTAGATACACCAGTTTTACCAACCAAATCATCATATTCAACTAAAAAGAGTGCACATCTAAACACGACTCTTATCGTACAAACACTAGAACATTGAATCTAAACAAAATTTACTATGTTTTTTTTACACAGAATTTATTATCTACAATATCGTTAGCGGCTACTTTTCACCATTTACATATATTCTCATATACTTTTTAGAATGTATACTTATAAGTGTACTTTCAAAGGACATAAAAATTCGTGTTTTCTTTTTAATGTGTTCATCTGAAGTCGTGTTGTAGGGCGAGGAAAGTTTCTCACGTTTTATTATCTATGTCACCCCCTTATATTGGGTTATATGTGCACTTCATCATTCATTCTCTCAAAAAGTGAGGAAAAAAAAACACTTCATCATTCATTTTAACAATGGCTACTTAAGTTGGGCATCGAGCGTCTCTTTGTATAATTCAAGCATGGGCAAAACAAAATTCAAAGCCAAGAAAGAAAAAAAACTACACACTTAACCAAAAATTGAGAGAAGTAATTGGTGAGCAATTTAATTTGTCCAAGTTGATGACAATGACATGTCAAATGTATCACCACAAATTATATAAACCTCAACTTTGAATGAAAGTGACCATCATTGTTTGACTTCAGTGGAAAAGGCCAAACGGGATACAAGCCCTCAAACAAAACGCAGTGTTATCACTTTGCATGACTTCAAACATGAAGCGAAAATATTCTCCAAAAGGAGACATTTTCTGGATTGAAAGTGAAACCTAAAATCACCTTAGTTCCTTGTTTTCCAATACCACCTGAGTTTCTAATCAGGAATGATTCCGGTTGGATTAACTTCTAAGCGTCTCCGAGTCTGATAAAAAAACTTAATTAAGCACTAATTATATACAAGTATGTGTATAATACAATCAAATTTAAATAAACAAAAAAATATTATAAACTTTGTATAAGTTTTTTCTATAAACTATTCTAGAAAGTTTCAAAAAATAAACTTAAAACAACTTAGCTTATGATATATCATAAGCTCTTCCAAACACTTAGACAAGTGCTTATGTAATAACTTATCAGATAAACCCAAATAAACTCTTCAAATACCCCTTTAGGTTGACTATAGACATTGCAATCCACATACAAGTCACAGCAAAATTATAAAGGTCAATGACCAATTAGAAGAGTTTGACAGGTTTCGGTGTTAATGTACAACTTGCAAAATATGGTTTTGTTTCTCTTTGTTCCATAAGAAGATGCTAATTGCTAGGTTTAGGTGCTTGCAACTGTAGAATTCTGTTTTTCAATAACTCTAGCTCTGTGCCTTCTCTTGAAAACATCTTGCCTGAATCTCTTGGTTTCAATCTGTATGTCCATGAAGGGCCTCTTCTCTATGTTTTCCTTTTCACTTTCCAACATCTTTTGCCTTCTTATCACTGCCATGGCTGCATCTTTATCCTCCCTTTCCTGATGTTTTGCCTCTTCCTGCAGCGATGTTGTCATGTTTATAAGGAGTTCACTTAAAGATTGGTAGGAAAAGTGAAGCATAAAAGAAAATAAAATCAAAGGCGAAGATTTTATAGACCAAATACTTTATAGGCTTCAGTGCATGTTCGGATTAGCGTTGAGACTGCCTGAATCATGGCGAGCCACCGTGATTTTGGCACAAAAGCTACTCTTTCTAGCTTAAACAAGATCACGGTGCCACTATGATTTTATCAAACTCTTCGCTCATCCAAACATATACTAATTGACAACAAAAGTATAGAAAAGATTTGTATAAGGTTACATATCTAAGGAAGCCTCAGATACTATAATTTTTCATGTTTATATTTCAACCGAATACTATAAGGTGGGTTGCAATCACATTAAAAATGACAGTCATGTTCGAATATCTAAATATTAGTTTAAGAGTTGGCTGTAAACCATAGAAGTTTTCTTGGACATTGGTATGTATGTATGTATAACAGAGATTTTAAAGTCATAATAATAAATAAAAAAGTGAAGTAGAACCTGAAGATCATGAATGAGACTGTCAAGTGATTTGATCTTCCTATGAGGCCAGCGAGGAATACCAAATTCTCTGCACTTCCTTTTGAGAACAGTAAGCCCAACATTTAGATTCTTTGACGCTTCTGCAATTGGCATATCAAAGTACTTGGCCAAATCTGATAAAGTAATCTTTGCAACATGGTCACTGGCTGCCCTCTTTTTCTTTCCTATAAAACCTGCAAACACTCACTTTATCAATTAGATATAAAATGTTAAAACATGACACGATTAACTATGTACACGATAGGGAAACATATCATTTAGCAACACATTTATCGCACTACAACTTTTTTATCTCCATGATTCCTTATTAATAAAATAAGTGTATAAAACTAAGACTGAGTTGCTGGAATAAAATGTTCAAAAGCAAGCAGGAACAACGTGATAACTAACTGGGAGCATTTGAATCTAAACCTGGTGAACTTTCAAAACCTGCTGAACTTTCAAAATCTGTCTCATCATCCAGTAACTCAGACTCGTCTTCTTCAAAAGGAAGACAATTGAGATCCTGATTAAGCACAGGCAAGACTTTTTTTGGCGGATGGAAATCATTGTTGTTTCCTTCCAATTCTTCCCTTGCAGAGCTCTCTGGTGTATCTTTTCGTTCCTTCTTCGGTTCCAACTTGTATATCATGTGGAGATCATTAAGCAAGTTTGGAATAGCCTGAAGCTTTGGATTCCTGAAAATTAAAGAAGAACAAGACAGAGGAAGTTAGGTATATGGCAATGCTGTCACTCACTAAGCTTTGCTAATTTCTCAGGACAAACAAGAAATCAAAAAACATATTCAAGTCAAAGCATTAATTTTGTTTTGTTTGTTATGATTAAAATATGGACTAAAAATAGTTACAAAGAGATATATTTTCTAAATTTTATGCCATCCATTGTTGAACCATGCCCTCAAATTCTAACTTCACCAAAAGTATGTTGTGGAACAGTTAGGGAAATGGATACCCTGCAGTCAACATTTGCAGCAGCCGCAATTGCAACTGTAGGATGAAAATCAGACAACTCAGATTTCAAATCGTATTTGGAATTCAATTCAGTAAAGTTAAAATACAAGTCATATGATCTTCATCCAATGCCAAACATTTACTGCACCATTTCGTAACTGTAAGGAATCCAGGTTCAAAAATCAGTTACCAATGGTCACATACATAAAGAAATCAATACTTGAACACATCGCACAGACTACAGTTATCTAATCTAACAAACAGGACTGTTACTTATAACTGAATTTGAATCTTTATGTTTATGAAAAGAAACTGTTTATTGTAAGGTGATTCGCCGTTACTTGTGTAGGAACTTTATTTTTCATCCTCGTAAGAGAACTGAATTCTCTTATGCTCTCTCAAGGAATAACAGAAAATCTACATCAGTTATAAATCAGAACCCAAAATTAGCTTTTTAGCTAAGAATAAATGTATATATCATTCACAGGGTCCAATTTGTACACAGTACACCATTTTGCTGCTCTGTGTGCTGCTTTACAATACAGATTGATTAAAGCAGGGAAACCTTGGTCAGGCCTAAAAGCTAAGGCCCTGTCTGGATAAACAACTTAGTTAAGCACTTATGTAAAAACTACATTTATAAGTTGTTTTCATAAGCTATCTTGGCAAGCTTATTTCAATAAACTGAAAACAGATTATGTACATTTCAATGTTAACAGATTATGTACATTTCATTGTTGTCAATTGCAGATTACAGAAAATAGCGTTTTGTTCAAATTCCGCTATGTAACACTGCCATAGCGCCGCTATAGTTGCTATTTCACAACATTTTATACAAAATAGTGTATCGCGGAACAATAGCCATTTGTTCAAATTCCGCTATGCAATAGCACTATAACACCGCTATAGCCGCTATTTAACACATTGGTACATGTCATAAGCTATAAGTTCAAATAAGTTAATCCAAACAGACCGAAAAATACATAATCATGTAATCAAATTAACCAATTCAAATTCAATAAAAGGGTAAGTAGATATAAATACCTTGTAACCAACAAAAAGGTTGGAATGTGAGAAAATTGAGGGACATTACAAGCATGAAAAGCAAAAACACAAAGCCAAACTCCATTCTTATACCCTTCAAAAATCTCTTCACAAACAAAAGATTTCAACAATCTAAGAATTGGAGTAGCTTTCATTTCAACATAAGAACCATTCTCAGAAAACACAAACTCCCTTTCAACTTCCTTTTCTCCTCCATCACATTCACGGTACACATGCACGCTTCTCATCAACTCTATAAATTATTATCCACACCCCCAAAAACAAAAAACACCCCACAAACAAAAACAACAAAAAAATGAAAATTGTCAATAGCCCATTAAAAAAAATCAAATTTTTTAACAATTGAAGATGAAAATTGAAAAAATGAAAAATGGGTATTGCATTGCATTGCATGGTACCTGGTTGAATGGTGTTGTTGAAGAGAAGAAGGGTAATGAGCGAGGAATCCATGAAGATGAAGATGAAAATGAAGAAGAAGTTGGAGAAAGCATGAAGGAATGAATGAAAGAGAAAGAGAAAGAGAAAGAGAGAAAAAAAGCAGCTTTTAAGTGTAAGTTTGCATGATCTTCCGCTTTTTTCGTTTGTTTTTGGATCAGTTATTGTACTTTAGTAGTCCTTTTCCTGCTTTCATTCACTTGCTTACTTCATCACTTTTCATTTTTCTTTTTTTATTTAAGTAATTTTATTTTATATTGTCATTTTTTTACAAGAATTTTATATTGACATTTAATGAGTGTCATTCAATTAAAAACAAAAAAAAGTTTGGTCAAATCTTTAAAAGAAAAAAAGTTTGGTCAAAATTAAAAATAATAGTGTCATTCAATTGTTAATAAGGTTCATCAAAAGATGAATTGTTCATGAGAACATGAATTTGATTTTCGAGTGGAGCAATTTTTGCTAGGTTTTATTTATCTCACAATCGATTTACGTATTACTAGGATCCCTTTTTCATGAGAATCAGAGTGTGAACACCAAAGAAAAAATTTACAATTATAACAAAATATTAATAAATCTTGTACTCTTTCCGAATTTATTTATAAGAGATATTTTGAGTAAAAAAAATATTATATATGATCTAAATTTTGAACTAAATACATCATTTTTTGTTAACTAAAATATCTTTTATAAACAAGGATCGAGAAAGTATTAAAACTATGTTTGGTAAACATAGTGGATAATTGATAGTTTGCAGTTCATTAATGATGGTTGATAACTTATATTAGTTGATGTGACCAATATATGATAAACTATAAAAAGTGGTTGGTAAAATTACAGTTAACTAATTGATAAATGAAATTTAAATTAATTTTTATTTTTGTTCAAATTTTATTTTAAATGTATTTCATCCCCCGTATATACACTCAGAAAATATACAAACTTTTATTTTAAATGTATTTCATATTTATTTTTTTTGGGGAACTGCTTGTGACATGTTTGTAAACTTCTTGCTTTTCTTCCAGGATATATCTTTTTTTAATAAAAAGTGACAGGACATATCTTTTTCTTTTTGAAAAATTTACAAAATATATTTTCTAAACTTATTTACATATTTTGACACATTTTAATAATCTAGGGATTATTTTGGTCAAATGAACAAAATAAATCCTTGGATTATTTTGGTCAAATCCTTGAAACAGTTTGATTTTGGAATAAACAACAATAATAATAAAAAAAACATATTAAACCGTTTTTATATTGGAATACATTAATTAAAGAAACTACTCGTAATGCTTGACATGAATGAACCATTAATAAGTTGGTTTGCATTGGACTAGAAAATAATGGCCGTCCGTTTAAAATTTACAGTATAGGAGGATTTCATCACTTGAAACCACCTCTGGTTTTACTTTTACATCTTTGGAAACTGTTAAAATTCACACAATTTGAAGCGATTGTTCAAAAGCAATAAATTCGTGTTTTCAAAACACACTCATGGTTAAAATTGCTCTATTCCCCATCTCATAAGTGATTTATTTGACCATATAGAGGATTTCGGGTGGTAAGGGCATCTAACTCCCTCCCCACCGCACATGTTATCTATGTTAAGGATACTAGTCGGAGAATATAAAAATGGTGAATTTTGTATTAAAAACAAGTTTGATTACGTATGCTATTTATACAGTGACATATTTTAACCGTATCTTTTTACTAATTCCTCCTTCTCATAATAACTGGACCATATATAAAAAAAAATATTGTCACAACAATATTGATTTATTTCACTTTTCAATACAACATTTATTTCTTTTTTCAATTATAACTCTAATTAATACTACTTTCATCACTCTCAATTCAATATATTCAATTTTACATTTATGATAAAGAAAAATGCATCATTAGTTGACAAAGACATTCCAAAATTTATTTTTTCTCTCTCTCTCACTTTCATTTATACACTTTTCTTAATCTGTGTGAAATGGTCAACTGACTCGGTTAAACTAGGACGGAGGGAGTAATATATAAAGATAAAAACCATACTCTCTTAATAAGAAAATCTATAAAAAAAAATGGTTTATATTGAGTAAACCACCAAATTGGTTCATGTCTTAGTAAGTGATTCTCAAATTAATGTCTGACTCTATTAATATTTCAAAATAGTTTCTGTCTTTGTCATAAATTTTTCAATTAAGTCCCTTGTCATTTTGAAAAAAAACATAGAAACATTGGTCTAATTGAGAAACTTTTGACAAAAACTGAGACTATTTTGATTTATTGTCAAAAGTTTCTCAATTAGACGCATGTTTTTATGTTTTTTTCACATGACGAAAGACTTAATTGAGAAACTTTTACAAAGACAGAGACTATTTTGAAATATTAATAGAGTTAGGGACTAATTTGAGAATCACTTACAAAGATAGGGACCAAATTGATGGTTTACTCAGTTTTTATTTACAGGAGTATTTTAGTAGATGACACCTATTTTATCATTAAAATCAACACTATTACTCATTTCCTTAATACTCGTATAAAACTCAAATGATACATCTAATATGAGATGAAGGGAGTATATTTAAGAACGGATGGAGTAATTAAATGCACAACTTTTGAGACAAAATTTCATCAATAAATTTTTTAACATGTGTTATTAGAGCACATGTTAGCACTTTCTTTATACAGAGCATTATAGTATACTTTATGAGCTTATAATTATAATTTTTTTTAAAGATTTTATTTTTTGTTAAATATAATATTTTCACAAATTTTAGATACATTTTTACAATTTTTTAGATATAATTTTTATTAATACTATCAATTTGTTTAGTCATAAATAAAAGATACTCCCTCAGCTTGGTTGATTTATGGATTCCTAGGTTGATAAGATGATATGTAGGCTAATTTACAATAAGACAATAATCTCTTATTTAGATCAAATGATTACGCTGAGAAAGAGACTATGTTTCTCAAGTGCAGTTCTAGATTACTCTAAAAAGTGTCTATCTAGTGTAGAAGGGTGAACTACTCGATTTCACTTGTGTGACATTGTGGTGGAAATGTCACATGGCATTGCCCAATCATGACACGTGGATTTCTCATTTTTAAATAAAACAAAAAGCGAGAGAGAGAGAGAGAGAGAGAAAGAGAGAGAGAGAGAGAGAGAGAGAGGAAAACAAAAAACCTACGTGTCAAATTGTGGTTGAGCAATGTCATGTGACATTCCCACCACAATGTCACACAAGTGAAATATGTGAACTACTCCTTAAGAAGACATAAAAATAAAATCAAAATCAAAATGATAAAGGAAAGAAAAAAATGTAAAGATTTGTTTGATATGATGTATGTTTCGAATAATCTTTAAGATGAGGTGTTTACAGACTTAGAATAACTAAGCAACCTACTCTAACACTGTTTAACACATTTTTGACCCGTTATCTACCATACTACGAAATGTATGATCATGACCAACATCATTAATGTAAGTAACTACCATGTAGGCTGAGTTATAGCCTAACACCAGTTTGTTGGGGGTGTTATATCAGCTATCCATGTCCTCCATCACCCTATTATTAAGAAAATAAGTCTTTATGCACATTTTGAACTTAGTCAACTTATATCTTGCTCATACGACTGAGTTTAGTGAAATTTTTTACTTGTACGACTGAGTGTTTAACTAACATCTACACATGTTATCCGCCTTTCTATTTTGGAAGGGGTGGATGTTTGACCACGTTCTATATTTCAAATTGGCCTTGGAGTTGGTTCTATCCTTTTTTCTCCCCCTTTGATCACTTCATTTATCATGTCACATACTATGTAGGAAAGTGGTTGTATAGCCTTTGGACTTGGACAAATTTATGTTGGAGCCTCTTGGACTCTAATTAATCGTTATTATGACCTCAATAAGATCCAATAAAAACCTCAAAGTCTATTGCGACTTGGTAGTCACCTTTGGTCGTTAGTTGAGAGATCCACTCTTTAACTATGAAATATCAACCACATATTCATTAGGACTAGAATCATCATCAAACATATTATGCATTGCATAATTAAGTTTTTTTTTTTTTTTGAAGAGTTTACATTTCTTCTGCTTCTTCTCTTCTTTTATTTGTTAATTTGGCAAACATTTTCTGCCAATTGTGCAAATTCAATAAAAGTTTGATTAACTAGCTTATTTCTAATATGGAATTTCAACCCACTGACAGCTCTTTTGATCACCTCTCCTTCCAAGATAGGTGTGAAACATTTGGCTTTCATCTATCTAAACCTAGAAAGGTAACCATCAACAAATTCATTAAATTTTCTATAGACATTGAACAAATCTTTAACCTTAAATGACCCCTAAAGAACTGATCATGGAAATTGCTTTTCAATTGGTTCAAGTTATACTCCTAATTGGGCCTTCAAATTAAAAACCAAGAAAAAACATTATTTTTCATTGAGTTGGAGAAAAGTTTCATTTTCAAACCTTCTTCATAGACAAGTTCTCCTAATTCGGTCATATATTATTCTCAATGCTTGGTCCAATCTTGTCATCTATGTGGCTAATGAAGCACAGGCATTAATACTAGTATTTTGCATTAATTGTGTACGTAATGACTACACCCATTTGTTGGGTGAGTCTATTCACCATATCAAGATTAGTAGTAGTACCATCAATTTGTTGATTAGAACTTGCCAAAAAATCTTGTGACAGTACCAAAACACTAGATTGTCATTGTCTACGAATTTATGGAAACAAAATGTTACTTTCACTATTTCATTGCCTGGATGATGTTTTCAAAGTAGCATTAGTTAGACTTATCCCGTTGTTAGTATTATTTCTAAGCGCATGTTGGTTGTATGGAAGGCTGGTTGCAAGGTTAGTATAACTAGGGGCATTCCAAACAAAATTCTCGCCAAAGTTGGCCTTGTACTTGATGTCGAGAGAATGATTGTAACAAGATTTGAATTAAACTGTTGTCCGAAAGTTATATTTCCTACATTTTCTTGAAATGCATATCATTGTGGAATATCAACATATGCCATCACATGTATGGAAACAATTATATCTTAAACATTTCTAATTTTCTATCAAAATCATCATTGCCCCCAACAGAAGTAATTGCTCCAACGGTTACATACGGTTACATTTGGCAAAAAAAGGGTCATGCGTGCTATAGAAATTGCTTCTAGTTCTGGGAAGAGTTGGAGTAACTTTTGGAAAGAATGTGACTCCTCTTTGATTATATTCAAACTTTTAGTAAATTTTCTTTGGTTCCTTGGAGGTTACATAACATGGACTAATTGTCTCCATATCATTTAAGGAATTCATTTTTGAGTCTTTTGTACCTTTAGAGAATGCAATAGTTATACGGATAAATTGGATAATCATGGCTTCTAGATCAATGGTGTTGTGGAAGGGGGTTAGGTAGCTCAACTGATTTGAACTAAGGATTAAAGAGTTAAAGGTCATGTGTTCAAACCAGAATAAATGAGTAAATATTAATCTAACAACTAACTACAAACATTTGTCATTCAGAAATAAATAAATGGTGTGGTGGAGTTTCATTCAATATGCTAGACTTGAATAGTGACTTGAATTGTATTAGTAACCATCAAGCTAAAGATAAAGTAGTTGTGCATTCTATCAATTTAGTTAACACTGAAGGCATAACTAATTCGCTAAAACACAATTTTGTCACTCAAACTCGGAAGGTGGATGTTGGCATCCATTCTGAGGTTGCTCCTACATCTCAAGCCCAAATACATCTCATTGTGATACCATTAGAGTCAATCAATCCAATGAAGACATTGCAACTATTGTGCAGGATTGTACAGAAGATATGAGCCTAGAAAGACAATTTATCATAATATAATATAGGGTCTTAACTTAAAAAAAAAACAATCTATTAAACTTTTTGGTACATGTTAATACTCTTAACTTAAAAATAAAAAATAAAAGACAATTTATCATAATATAATATAGGGTCGTGTTAATGAGTGTCCCCTGAACACTCTTTAAACTTTTTTTTTGTCAAGTAGTCTAGTGGCTAGAATTCACCTTTTTTAAGGTGAATACGTGAGGTGTCCGATGTTCAAACCCCGGCCCCTACATATAACAATGCATGTCCCTGCCAACTGAGTTATGCTCACGAGGACTTAAACATTTTAAATTAGAAAATTATTCTTTAAAAAAGTCAAATAATTCAATTTTCAATACATTAAATACAAATGTTTTTGTAAAAAAAAGTTATTATTTAAGACCTTTAAAGAGTGTCCCAAAAGCACTCGTTAACATTTCTCTATAATATAATACAATAAATTAATATATAATCCGATAAGTTAGCAAACAGGGTGAAAGAAAGGTAATTAGTGACCAAACTATACATTGTAATTTATCTGATCATAAGAATGGAATTGTAAATAAATGATAAAATTAAAATAAGATTCACAAAAGCTTTGTGTTTTACACATATAATAGGCAGTGGTATAAATTCTTTGAAAAGGATGAAGAGAATCTGGGTTTGAATCCCATCAAAATTGTTTTTATTAATACAATTTGTAAAAGTAAAAGATAAAAAATGTAAAAAGAACCCTAGTGTTGAACCCACAACCTTTCCCAATTTATAGCACCCCTTGCCACTACAACAACCGAATTGTTATTATATTGCACCTAATATAGTATATAAGGGAAATCTGAGGGATGCCATGACACCTGCCTGCCCCTTAGAAGATCCGTCACTGGGTACATATAATTTTATTTTTGAAAACACATTATCTGACATAAAAGAATTAACTAGTTTGAGAGGTTCGATTTTACCGTTCACTTACGAGGAGCGCATTTAAATCCAGAACATATCAGAATCGAGCGTAATTTAAGATCACAAATCAATATCGTCAAACCAATGCAAGTGAGTTTTAAATATATAGATATATTAAAAAGAATATTTATACAGATTCATGTCAAATATACTTCAAATACATGATATGATCAGGTCCTACAAGGTACGTGTCAAACTCTACTGTCCTATGTGTGTATCTTATCGTGAACACTGAACACAACCCAACCTTAAAAGACTTTTAATCAATATTTGCAGAGTAATTGTCCATTCTTATGAATAAATTAGCATAATAACAAACATAAATCTGGTAATAACAAACTTAAATAAGCCAACTTAGTCATTGCGATGAACCTAATTTTGTTATTCCTTCAATTTTTGTACACTTTCGTACACTATTTCGTTTGTGTCATTTATTATTTTCATTACCAAAATTGCAAATTAAGAAATTAACTTCATATTTTTTGAGAGGAAATTAACTTCATGCATAATTACATATACAAATATAAATTTTAGAATTTACATTTTTTTTAGTAAGATATTTATATATTACTCTACCTAATTGTTGAGTGCTAATCTATTCCTACATGTCTTATTGTTGGTCTCGTTTATTATTTTCATATTAATCCAACTATTTCGCTGGTCTCATTTATTATGTTCATTACCAAAATAGCAAATTAAGAAATTAACTTCATACACACCCATCTAAATTTTTAATATTTTCCTTCCAAAAAAAAATATTTACATTCTTTTTTGAGTAAGATATTTACATATTACTCTAACAAATTGGTGAGTGCTTATCCATTTTTATATGTCTTATTGTTGTGTCAAAGTCACATGATATACTTCACAAATAAGGAAAAAATATAATTTACATTGATTAGTTATTAAAACCAATTACTATGCTCCTCTATATAAATTGTTGGCTAAGTTTTAATATTACAACAATAACAAACACACAACAATCATACATACATACATACATGTTTACAATGAGTTCTGTATCTTGTGCTAGCATTCTCTTATTGAGTCTAATAATGTTATACTCATGCTTTGCAGTAGAGGTTACTTATGATTCAAATGCTCTCATTATCAATGGAGAAAGACGTCTAATACTTTCAGGTGCAATTCATTATCCAAGAAGCACTGTGGAAATGTGGCCTGACCTTATTCAAAAGGCCAAAGATGGTGGCCTTGATGCCATTGAAACCTACATATTTTGGGATCGTCATGAACCTGTTAGGCGCGAATATAATTTCTCAGGAAATTTGGATTTTGTCAAATTTTTCCAACTTATCCAAAAAGCTGGACTATATGCCATTATGAGGATAGGTCCGTATGCATGTGCTGAATGGAACTTTGGAGGGTTCCCATTGTGGCTTCACAATATGCCAGGGATCGAGTTAAGAACCAATAACTCGGTTTACAAAAATGAAATGCAAAATTTTACCACAAAGATTGTGAATGTGGTAAAAGAAGAAAATTTGTTTGCATCCCAAGGTGGACCTATTATTCTAGCTCAAATTGAGAATGAATATGGGGACATCATGTGGAACTACAAAGATGCTGGGAAGGCATATGTTCAATGGGCTGCTCAAATGGCTCTAGCACAAAACATTGGTGTTCCATGGATCATGTGTCAACAACAAGATGCTCCTCAACCTATCATCAACACTTGCAATGGATTTTATTGTCACAATTTTCAACCTAACAATCCAAAAAGTCCTAAAATGTTCACTGAAAATTGGATTGGTTGGTACCAAAAATGGGGTGAAAGGGTTCCACATAGAAGTGCTGAAGATTCAGCTTTCTCCGTGGCACGTTTTTTCCAAAATGGCGGTGTATTAAACAATTACTACATGTACCATGGAGGAACCAACTTTGGTCGCACGGCGGGTGGACCATATATAACAACATCTTATGACTATGATGCACCAATTGATGAGTATGGGAATTTGAATCAACCTAAATGGGGACATCTGAAGAACCTTCATGCAGCAATCAAATTAGGTGAAAATGTACTTACAAATTATAGTGCAAGGAAAGACGAGGATCTTGACAATGGACTCACACTAACAACATACACTAATTCCAGTGGAGCAAGATTTTGTTTCTTGAGCAATAACAATACCGACCTTGGTGCAAGGGTTGATTTGCATAATGATGGTGTTTACATTGTTCCAGCTTGGTCTGTTTCAATTATTAATGGTTGCAACCAAGAAGTTTTCAATACTGCAAAGGTTAATAGTCAAACATCAATGATGGTGAAAAAGAGTGATAATGTTAGTTCTACTAATCTCACTTGGGAATGGAAAGTAGAGCCAAAGAGAGATACCATACATGGAAATGGAAGTCTCAAAGCACAGAAGCTTCTGGAGCAGAAGGAGCTAACCTTAGATGCTAGTGACTATTTATGGTACATGACTAGTGTTGATATCAATGACACTTCAATTTGGAGCAATGCAACTCTCCGTGTGAACACTTCGGGCCATTCACTTCATGGTTATGTTAATCAGAGGTATATAGGATACCAATTTAGCCAATCTGGAAATCAATTCCAATTCACTTATGAAAAACAAGTTTCTTTGAAGAATGGAACAAACATTATATCTTTGCTAAGTGCCACCGTTGGGCTTGCAAATTATGGTGCATGGTTTGATGATATAAAAACAGGCATATCAGGTGGTCCTGTTGAATTGATTGGAAAGAATAATGTGACTATGGATTTGTCAACAAATCTTTGGTCTTATAAGGTTGGTTTGAACGGTGAGAAAAAACATCTATATGATGCTCAACAAAATGTTAGTGTAGCATGGCACACTAATTCATCTTATGTTCCTGTTGGGAACCCACTTATTTGGTATAGGGCAAAGTTTAAATCTCCTTTTGGAGCAAACCCTATTGTGGTGGACTTGCAAGGCTTAGGTAAAGGACATGCTTGGGTGAATGGTCATAGCATTGGTCGTTATTGGCCTTCTTGGATTTCACCTTCTGATGGATGTAGTGACACGTGCGATTATAGAGGAAACTACGTACCGGGAAAATGCAACACCAATTGTGGAAGTCCATCACAAAGGTGGTACCATGTGCCAAGGTCATTCTTGAATAATGACATGAACACATTGGTTTTATTTGAAGAAATGGGTGGAAATCCTCAAAGTGTTCAATTCCAAACTGTGACAACAGGAACTATTTGTGCTAATGTATATGAAGGTGCACAGTTTGAACTATCATGCCAAAGTGGACAAGTAATATCACAACTCCAATTTGCTAGCTATGGAAATCCAGAAGGTCAGTTTGGTTCTTTTAAGAAAGGAACTTTTGATGCTGAAAATAGTCAATCTGTCGTGGAAGCTGCATGCGTAGGAAAAAATAATTGTGGATTTAATGTTACAAAAGAAATGTTCGGTGTAACGAATGTCTCGAGTATATCTAGGTTAGCAGTGCAAGTGACATGTTAAGTTTATGTTTTCTCCAAAACAATGTAAAAATTCAATGTTCAGGTCTATGTTTTCTTTGTAGAGCTTAAATAAATTGTGCTATTGTTAAATATTTATTGGTGTAAGTTGCAGTGAAATGAAAGTTATGAAGAAATGAACAAATATATGTCATTTTTTGAGACATGCCTTCATACACAAATTTCTCAGCCTATTCTTTTAAATATTGATGTTATTTTTCAATGTTATCGATATGGTTAAATAATATGATTCTAAATTTTAAACAATTTTTTCATTCAATCTCTTAGCATGATGTATTTTGGAGTACCTTGTAACTCAAGTTAATAGGTTAATTTTTGATACAACAATATGTTGGATTTCAGTAGCTGGTTTAGTCTGAAAACGAACCGATTCCAGTAAATTTTACATTGTTGGGGTATTGGTCAATTGAGCAATCATGTGTCTAGTGTCTAGAGCAACAACATTTTCTCTAAAGTTGGCGCGGGAATATCGCTATGCCTTTGAAGACATTTGGTCTGTCCGGTACTATGATATAAAATATATTGTTCCAAACTAAGTCATGTGGTCCTCTCTAACTTTTTTAAGAAAAAGCTTAAAACTTAACAGAAGATATGAACTAACAAGCTCTAAAAGTCCAAGTGATGAATTTTCAAGTGAATAAGAAAAAGGATGGTCATATGCACTCACTTAGATAGTTAGCATTTCATTTTCACTTCATTGTAATTTCACTTTCATAAGTTACTACTTTCTGTTAAGACAATTTTGTTGTCATGTAAAATTACCTCCATGTATATAGCTTCACTTTATAAACTCTTAATTCATTCAGAACACCAAGTAGATAAATTGAATACCTCTCAAAGAAATTTTTAATAAACACACTTATACAATTTGTCAATTGATGGAACAATAACAGAACCATGATCAACCAAAATCATCCATATTTATAGGAGAGGTGAGAAGACATACCCAAAAGTTGTCTTACTTCAACCTTTATGGACCCTATTCATCAAGGCTTAACACATTTTCAAGCACATTACTTCAGTTTTTTATTTCCAAATAGATGATTTTGTCACTGGTAGTTTAGCTCATATATCATCTTTTTAACGAATGCAGAACACAGAAGACTAAGAATTCCAGCCCTTGCACCTACAAATACAAACACCTTGCTTCAAGTTTCTTTTTACAAATATGAAATTTCTTGTATTAAACTTGAAAATACAAATACATATATATTGTAGGGTTGTCCAAAAACTTGAAATTTCTTGTATTGAACTTGAAATTTCTTAACAATATGCTTAAGGGAAAATGTCCATTTTCCATAACTGGAATAGGATTCCCAAGTAGAAATTCCATTGTGTTATAGAAATACATAATGTTTACAAGAAATTTCATACCTTGAACAAGGACAAACTTTTTCTTTCCCTGTTGGTTTGAAACTGAATATAACATGGAATTTTCAGTTTTCTAGGTAAAGAAAAACAGGAGGAGGATTCACTTACTTTCCATGTTTCCTGTTTCAATTTACACTAGAAATAGTAAGCATTAGAAATAGTAAGTGATTGAAGTATTATATGATCATTTATCATGTTAATATGTTAACTTTTTAAAAAAACATTTGATAATGTCTGTAATTAAAAACGAAAAGTAAACCATCCCCTCCCTTCCACTCCTAAACCTTCAATCTAAACACACCCTAAGTGTCTACTAACTTGTTCAGAAGTGTATTTCATATAAATGTATTCAAGTAAGTAATATGATCTATGTTTAAATAGACCGATGAACTAATTACTAATGAGATTAAACGCTCTTTTAATATGTAACATGATATTTTAAAGTATTTGATTATAATATTATGTATTTTTAATTTTTTTCGTTTATAATGATACAATAAAATATTTCAAAAATTAATGTAGATTAATAAGCTTAAATTAATGGGAAAAAAAAGGTTAAAAAGCCTCTACAGAATCACTTGAAGCACCCAAGTGAAAACCCTGAAGACTGAAAAATACGTTTTTCTTCATTTTTGAGAAAAACTACATTTGATCATGCAACGGCCTACCCTCTGTCGTCATCCTTTAGCAAAGAGTAAGTTTATTTTGGTTACCGTGAGGGTCAAGGCAAAATATTAGGGTACTCCAAAAATGTGTATTTTTTTTTCAAACTTGGTATCCGACCTAAAGACGAATTGATCGGGGATCAATTGCTCCGTCCACTAACGGGCCCAATTGAAGCCCGAACAAATTCTTCACCATAGCCGTGCATCCTAGTAAGGCTGGCAATCACTCCGCCGCCGCCGCCACCGCCACAATCCTATCTCCCTCGGGGAGCATTACAACCGACAGGTATGTCAAAAGTTAAATTGTTAACCTTGGATTACTACTTTTACAAAGGTGTTATTATTGTTATGAATTAACCTAGAACACTATGTTTGAATCTTTATTGATTTTGTATTGTCATTTTTTGAGTTTCATACCATTACTATCTCGGTAGCACCGATATTGAAGGCGTACACATCCAATTTTCTCAGTTTAGCAAATTATTATCGTGTCGTCTGTGTTGGTGTTTCATAACTTACTATCCTTTTTAAGACTGAGCTAATCAAACATGACTCGCTGCATAAAACATCGCCAAAGAAAGACCAAGGTATATTATTGTTTGCTTCATTCAACCACTTCATTATTTATTTTATTTCTTTTATTGTGAACACATCTAATTTTTGGGGCATTGTGCAAAATTTATATCCAGGACTCGAAGAAACGGAGCGAATCATCTTCTTCAGTCCCACAGCTTCCAGTTAAAGTGTGGCAACCTGGTGTGGACAAGTTGGAAGAAGATGAAGAACTTCAGTGTGATCCTTCTGTTTACAACTCTCTTCATGCTTTTCATATTGGATGGCCTTGTCTTAGATAATTTCCATACAGTTGCTAAGTTCCTTTTGGCATTAGGTAATTTTTGAGTGTGTGCTTAATTTCTGCTTTGTATATGTGATCTTCATGTCATGAATTCTGTTTTGTTTGCGTCTTTTGACAGCTTCGATATTGTAGAAGACACCTTGGGATTAGTTCGAAAAGAATTTCCACACACGGTGTATTTCATGGCAGGGACACAGGTTAGCTTTATTTGTTTTGTGTGTATTTATCATTTATTGGATGTCTCATGAATCAACTTAGAGGCGGTAACTATTGATTACCAATCAAATGGTGTAATGGAAAAGTAGATTTTGTGTTTTGTAGACAAATATCTAGGAGAAACGTTTTCCCTTCATTTGAGTTTGTAATTCACTTTATCTTATTATGATGCTATCTGCTAGCTTTTGTACTATCTTCATCATCATAACTAGTGATTATCACTATAAAGAATAACAATTAGCATTTCCTAGTCATGTTATTCGATTTGATTAGCAATTTCATTGATATGATGTTGCATGTGCCCCAGGCTGAGAAACCTTCTTGGAATTCTATTGGGATTTGTAAAGTTTCCAATATTCCTGGGAAGACACGGGAGCCGGTGCCTAGACATGAAACTAATGACTCTGGAATGAATGATGAGGACAGTGATAGTGAGGATGATAGTGAAGATGAAGAAGAAGGTGTTTCTGGTGGTCCTACTTTGCAGGCAACTTCCTCTTCATTTGAGTTTTTATTATTTCACTTAATCACATTTTAACTGTTTTGAAGTTGATCTTACTGATATTTTGTTTCTGTTTGCACCTACAGTTGCAGAAGGTAGCTCATGAAGGTTGTATCAACCGGATACGCTCCATGCCACAAAAGCCCCATATATGTGCATCTTGGTCAGACTCTGGTCATGTGCACGTTAGTTTTAAAAACCTTATGATTTAGTTTTTTTGACTTGTGGTAAACTTTGATGAAAGATTCACTAATAATTTTTGAATTATTTAGAAAAATTTTGTGATATGTCAGTCAGTGTCAGTGTTCAATATGTTATGATAAAATATACAGCAACACTAATAATGACTGCCTTTTGATTTATAACAACATATGTCAGTTGGAGAAACTTCTAAGTGAGTTTTAGTTTGTTGATTTTGTTCTGTTCAACTATTATTGTGGGACACCTATATTTGATTTTAACATAACAGTTTAATTTTATATACAAGCCCTTTTAGAACATGTATCAATAACAAGTGTGACATGTGTGCAGCATTGGTACTATCAATGACGTATAGGCTCGACCTTAACTAAGTAAATATTCTGTTACACTACTCTAGAGGGTAATTTTCTGAATTGGCTGATCATATTTAGTTATTGATTTGTGCAACCAAAAAGTTGTTCATAATTTAATCAGAGGTGAATTCTGATTATGTTAGTGTAGGAAATGAGCCATTATTTGGAACCCTTGAACTCTTTTGTAGTATCACATCTTTCCTATATGCTATGAAGTACTAATTTAATTTTATCATATTAGATTTTTATAATTTCTCTTGAACCAAGTTATTTCTATTGGGTTGAAGGGTTATTTTTATGTTTCAAAGATCTAGTTGAATACCATAAAGGGTTCACATTGGAAATAGACGGAGGATACTATTAAAAGGATCAATCTCTTTTCAGCCACGGACTTATGTACCATATTTTGTTAGCACTTATTACTCAAGCATATCCTTTGACAGATGTTCTACTAAGAAGTAAAGAATGAACATAGACCCCAAATTAACTGTTGAATTATTGAAATTTCCTAGTAATAAAGTGAGTATTTAAGAGTTTGGAAGTAGAACGGAGGGCTCGTTTGGGATTTATTTTGGTCGATTACATAAAAGCCACAAAGATTTTGTCATTTTGATTCTAATGAGTTTAGGTGTGTTGGTAGAATATATAAGATTGAAGTATCTGTAAAAAGATAGTTAGCTACATGATTGTGGTTGGACTTTATTGTTTTAGTTATGGTCTTGCTTTTACAAACCATGAAGACACTAATTGTGAAACATAGGGATAAAATAGAATCACCGAACCTTGTAAGTTAATCTTTGAAATAAGGCCTATAGAATGTTTAGCACTACAACAGTTACATAGATCAATGTTCCGATCCCACGGTCTGATTCGTGATCCTACATACATTGGTAAGATAATACTTCTGTGGTTCTATAACATCTTGGGAGATAACACTTCCGACAAAATTCAGAGCTAGTTACAAGTTTGATTTTGATATGATTAATATTGTCCAGGTATAGTTCTTGCTCTATGATAAAAATAAGGTTACTCAATCCTAAGTATTGCAATTTCAACATATTGAAATTTCTGAAAGTTCTTAAGTTTTAGCAGCAACTAAGGTTAAGGGTTGCAATTTATATTTTTCTGCATCAACCCTTTCAATCAAAGAAGTTAAACTCTATTTGTTCTTACCGGGTGTATAAATCTGATACTTCGAGTAATGAATTTGTAGATCTGGGACATGAGCTCTCATCTCAATGCTCTATCAGAGACAGAAACGCAAGGTGTCCAAGGAGTTGATGTAGTTCAGGTTCCACTACAAAAATTTAAGCACAAAAATGAAGGTTATGCTATAGACTGGAGTCGTCGGAATGAAGGAAGGCTTGTATCTGGTAATCACTGTTTCTTTTTTTTTACTTTAGCTATATTTTTCACTAGCATGTCTTTATATCTGGTTATCAAAGAGATATGAGGCTTGATGTTGATCTTCATGTTTAAAGGGGATTGCAATAATAATATTTATCTGTGGGAGCCTACATCTGCTGCAACATGGAATATTGACCAAACTCCCTTTACTGGACATACGGGGAGTGTTGAAGATCTTCAAGTATGTACTAATATGCAAAGTACTACCTTGTTTTCTTCTGGTTTTGATTAAATATTTAGAGCATTCCAACCTCTAACATATGTAGTTTTTATTTATTTATATGTATAATGAGAGTTCTATCGTTTAATGAATCCCTGCAGTGGAGACCTACAGAGCCTGATGTTTTTGCTTCTTGTTCTGTGGATAAAAGCATTGCAATATGGGATACTCGTTGTAGGAGGTCACCAATGTTGACTTTTATCGCACATAATGCTGATGTGAACGTCTTGTCATGGAACATGTATTATTGCATTGACTTTTGGTGTTCCGTCAATTCAATTTCCATTCTATATCTCTTCATGTTGTTGTACTTCATTGTACTGAATAGGTTGGCCGAAAGTTTATACTCCAGTAGTTTCTTAGCATCTGGTAGTGATGATGGGAGTATATCTGTTCATGATCTCATATTGCTTAAGGTATGAATAGAATATTTCCCTTCCGACATGTCCATGGTGCTTGAGTTATGTCATATTTGGCTTCAACTTCCTGATTATTCTTTTTTCCTTATGTCCTAACAACATATTACATCATTAACTTAAATTTATCTGAGAGGACTTTCTTTACCATTATCGTATCCACGTACTTTTCCTTTTGTACCATTGAATCAAGTACCATTAATGCATTTTTGAAAGTACTTCTAGATGCGCTTGGTGAAGAACTATCATGACATGAACTAGATTTTGAACGAAACTTTAATATTGTCTGAGTTCTTCCCGCCGACTATTTTTCCTTTGGTATTTATTAAAGATGATGTGAAAATGCATTATTTTGTGGATAGGAAGGGAAAGATCATGTGGTAGCACATTTTGAATACCATAAGCATCCGATCACATCCATTGAGTGGAATCCAGACAATGCTTCTTCTTTTGCTGTTTCATCCTCTGATAATCAGCTCACGTAAGTAAACACGATATTAATAGCAGTACACCATCGAAATGTTTGTCAAATTCCGAACAAGTTTTAGGGCTTTATTCATCCCCTTTTTCTTTATCATTACCTTTGGATTTTAATAAATTTTGTAATCCTTTGCCACAGAATATGGGACTTATCTGTAGAAAGGGACGAGGAAGAGGAGGCTGAATTTATAGCTAGAACCCAAGGACAAGCAAGGGCTCCTGAAGATCTGCCTCCCCAACTATTATTTATTCACCAGGTAATTTGAATCCACTTTTCTCAACATATTAAGTACGTTTGGAAAAGTTTATATATAAGTCATTTGAACTTATCTTATGACATAAACGCTAGTGTAAGTTTTTGAAATTGAAAGAAGTTTTGAAAATAGTTTGTCGTGTCTATAAATTGTTTTCGGCTTATCCTCTTATTTCCTTTAACTTGAAACAGGGACAAAAATACCCTAAAGAACTGCACTAGCACCGACATATTCCTGGAATGATAGTATCCACTGCAGCAGATGGATTCAGCGTCCTTATGCCTTCAAACATTTGACAGCACCCTGTCATCAGATGGTGTTTGATACAGGTCATTGTTGTTCAGTTTTCAAGCATGTTACCATGGAGTTATGCCAAAGAAATTTTGATATTTGTTTGTGCTATGGTTTGTAATATTTGAGTTGAACGTTTTCAGATTGTTGTGGAAGCTAAGCTGAGATATTATCATTATTTATGCAAAATTTGATTGCATTATGTTTCTTTTCGATTAAAATTTTCCTTGTTAATGTTAGATTATGATAATGAGCAAATTTTCTGCTGTGTCCATTTTAGACTCATCTGTTTTGCAATTTCAACAAAAAAGTTGGGGTAACATCATCCCACATCTATGTATGTCACGAATCACAATTTCTATCGACCTAAAATCACAACCGTCCCGTCGTGGAAAGGTGGTCATTGAACTGGTGACGGAACGACATGAAATATGGTGGTAGTGGCAAGAAAGATATCGACGAGGTTGTCAATGCAGAACAAAAACTGCACCATCTTGGTGGTTTAGTGCAGTCTTGTAATTTGAGACCAATAATTATAAAAATTCAAAATAGATTAACTTAGATAAACTTGTTAATATAATTAAACGCAATATGAGCTTTGTTAGTTGAATTAGCATTTTCAACAAAGTAGTATCTGATTTAACTTCTCAAACACACTTCATCATTGCAAATGTATTTTTAGCAAAGTACTATTTGGTTTAACTTTTTAAACACATCATCAACCCAAATGTACTTTTTAGATTTTGTACTATTCAAATATATTGTTTTATCACTTTTTTTCATTCCACGCACTTTTTCACCCACTCTTCTCACTCTTACCCATTAGGACAAAAAAGATAAATAAATTGGTATCATAACCTTTAAGAAAAATGTTAGCAATGCACGTTTTAACACGCACTTTTCAACAATCAAAGAGAGTGTTTTGGAAAATATGTATTAAAATGTGTGTTGGTAGCATTCCTCTAACCCTCAAACCATTTCCATTTCTTCTTCTAGCAAAGTTACAATTTTTATTACTCAAATTTCATTTTTATTGCATGAGTAAATATTAAAAAAAAATGATTTACTTCTAGCAAAGCTACCATTTTTATTAGAATGATTGGGCGTGCGTTGTTGGAACCATTTTTGCTATCACTAGCAAAGAAATCAAATCCCATAACACTAACACAATGCAATCAAATCCATGCACAACTCATAATCACCCAATTCATTTCACTGACCCATTTAGCAAACACCCTTTTGAGTTTCTACTCCAAATCTTCAAACTTTCACTATGCCCACAAACTGTTCGACAAAATGCCTCACAGAAATGTTGTCACTTGGACAACCTTAATTTCATCACATCTCAAATATGGGTCTGTTTCAAAAGCCTTTGAGATGTTCAATCACATGTGTGTATCGGATGAGAGACCAAATGAGAACACTTTCGCTGTTCTGCTTCGAGCTTGTGCCAACCGTGAACTTTGGAGTGTTGGTTTGCAGATTCATGGCTTGCTTGTTCGGTTTGGGCTTGAGAGAGAAAAATTTGCTGGGAGTTCTCTTGTGTATATGTACTTGAAAGGTGGCAATGATTTGAGGGATGCGTTGCGTGTTTTTTATGGATTGTTGGAGAGAGATGTTGTTGCTTGGAATGTTATGATTTCTGGGTTTGCTCAAAATGGTGATTTTTGTATGGTGCAAAGGTTGTTTTCTGAAATGTGGGAAGTGCAGGGGTTGAAACCTGATAGAATCACCTTTGTTAGTTTACTCAAGTGTTGTTCTGTGTTGAATGAGGTAATGCAAATTCATGGGATTGTGT
>Ga0315913_1001495_pt1 | contig 25922 bp, 20 predicted proteins | sample MpolsnodulesMG_FD_207736 | JGI IMG/M metagenome (GOLD analysis project Ga0315913, IMG submission 207736) | Medicago polymorpha root nodule microbial communities from Los Angeles, California, United States - small nodules | ecosystem: Host-associated > Plants > Roots > Nodule | place: USA...
ACTAGTTAACAATTGACCTCTTTTGATAATGTGGTGGCAGCGCCCAATTTGGCATAAGGATGTTCCATTGAAGGTGGTGCTTTTTGTGTGGCGTTTGTTACGTGATCGGCTTCCTACAAAGGATAATCTTCATAGGCGACATGTTATTGATTATGATGTTCTAATTTGTGTTGGTGGTTGTTGACTTATCGAAACACCCACTCATTTATTTATACATTGTAATCTTTTTAGTTTGGTTTGGAATCTCATTTTTCAATGGATTGGTGTAGTCACGACATTGCCTCAAGATGTAACAGGGTTTTTTGATCAATTTAGTCTCTCAGGCGGTGTCAATAAGTCGAGGCAATCAATTTTACAGGTGATTTGGTTTGTGACAATGTGGGAAATCTTGAAGGAAAGGAACAACATAATTTTTAATGCAGAGGATAGCTCAATCATGCAGGTGGTGGATAAGATTAAGTTGTTAACATTCAAGTGGTTGAAGGAGAAGTTTGCTACTCTTCCCTTTAACTATCATGGTTGATGGCTTAGTCCGTTTACGTTGCTAGGCATAGGCTAATTTCTGGAATGTTCTGGGTTGTTCTGTGGTGTAGACTCACACCTTGTAAATAATGTTTCTACTTTGTATCGACTTTGGGGTTTTCTTTCCTTAGCACACCCAGTGCTAGAAAGGCCTCTGTTATGTTAATATAATTCATTTTAGCCTCTTCAAAAAAGCAATTGACATCTTTTGTAGGTCTCTTAAAAAAAAAGTTAAATGTTGTAACAAAAATGCCTACTTTTCCTTTAAATAAAACAAACCAAAGAAAAAATAAAAAAAAGAAAATATTAACGAGTGCCTCCGTGACACTTTTTAAGCACTTTAAATAGTAAGTTTTTTATTTTATTTTATAAAAAGTTGTATATTGAGTGCATTAGAAATTGTAATAGTTGACTTTTCAAAATAATAATTGCTAAATTTGGGATGTTTAAAGAGTGTCCGGGGCATTCATTAACAAGATCCAAAAAAATATTCATAGTCAAACCAAGAGAGTACCTATTTATAATTTTTTTTGTTAACCCTCCTGTACTTAAGGATGAGATTTTGGTAATAACTGAGTGACAAGTAAAATCTGCTAAAGAATCGTTTCACATAGAAATCAAACTCATAAACAATTGATTGAACTCATTAAACACTTAAGTCAATTTGCTTGATTTTTTTGTTTTGGTGGTGTTAGTATTTTTTTTTTGATGGTGTGTGGGGTTCAAACCCTAGACCTTGCATATATTATATAATCTACTTACCAACTACTCAGGGTAATCGTGATGTTAGTATTTTGATAGTTTTTTTTGGCTGGTTTTGAAACATAAAATAAAAATAAAAAAAAATAAAATAATCCGCGGGAGCAGCCAGAGCAAAGCAAGCGTTGGTTTGGTCGTCCATATGGCAATGGCAGCGCGTTTTTGTGATCTTTATTCTTTTCCTTTTCAACCAAACAAAACTCGCTTCCTCTTCACCACCAACAAGACTCTTTCTCTCTTTACTTCTTCTTTCTCACTCCTCAAAACCCGACACACCAAATACAAAATTTCCCTCCAACTTTCTCTTTTTGTTACACTTTTACATGGATCAAATTTTAATTCTCAATGCATCATATTTTCTACCATAACAACCTAACCAACATCATCATGGATTCAAAAAAGCTTCGAAGAAAACCTAAACTCGAGCGTCGTAATGCTCAGAAGTACACCGATTACGACGCTGGATCATCTTCATCTTCTTTCGATGACTCTTCTGGTTCACTTTACACTCGTTCTATGGAGTTATACGATCGTACTAGCTTCCGTATTGAAGGAGTAGAAGGTGAGTTTGATCGAATTTGTAGGAGTTTAGGACTTTCTGGACCCGAGGATTTTGCTATTCCTGCTGCTGCTTGGGAAGCTATGAAGATTCGATCCAATTCTGATGCTCTTCCCAGTTTCAAGCTTGATGAGCTTGATTTGAAGGAGAAGAAGGTGAATGATGTGAGAGAATTAGGTGAATTGAATGAGAAATGTGAAGATAGGGATATGATTAGGGTTAGGGTTAGAGATGAGGTTGATGACAGTGTTGTTGTTGTTAGTAGTGGTGGTGGTATTAATGGAATTCGTCCACCAATGATTAAGCCGCCACCTGGGATGAGAGTTCCGGTTGTTGTTGATAACACGTGTTCCACTTGGGATCTTTTAAAGGATTTGGCTCCGGTTGGGGAAGGGGAAGAAGAGGGTTTTGACCGGGAAGTGGAGGAGAGTGATGGCGAGGAAGTTGGTAGAGAAGAGGGGGTGGTGGATAATGAGGCAAGGATTGATGAGATTGTTGCTGGTCTCTTGGAATCAAGTTTGTTTAGTACTTCGAATGAAGATGATTCTTCTAGTACTGCTACGGAACCTAGATTGAATAATGTATCCCCAAACGGGAGAATTAACCGTTTTATTACGCCTGGAAGCTGGCAAAAGGGTGGCTTTTTGGGGGGCGGTTCGTTTGGATCTGTCTATGAAGGAATTTCTGAGTAAGTGTAACCAATCCCTTTACATTAGCACATCTGTGTGTTTGTGTATTTTACTTTTTTTTTTTGTTATGCTTCTTTGCTGTAATAGTAATAATTTAGCATATGTCACATGCTGGTAAGGGAAATTCCATATTTGAATCATGAATGAGAGCGGGATAGGATTAGACTTGAGTTTAATGCTTAGGTAGTTGAGGAATTTATGACTGGGAAGACTAGTTCATTTCAAGAATATTGCTAGGTGTTTTTTTTTTTTGGATATCAAAACAAAATAGGAAACACTTTGCTGTTGCTATCATTTTCAATAAGTTGGGTTGGAATGAACATTTTCGGTAAAAGGAGGATGCGAGAAATATTCACGTTTCTGCTTTACTAACATTTATTCTCTCGAATAATCATTTTCAAAATTAAGGTAGCTTATCATTATAATGAGTAGAATAATAAAGGGAATGAGCTAGTTGAATCTACAGTCAATGCATGTTGCACTAATTACTCAAAAATGGCTAGTTCGTATCCTGTAACAGATTTTTTTTTTTGGGGTAGAAGGAGGGATGCTCAGACTTTGCAGTATGTAGGATAACATTGTCAATTATTTTCATGATTTTGCCTTTTAATGCAGTTTACTTTTTGACCACAATAGGATCACAAGGGTTTTCGAACCCTCCAAGTTGGCGGGAGCTTTATAGCTCCATGTTGACCCACCCCTATTTGCATTTGAGTTTCTTTTTCTTTTGGATTTTTTCTGTATGAAGCTCAAGAACAAAGCTTTTCTCAGTGTGATGATTGTACTGATTATTTAGTCGCCTATTTTATGCTATAAGTGATAACTACTACCTTGTTATTCATATCTTCTGAATCACTGCAGCGATGGATTCTTTTTTGCTGTAAAAGAAGTTTCCTTGCTTGATCAAGGGGATCAGGGAAAACAAAGTGTCTATCAACTGGAGCAGGTGAAAGGCTTACACTTTTTTTTATTTTATCACTTATTACACTTCACTTTTCCAATATTGAGCATTCATTGATAAAGAATAAATAAGAAGTTTTCTTACATAACTATAGTCCTATTTTATGCAACATGTCGAATTGTTTGAGAGGTTGTTGGTCCTCGTACTATATTTCCTTTCTCACATTATTCATTCTCTTTTCTCTCAGGAAATTGCACTTTTGAGTCGTTTTGAACATGATAATATAGTTCAATACTATGGCACTGAAATGGTATGGTACTTTCTTATTGTCCAATCTTTTCTTTTACTTATAAGTGCAATTTGATCTTTTATTACTGTTTACCATTATAGAACCTATGTTGTTAATTGTTGAAATTGTGCTGAACAATGGCATTACATATTAAGTCAAACTTAAAAGGTCCCTATGCATCTCAAATATTGTACAATATTTTCAAGTATAAGTAGAATATTTGTGAATACAGTCTGTCGATTTTGAACTTGTTATACTCTTGTTCTATCCTGAATCATAAACCTATATTGTGATATTTGAATTTGTTCATCAACTTTGAATTGTGATGCTATGCTGGTTGTCAGGTCTGGACCTATCAAACCGTCTTGAGTTTAATTTATAGGTTGCTTAAAATATTTAAATTTTATATTAAGTAAACTCTTACAACTTTACACGTCAAATTTATAGTGATTCCAAAAATTTAAGAAGACTTTCTAGTTTGACAACCTAGATGATAGGCAATGAAATGTTGTTTGGACCGGAGCTACGAACCCATTGAATTTAATTTATCGTTTGCCTACTAAATACTGTATTGAGTAAACTCACGAGACAATCTTGATGATAGGCAATGAAATGTAGTCTATTACTTGTACTACAAAGGATCCACAAGAGTACAATACTACAATAATTAGCAAAGATGAAGATTCAGACCAAACACTAAACATTTTTGCAACATATTAGCACCTTATTGCTATCATTTTAAACATTTTCATTTGGGCGGCAGTGTTCGTTGTCTGTATTTGTACATCCAACAGATTACGAATCAAAATAAATTTTGTTCTTTATACCCTGCTTGATGTTATTGCAGGATGAATCTAAGCTTTATATCTTTATTGAGCTTGTAACCAAAGGTTCTCTTAGAAGCCTCTATCAGAGGTATACTCTTCGAGATTCCCAAGTAGCTGCCTATACAAGACAGATTCTGCATGGTTTGAAGTACCTTCATGATCAAAATGTGGTTCACAGGTAGGTCGCAATAATTTTTTTTTATTTACTTTTATTTTCCTTTATGCATATATGATTACTGATTTTCTGTGTTAATTCTGGTCTTGCATCATATGGTATGGTTCCCATTTCTGTAATAGTGCTGTCAAGAGTCCTGTCGATGGTACTTGCTTTCCTTGCTTAAAATTAACTTTCACTTTTGATTAATGTCTCATCATTGCAATATAAATTTTATTTGTAAATTTTTCAGTTTTGCTTGCTCTCTCTCGTAATTGTAATATAAATATTTGTTGCAAATAACTTGATGTATTTGTTTAATTTTTTCTACTTTGATGTATTTGTTCAAATTTTTCTTCTTGCTATTTGGATGTGCCTTTATTCCCTGTGGCAACTGGCAATATAGCTTCATTTTTATCGCTCCATATGCATTTAGCTTGTTTCAAATACTCCCCAGGGAAAAAGCATGATTTTTCATCCAATGATTGCCATTGCCATTCCTTTCTTTCCCCAAACAAATGCTTTTTGTGGTAGGAATTGAGCTTTGAATGTGAGTTTTCTAATGATTAAAGAAGTAACATCATGTTCATCAATATCAGAATAAGTGCAAGTGTTTGAATAGTACAATACAATTGGGATTTTCAGTTTTGAAAAAATTATTTGTTGGAATTTTTTTTGAGTTAAGCCTATCATGTCTTTGAGATCTTCTCTGTATTCCTGTATCAGTTGTGTAATTAGGATGAAGCAATCATTATTAATCTAATCTAATTATATCTCTCCAATTTAAGGGATATCAAATGTGCAAATATTTTGGTGCATGCAAGTGGATCTGTCAAACTTGCAGATTTTGGGTTAGCAAAGGTATTCCTTAGTTTATACTTCTCTTTAAGGGTATTTTATTTCTTCAACATCTTAATTTCAGTTACAGATATCTAAACAACATGCAATTACTTGCAATTTCCATTTTCTTATAATGCTCTATAAATTGCTTTTCAGGCAACCAAATTGAACGATGTTAAATCATGCAAGGGAACAGCATTCTGGATGGCCCCTGAGGTTTGCCTTCAATCTTAACTCATGAACGAAAATACTGATTAACGTCAAAGCCTTTTTTGGGGTCCAAGCCTCCAAGGGCCCCCTACTACTTAATTCCTGTCTTCGGAACTACGGGGATGGGTTCAAACGTTCAAATTTATTTCATGGAGTGTAGATACCGCCGTCTATATAAATTAATCAACATTTTTTTTTAATGAAAATTTAATCAACCGTTATTATGTTTGAGTTTCTACTCTTCTTCAGCCGAGGACTGAACGCATTAAATGAAATTACATTATACTAAACTGTGAACATTTATCGTGCTATGGGTCTAAAACAATGCTTTTACTTATCTGTGAAGTTGGTGGTATTCCCACGTAGAATTCAAGGATAATATTATAGCGTCACAAAAGTAATCTACGTAGCTTCATGGGATCATGTTGGGCTCTGTTAATAGGTTACTAGATAAATTGACCCAATGAAGCTCTTGCATGTTGAATGTATACAATTCTCTCCCGCTTTGTCCAATTTATTTGTCATGAGACTTGATCGATGTGATGAACAAATTGATATAACTATTGACCAGTGATCACGTGTTTGGAGTGGGACATTAGATTGTGTCTATGTTGCAATTAGAGGCTTTTGAAACTTAAAACTTTCTAAAATTATTTGGGTTTGGTGTTTAATCTTTTAATTTCTTGATAGCATAGCTATTGACTATTGTATATAGTGAAACTAGAGTTTTTGAGAAGTGTGTGTACTTAAGATAACTGTTTTGTTTATACATACATGAGCACAGTAATCGCATTTCTATACACCATTGGTGCAATGCATGCGTGAAGAATGAGTTTCTATTCTCACACTTTTCCGCAAGCTGGAACATGCATGTCATATGCACATAGTTCGTTAAAATAAGTTCGTACTGAGGTCCCCCAAGAGATTTAGTAAATATACCCATTAATTGGTCATTGAAGTTGATAACCAATTGTGATTTCTCTTGAATTAAAAGGACCGTTTTTCTCATTAAATGTCACCCAAAATATGCATTTGCCATTTGATCCTTTCATTTAAAACAAAGCTGGCAGCAATATGTAGAGAAGCTTGATTATCTCATACTAATTTCACGCTCATGATGTCTCCTAGTTGAAGTTCTTGAAGTAACTATTTTAGCCATACAAGTTTTAATGTTGTTTCCACCATGGCACTGTATTCTACCTCTGACAGAAAATATAACAACATTTTGCTAGGATTTTTGAGATTGAACATGTGAAGAATGAGCCGTTCTAATTATTAATCATGAATATGCAGGTTGTGAGAGGAAAGAACAAAGGTTACGGGCTTCCAGCCGATATTTGGAGTCTGGGATGCACTGTTCTGGAGATGCTAACGGGCCAAATTCCGTACTCCAATTTGGAACCTGTATGTGTCATATTATTTTTGCTCCCATTATGGGGATTATATAACCCCTGATTATGTTTCCCTTTTCTGTCTCAAGGGAGAGCTTCTTCAATTTTCAAAATTTCAGTTGGATTTTAATTCCGCTCAGTCTTTTTTGGTTCTTGTGTTTGCCTCTACAGAAGTTTTTGCTTTTGCATTTTGTAACCATTATTAAACAGTTCAGGCTACCCATTCTGATCCGAATACCTAATTTTCCTGACATTTATTTGTAAATTAAATTGTGGGTTTCATTCATGCTCTATGTCTAGTGTTTCCTATATAACATAGAAATGTTGGTTCATTCTTATAGTTATAAAAACAAAATGGATACTTTTCCATGAAATATTAAAATTTATCTATAATATCTACCAAAACTGCATTAATGCTGGTTCCGACTTTTAATTTTTTGATTGGTCTCTTCTAATAACAGATGCAGGCATTATTTAGAATAGGAAAAGGTGAGCCACCTCCTATTCCTGATAGTCTTTCAAGAGATGCAAAAGATTTTATCATGCAGTGTCTTCAAGTTAATCCTGATGACCGTCATACTGCTGCTCAACTCTTAAACCATCCATTTCTCCAAAGGCCACTTTCCCAGTCTTCATCTCCTTACATTCATGGCAGAAGGGGTTAAGCTTTGTCATCTTCAACTATGGAACATAATGAAGGTGAATATTTTTGCATGACATCTCACCTTGTTACTCTGATTTTCTCTTTATATCACGATGACACTGGAATCATATAGCAAACTCTTTTCATACCTTTCACAAGAATTCCCATTCATAACTAATGACCAACGACATAGACAAAAAAGAGCTAAAATGTTTGAAATTCCAGTTTTGGTTTTCAGGTTGCACATAAAATTTCAATATTTAAATTGGGTTGGGGTTCAAGTGCGATTTCACTCTTATTTGGGGGGTAAATTTTGTTGCGAGAATAACCGACAAATTTTGAAATGATGAACTGTATTGTATACATCCATTGGGAAAATCATTGTAACATAACATGGATTGAATTTACCTCTTTCTGTGCTTTATTTGATTATTTTACTCTTGCATATTACATTGCATGTAGCGAAGTAATATTTCCAATTTTCACTCTTAAAATTGCTGGAGTTGACCCGGGTTCCATTTTTGCAGCAATTGTTGCTTTGCTCATGTTGTGCCAGTTTGCTTGTTTTTAACTCAAGTAGATTTTAAGCACTGCTTCGGATCAATTGATATGGAGCTCCACAGATGATGATTTGTCCTTTGAAGCAAAGACAATGTCAAGCTGAAAAAAGTTACTCCCCGCCTTCCCGTCAAATGAGCCAACTGATGAAAAAATGCACAGGGCTTAGATGTTGGACCAGTGACAATGATCAGATAACCATTCTTATTGTACATATTATTTATTAGCATGCCATTTTTGTGTATATTTATATTTTCAAAGTTGTGTTTTTCATATTTTTTGTTCTTTTATTTTGTTTTCTGAATCCATGTTTAATGTTTTTCTCTGAAAATTTGGTTGAATATAATGAAATGTTCAATTCATATTAACCAACTCACGCAGCACGACAAATTTCAGTTGTTTTTGGGTAATGCCTTATCACTTCTCCTAACGCTTGCGGACTGCATGTTTACATCACTGAAGTACTTGAATTTTGATCTTATGAGAAGACCAATGGATAAAAATGGTTCAATACTGGTTGAGAAATTAAAAGGTCCATACTCTCTCAAAATAAAAAAAATTAAAAGGTCCATACATGGTCTATAGGAAATGAATTGTGTTATTTGAACAACCATTTTAATGATGACTTTTGACACAACTATAAATTGGCAAAGAAAATGAGGTATTGGCAAAGGAGAAGAGAGAAAGTAAAAACATAACGTGAATATAAAAGAAAAAGTTGTTATAAAAGTTGTCAAATAATGGTTGTAGAAATATAATTTCTTATATGGAATCACAATGCTTAGCCGTGTTAGTCACTGAACAATGGAAATAGATTCAGTGCTGTAAAGAACAACAAAGTTTTTATCTCAGCCATTGGATGAGTTTGATAAAATTACAATAGTATCACCCAATGAAGATCCGATGTTGCTAACATTGACTACTATGTATAGAGAGATGTCTGTATAAAAAAACTAAAAACTGTTTTTACTATATTAGCATTTGATTCAAATTATGTTGGTCTTATCTAATAAACGATTAATGCAATCCAATCAAATATAAAGTAAAAATAAAAATAATATATATATTTTTTAAAAGGGAAACAAATAAATTTTTAATTAAACCCCCTCTCAAAAAATAAATAAATTTAATTAAACCTCTAAAGAGTAGAAAGTGGACCCCGATATAGCAGAATGTTAATGGGCTGATGATAAAGCCCACAAAATCCAGCGGCAGTCTCCTCCATTTCGATCGCATCGTCGTAACTAACACTGCATAGCATAGCATAGGAGGGGGTTAGGTGTTGCCGCACACGTCACCCTAGACAGTTTATGTTTTTCCGGATTCTGCAGTGAACGTGAACGTGAACGTCAAGATCGCTATCTCTCTTCGATTTCCTTTCAACCCTTCCCATCCAATCCAATTCCTTATTCATCAACTTCCTCAGGTATTCTACTTTTCCTTTTCTCTTTCGATCCATGCTTTTCATACACTTTTCCATTTTCCGATCTCTTATATGCATATTCTTTCGCCTTTCGTTTTTGTGAGATCTCGCCGGTTACGATTTTTGAATTATCACCGATCTAAATAAATTGAATTCATGGAAATGAATTGGTCGAGGCTGAAATGATAATTATGTTTTTCATTCTCATTGTGTTTTTCACACTACTCCAGAATTGAATTCAATAGATTTATTTTTATAATGTGTTGCTAGATGAATCTGAATTTTGAACAATTTGATTTGTATAGATGATTAATTTGTTGTTCTGTGTCTAATTATTTGTCTTGGAAAGTACCACTTAGGTTATTTGTGTTTATCTGTCAGTTTGAATGTCATATTGATCTGTTAATTGTACTTGTTATTGAATTGAACACCTGGAAATTTTTATAAGTTTCACGTTTTAACTTTTTTATTTACTCTTGAGATGTTATTTGTAAACATCTGATGGAAAATTGAACGTTTTTCAAAAAATTTGCAGAACTACATTGTGAAAATCTGATTACTTATACATGTTTCATGAACTCTTTGCAATGCTAGCACTACATTGTGAATGTTTGCAATAGTTCTTAACTCTTTTCTTGTTATCTGCTTATCTGCACGCCTTATATCTTTTAAGGAAACTACCCCCTCATCTGAGAGATGTTTAATTTGCGGTGCTCTCCTTTCCAATTTTAAAAACTTTAATTCTTTTGGGATGAATATACTTTACACACTAGTCTCTCTGTACCTCGGTCTCTTCCTCCCATCCACTCTCCCTATCACTCTTTAATTTTTTTTGAACCCTTACAATTAACTGTGAGACTTAATTATTATTTTTTGATGAAAACTGTGACTTATTGCGACGAAGACTTTGGGTGGAGTTCCGAAGCTGATATAGGGCGTGTTTGTTTTGACTTTTTTTAGAAGATTTTTTAATTTTTATATATAGATAGATAAATCAGTTTTGTTATTTTTATAGTGTTTGTTTAGGATTTAAAAAAAAAATCATTTTTATAGTGTTCTGTGTTTTGTTATTAAGATTAGCTTTTCCCAAAATTTATTTTTTCAAAAACAAACATAGTTGAAAGTGATTTTTGTGGGTAGCAAACAAACAAAGATAGCTTCATATTTTTTTAAAATCTCTAGATTGTTTTAACACAATCTATTTTTTTAAAAGCCGAAACAAACTATAATGAGTGCATTTGAAGCTTCATTTTATCTTCTGAAGTTTCAAAATTAGCTTTTGGTGACACCAAAAATTGTAGATCTTCTGAAGTTTCAAAATTAGCTTTTAGTGACACTGAAAATTGTAGATACAGGAAAAATATTCTTTGGAAACTTGTACATGGTTGCTCATCCCCACCATGAAATTCCTTTACATTAATCGGTACTATAGTGTGGTGCATTTCTTCTCTCAAGTGACAGGAGTCTAATTTTCAAAAATAGAATGGAGGACGTTGTAATTTATACATCTCTTTTAAGAAATAGAATGGAGGATGTTGTAATTTATACATCTCTTTTAAAAAATAAAATGGAAGACGTTGTAATTTATACATCTCTCGTGGGGTGCAATCTATCTCCGTCAACGATTCTATCCATGTTGGGTGTTTAAACTTTAAAATTCAAAATGAAAAGCCATTAACTCTATGCCATATTATCTGCCTTGTATAGTCATGACTCAAAATATTACAACTTACCTTGTAATTGAAGTGTTCTGTATTCCACTTAACTATATTCTACCCTGGTGTGTTGTGTCTGGAAATCCATTATTGAAGCCGTGCCTATCTGTGATTTTGTATCCCATTTCTGTTTCAAGACTGTGTAATAGATTTCTTATGATAGTTAACCAAACTCAACAATGAGACTCGTTAAGATGAATACATTATTTTCTTATGATTTTGTCAGTAATTTGATATGTGCTATTGATTGAATGACCTTGCGCCGATTGCACAGGACTCATAGTTTATTTTGATTGGCTTAATATCACATGTAGAAATTTTTGACTAAGGCCATTGAATACTGCTGGTTCTGGCTTCTCTACATACAATTAATTCATTGAAACTCGTCCAAAACACTTATTGGCATATTCGTGCAATCTCCATAGAGGCTGGGTTCTAAAAATCACTACTTTAACCTCAATTGAGATGATTAATGTTCCTATTGTTTGGGAACAGTCCAAGTCTTTCTCACCCTGGACCTTAGGGTATAAGTAGCAGAAGTCAAGAAGTTTTTTTTTTTTTGTACAACTCTTAATTGTGCTCTACCCGTTTCAAAGTTTAAATTGTCATGATTCATAGATCAGTCTAATATTCTGTTTAGTTGTTAGAAATGTTTTCCTTTTTTGTGGGCGCTGTCAATTAACTTTAATGAATGTTCATGTTGGTAATAAAGCTTAGTCTTATTTCTCCTACCAAGTATTGAATATAGTATGTATGTGTTTTTTTAAATGATTATATTTTTGGTTTCATTGATTTATTTTTTCGCCGATATAGTTTTATTTTTTATTTTGAAATTATTTTTTGTTTGATTAATTAGCATGTATACTAAAGCATGATTTGCTGGTTATTTTTTAATCTAACATGTACACTAAGCGCATCTGAAGGAGCATTATATATATATATAATAACATGTTAGTCAACATTACATCATAAACATAGTGACGGGTTTTTGACCGAGTTTCATCGGGGTTGTGTCTATACTAGTTTAGCCATGTATCATATGATTTATGCTAACTGCTATGAGAAAAGATCAAAGTATTTTAGTAGTTCTACAAAAGTACTGCCATTTGTGACTTAAGTGTTCTACATGAGCTGCAGATAATAAATGAATTGCTTGATCTTTTTACATGCATTTTTGGGGCTAGCCATACTACAAAGTAAACTAAATGATATGACATCAGAAATGTACTGCAGAGTTAGGCACTTGATTTATTTTGTTCTGTAATTGGCACCATTTTCATTTTGTATTTGAATTTCTCTTTTTAATATATATTTCTCTTCTGATTAGTCTCAGGTTCAGTATTTAAATGGCTAAAGTCGGCAAGATGCGGTGCAAGTCTCAATCTCGAGGTCACAAGGAAACCCCATATCTTTTGTCTTGTGCAAGAAAAAATATGAAAAATGTCAAGAGGTTTTCTAAAGCAGTAGAAAAGAAAGATTGGAAAGGTGCTACCTGCTCAGTCTGTATGGAGGTTCCCCACAATGCTATCCTACTCCTCTGTTCATCGTATAACAAGGGCTGTCGCCCTTATATGTGTGCTACTAGCCGTCGCTATTCTAACTGTTTTGAACAGTATAAAAAGGCGTATACAAAAGCAACTTCTGTTCAAAGTTCGCAGCAAGAAACAGACTATTCCAATTTCGATTCTAATTCTGGCGACCGTAGTGACAATGGAAAAGTTCCTGAGCTTCTTTGTCCCCTTTGCCGCCGACAGGTGAAAGGTTGGACCGTGGTTGAAGCAGCCCGGAAGTCTCTGAATGGCAAGAAAAGAAGCTGTATGCAAGATGGCTGTTCTTTTGCGGGGAGTTACAAGGAGCTTAGGAAGCATGTTAGATCTAAGCATCCATGTTCGCGACCACGAGATGTGGACCCTGTACGAGAAGAAAAATGGAAAAAATTCGAGTGTGAAAGAGAACGGAGTGATGTGATCAGCACAATTTTGTCTTCAACTCCAGGGGCTATGGTACTGGGGGATTATGTGCTCGAGCCAAATGACCGTGGATTATACAGCGACGAAACTGATTCTGATGATGAATTTGGGGAGGATGATGGTGATTTCTTCGGCTCCATTGGTTTGGGTGGCACTGGCAGCTTTATCAGGTATAATCAGAATCCTTTTGATGTCGATGACTTTGGTTTTAGGAGTGTTGCATCTACAGGTTCTGCTGCTCTCTCTGGACGTGGATTCCATAGGATACTGTTGGAAAGACCTAGAAGACGAAGGAGGCATAGGGTACTGAATGCTGGCCGGTAAATTAAGAGAAGAACTACAGAAATGTGGGGAAGGAGTTGCTCATCTTCAATAGTACATCAAGGACCTCGACGTGGCTTGTTTTGCTGCCATGCCAGAGCATTATTTAATTTAATTGGGAGAGTAAAGCGGTTGGCCCACTTTCTAGCTATGTATCATCCATGAATCACTATGGTATTTCATTATTTTCCCTGTTTTCAGTTTTCAAATAGACTGTACAAAAGGCAATTTTAGATTGCTCGTTGCCTCTTATTTTTAGGTTTAGGTGATTCAGGTCATATTTATTGTCATTGGGTCATGCAAAGTGGTGAATTGAATCGAACAGGTGATCATGGGCATCGAGGATGTTCCAAATAATTTCATTTTGAAATGATGCATTATTCTTCCTCTGATGAATTATTACTGTACAGCTTGAATTATTATTGTATAATAACGAGCCATCTTTGACAGTATAAGGAAAATTGAATGTCTTTATAAAGTACTGCATGTCCTGTCCTTTGTGTCACTATTGATATTGCAAGTGGTTTAGTTAACGTGATTAGGTAGTTTAACTTTCCTTCAAATGTTTCTGAGAATCTGGACAGTGTTGGGGTAAAAAATGTCCTGCTTAACAGTAGTATTTGAATATGGCCATTTATAAATAGAACGATATGCTTAAAGAGTATCCTGCTTAATAATTTGAGAGACCCCTTGGGCTCCCAAAATTGAAGACTCTTTTTTTTTTCGAGGGATGAAGACTCTGTTCTTTCTTTCCTATTATCTTTGGCCTATTAGACAGTTTTAAGTATATAGTTATTCAGTTAATCACACACAAAATTGTTGGAGGAAGACAAAGTGTATCAAACCAGCCACATCTCCAACGTTGACCAATTATAGTAGTATAATATATGAAAGCGAAGCGACCCTCTTCTCTCTCTAGGAAAACGCGCTCACCTCTCTCTAGCCAAACCAGTTTCTTCCAACCGCAGCTACCCTTTCTCTCTTGCCAATCCAAACGTGCCTTATCAAATGTAAATCCAACGCAGTGATGGTATGTCCGACCTTCACGGCAGCATCACCATCACGTTCCTGCTTGGGGCTCGTCGCCGTTTCACTGCCTTCTGTTCTCCTTTCTGTCGCCGGTTTGCCTGTTTCAGCCGTGTTGATGTTCTTCTGTTGTTGGTTCGGATCTTCCGTCGATGTGGTAGGAGAAGATGTTGTGATGCCTGTTATACTGTTGTTGGTTCAGATCTGTCCATCGATGGGGTAGAGAAGACAAAGGAGATGAGGTTGTGTTTTGCGATGCTACTCTAAGTTGGAGCTTTTGTTTTTGTCTTGCTTCATGGTTTGGTTTCTCAGATCTAGTCCGCTGGAATCAAGGTGTCGTTGTGTTGCTGTTGTGTCGCCTAGCGTATTGTTCGTGTGTTGCTGTTCGCGACGTGTTGTTTGTACTGTTGGTTTTCGGCTGTCTGAGTCGCCGGTTGTTTATGTTTGGGGTTCGCCATATTTTTTCCGGCGGCGGAAGTTTGTTTTTGTGGGTTTCCAGCTTTGGTTTTATGTTATTTTTTTTGGGAAGTTGTTGTTGGGTGGTGGTGTTCTCTGGTCTTGTCCATTTGTGCGTGTTTTTGTTGGATGCAAGAATTGGATTCAATAAGACTTTTGCGTGATGTTGCTTGAAAGGGTTAGGTACATAGATGCTCCGTGTTGACGGTAGTAGTTGCTCATTGTATCTACGAGATTGTTCCTACCGCAGTTGCTTCTCGCACTGTTGGTGGTTTATTGTGGCTGGATGGCTGGTGGTGTTGGTGGGGGATGGTCGCTGTTGTTGAGTTACCTTTTTGCTGGTGTTGTAGTAACAGTTCCTTCTTTCTAGTCGTCCAAGCTTCTGTGCGTTTTCCTAACCTACCCCTTGTCGGTTTTTGGTCGGTGGCGTCCTTTAGCTCTGAAAAGGGTCGTGCAGTTGTGGTGGATCCAGTCTTTGGATGATTGAAGATTTCTCTCCTCCACGAAGAAAGACAGTACAATGGTCTAGAGGGTTGCGCTGAAAAGGTGTTCGTGGTGGTGCTTGTGGTGGTTGATTTTGTGGCTTGTTTTGGTTTGTTTTTGTTCGAGCTGGATCGTTTTGCGATGCTGCTTCATCTTTTCTCCGTCTTACGACTTTGGCATCGGGATATTGGTGGGCCTAGTTTTTGGACAGGTTTAGGTGTCTGCTCTGGTGGGTCGTGAGTTGAGGGTGCCTTATTGATTTATGTCGGGAGTCTGGTGGGCCGATCACTTTTGATTCGAGATCAGGAGCTAGTTTTTTGACGTAGGCTCTTTTAGGCTTTTTTTGGTGTCTCCTCCAAGTTATCAGAAGTTAAGTGGTGAGCGAATCTGATCGTTTGATGCAACTAATCATTGTCGGCTGCTTTTTTGATCTCCGTTGGTGGTGATGGAAAATTGATTGTTGTTGATTTTTCACTGGGTGTTTTGGTATTTTTATTTTCTTTCTGGTGTAATACTTGAGATTTAATCCTCTATTTATATATAATATGCCATTAAAAAAAAAACAGTTTTAAACTTTCAAATCATGGCCTATATAGTTGACTCTTCGATGTTCGACTGTTCGTTACCCTATTATATCATGGTCATGATTCATACGATCACTACTGAAAATGGTAAGCATTGGTTTAAATCTGTAATGATTAGTGATTAGGAGTTTAGGACCCCAGAGCCGTTCTTTGGATGCGATCATATAGCTCCTATGATAGACCGTTAATTTGTCATTAGATGTTACTTTAGTTGCCCCTTCTTTTATCTTTTTTTTTTTTTGTGGTGGCTGGGGTTTGAACCCCGGACCTTTCATATATTATGCATTGTCCATACCAACTGAGCTAAGCTCACGAGTACTGAGCCCCTTCTTTTATCTAGTACAGTGAAGAGTGTACTTTGAAAAATAATCGAATAAGATTTAGTTCACGTGTATGTATAACTAGTATATTGAGTGAAAAAGAAAAAAAAACTAACTAGGTATGTAAATGTTAAAACTTAAAATTTATTTTTATCTCTGGTTTTATCTTTAGAAGTGTACTCTAAACTTTAGAGTAGTTAAATTCAACAAATTCCTACATCCATTTGACACAAGTTTGTCATGTTGTATATTCCAAAGTGTCATAATTATCATCTTTTTAATAAGACTGCACAACAGTGGTATTTAGACACTCTAAACTTTTGAACACGTTGAACTCCATATTTTATCTCTATCTCTCTCATCCTATCATATTATCAATTTATCTCACCATTCTCTTTATCTCTTTCTCTCTCAAGGTATATACACACCTCTTGCCAAACTTGATGGTTGTGAGTGAGGAAAGAGTAACTGAAAATATAAAATGAAGAGACGAGGATGAGAAAGGGAAATGATGAGAGAGATAGAGACATGAAGGGCAACAAAAAATTCTTGTATAAACTTACTTAGGAATCCTAAGTAGTTGTACTTATTGCATTGTCCTGAGTTTGTTATAATCACCTACTAGTAGTACAAATTTGTTTGGATTTGGGGTCCTTGTGCCGTTGATGACAATGGACAAGAGTTCACCGTTCTTTCTTGTACCTTCTGATAACAACTGCCAAGCAAATTATAACTTCCATGACAAATGCTTTTTATTCATAAGGTTGACTTAGGATTGTGTACTTGCATTGTGCTGAATTTGTGCAACTGAATTCTATTCGAGTTTGTTTTAGTTACCTACTAGTGCAACTCATTTCTCTACATTCCTCCTCAACATCTCAGTTTTATGTACCTCTTAATTATTCTATCACTCTTGATCACCTCAACGTTTTCTCCCAACTTCTCTCTCCATTCACTCACATTTATTTTGTTGGAGATGATCCAAATCCACAATACGTATTTTTAGCCTGAGAAAACAATCATACACGTTCGTTGTTTTTTCTCGTAGTAACACTTTTTAATGTCACAAAAAATAAAATTAGTAGTACAAAGCACCATCTAGGGGTAGGAATAGGCCAGACTGCTCGTCAGAGGCCTATAGCTCGGCCTACTAAAAGCTCGGTTCGGCCTAACTCGTTTAATAAATGGGTCAAGCTTGAGCTTTTTAAAAAGCCTATTAATTTAATTAGGCCAGACTTAGGCTTATAAAAAAGTCTATCAAGCCTATCAGGCCGGCCCGTATACCAGTATATTGCATTTTTTCATATTTATTATTTATATTATAAATATCAAAAAGAATTACTGATCATTTAAATTCTCATACCACAATTATTATTATTATTATATATTTGTGTAAACTGTTAAGGTTTGCTACTAATATGCTTAAGGTTAAGTATGGTTATTAGATTAAGTTTGAAATCCTTGTTGTTATCAGACATGATTATTCTTGAGTTGCTATCCATCTATAAATTTTACAATTGTGTTTCATTAGTTTCATTTGTATCTAATTAATGTTTTTCTCTATATTAAGTACGTTGTACACATTTAAAGGAAAAAAATTGATGAACAGACTCTTTTTTGAAATTTGTAACACAAACTAGACTTTTAGACAGGCTAATAGGCCAGACCAGACTTTTAAAAATGACATGCCAGACTTAAAATAAAGCCTTTGACAGACAAAATGCCAAGACTTAGGCCTTAGATTTTTCAACTAGGCCTAACCTATTTAAGCAAAGCCCGATTCGGCCCGGCTCATTCCCACCCACCATCCAAAACATAGAACTTCCACGGATCTAATGCAACCAGTCTTCAACTAATTGAATACATTAATTAATATACACGTTTCCCACCTTATTTATATTAGTGCCCATGATCATGCTTGGGGTTTCATCTGAAGAGAAATGAAATATCAAATAGTATTGAAATACAAAAATGTTCTTCTTTACTGCTAAATTTCTTTGCATGATAGCTGTTTCAACATGCTCTTCCATTTACCCTGCATATACAAATTAAAACAGGACATAAACAAAAATCAAGGAATTCAAATCACAATCAAAATAGTGAAATAAGCAATCAGTCTCCGAAATGTTACCAAAAATTGGGGAGATGATTTCTCATTGGACTTCTTCTTCTCGGATCGGTGAACTTCTTTTTTCTCTTTGGGTTCATTTCTGCTCCGAATGGTTAAGCTTGGAACAGTTTCCTTTGACGGCGAGCATGAGCATATTCTAACCGGTTGATAAGACATGGCCTGAAAAAATGAAAGGTATATCTCACCTTACAAGTTACAACTCAGTTTTGTACTCAAATCTTTAGATAACAAAGTTTATCAAGATTATTTGAGCTACCGACCACTAGGTTAGGGCGTAAGTAGGGCTGACAATGATTATCCATCTTCATGCGCGAATAATAGTCATCCGCTTTATTTTTCATTCCTTTTTTTTAATAAATTGTTTGTTTGCCATTAAAAAAAAAAGTAGTCATCCTCTATTCACCTCATACAAATGATATATGTGCATGCTCCTTATCTATATATGTTGGTATCCTCTATACAAGTATTTAACATATTTTCAAGTATACCCCGATAATCATATATCATAAACAAAAAATTAGGAAATTAGGTTATGGTTCTGTAAGAAAGTTACATCCATTTCTATACCATTAATTTACGGATAGTTTAAACATCTGTTTATTTTATCTACCGGCACTCGTATATATGAATTTTTTTGTCATCCTATAATATATGTCGATAATCTCACATCCCTCGCCTTACCATCAACTTAAAACCAAATTTTAGGAAGAAAACAAAAAGAGAAGAGAATTTACCTTTTTAATTTTAGGTCTTGAATTTGATTGAACAATGGGCAATGAAACCTTTTCAGATGCTGATTTTCTAAGAGATCGAGAATGAGCAAGAAGCAAAGCACGACGATCATGTTCATATCCCTGCGTTTCTACATTTATAAAATTTTCACGTGGCTTTGTTTTCTTTGTGGAACGAGTTCTAGGAGATTCCACGTACACTTTGATAATGACCCCATTGGTGTTGGTGTTTTTCTTCTCATTTGATGATGATGTGGCCATGCTATTGATTTTTTTGGAACTGGATTTGCAATTATGAATTGAAAATGTAACAGAAACTTATCTCAAGGATATTTAATGCCACTGAATTTCGCATCCCGTGCACGGATTGTGAAATCTCCCACGTTGCAACAATGAATTGTTTGAAACGATAGGTTTTCGGGATCGAGACCTTTTTTTATTCACAAATATCCCGATAATTATTTTATTGTAAGTGAATTTTCTTGAACAAGAAAATAAAATAAAAAGTTAATTTTGATTGCACGTAAATCCAATTAAATCACGCCACATATATATTTTTGGGAGATATTTTAAGAATTAACATATAAAAATGATATTATAAAATGATTTGATCGCACGTAAAAAAAAGACTTTCCTACAATTTTTATCAATAGTATTCACTATTCAACTACCTAAACGTTTAGGTGTTATTACTCTTAGAATTTTTTTTTTTTTTTTGAAGATTCTTAGAATTTAATCTTTGTTTTGGGTTGATTGCACCATTATATTTATGTGTTTTTTTTATATTTATTTTGTATCTTTCAATCATAACATTTCTTGTATTTTGATTGTCCCGTTTAATATATTTTTGGTTTGGCCTCTTAAAAAAAATTTTACGCCATTAATTTAGTCAATGGAATGGCAACCAAAAAAAAGTTTAGTCAATGGAATGATCCATATAAGGAAACAAAAAAAAAGTTTAGTCAATGGAATGATCCATATAAAGAAAATGTTTAATCAATCGTTGTGTCCTATAAGTAGAAAAAGTTGCAAATTTAAGATGTACTAACTAATTGATATATCCTTAGCAAAATATACATGCATATAATATTCAAGCGAAACTCACACGCATAGTTGAAAAGTTTAAAATTTTAATCTTGACGAAGGTTCTCAACCTAAAACTATTGATATTTGTTTATCGAGTTAGTCCTTACGAACTCTAGCAATAATGTGTTTGTTTTTCATCCAAGCAATTCTAAAAATATTTAACGTGGTCTCACAAAGTTCTGTTTTTTAATAATATATTTTAGCTTGTCATCATAAAAAAATTATTTTAGTTTTTCTTTAATGGTATAGTTATATTTGAATGAAACTTTGATTGAATTGCTAAATTGCCTCCCAAAATTGTAGGGTATAACATTTACCCCCTAAAATTTACAAAATACCTTTGTGAATTATTTGCGATCGGCAATGTCCACCTTTTATTACGAGAAATGATATTTGAACAATCATTTTTTAACATCTTTCTTTTTCATACTTACATTGTGTTTTTACTTTCTCTCTTTATTTCTTTAGTTTTTCTGTCAATACCTAAATTTCTTTGTATACTTTGGTTGTCCAACAAATTGTCTCAAAAAAGGGTTGTTCAAATAATATCGCTCTTTATTACTTCTATCCGTTTATAAAAATATGCCGTGACATTTATGCGGCTGCGTAAAATCTCCAACATCATATTACGTTACAAGGGTGTATATGATACTATTGTAAAATACCCTTTTTTTTCTTCAATGGTAACTTCATTTTCCATTAAAAATCTCCCTTTGTTTTCTTCGATGATGTTTTTTGCAAACTTTAGGAGATAATTCTTTTCACGTCTATTTCCAAAGATAATTGAACCCTAATTTTTTCCCACCTCTTTTCCCAATTACTAGATCGTCTATCCGTGAGGATAAAAACACAATTTGAGGAGATCCATGACACAAATAAAATCGTTGACTGGTCTATATAACCAGACTGTTTTAAAAAAAATAAAATTATAACCAGGTTAATGTTATTTTTCGGTAAATGAAATTCACTGTCGATATTAAACATACACGTTCAACATGTGAAGCTTATCATAATGCATTTTCAATACCATGTAAGAGATTGCAAATACATATATGGTGGGAACTGTCTTATAACAACAATAGCATGAAAGTCATGTTAATTAGTTTCCAATTCACCTGCAATCCAACAAAAACACAAACAGTAAGAAAGGTTAGAGTGTCTGCACCAACATATATAACTAACCATTAACATGTTTCAATATGCAATCTGCCTATTCTCCTTAAACATACCAATTAGTAATATGCACTACAAAACTACCAACAGATTCAGCAGCATGTATCTTACATAAGTGGTTCGGAACGACGCGTAAACTGCCAATAACAATTGCTACAAATTGAAACATAATTGGCAAGTAACTTGTTAAAGATTTCATAGAAGAATGTAAAAAGAGTGGAGACAATTTCACAAATAAATTTATCTCTAATGTGAGATAGACTACAGACTTCAAACAACTTACCTAAAAACATAACAAAATGCCTAAAGGATTCCAATTTGAATGATGAAAAGTAAAATTTAAAATATTTTGGAAGCATGATAGAGTTATAAAAGTATGATTTTTCTATCTTCAAGTAAAACTCATTACACACTTCTGTTTTCATTCTGAGGAAACGATTTTTAAATCATGCCATGTTGCATACATGAGGATTACTATATCACAATAGTCTTCATGTAAATATAAAGTAAACCTACTTAAATGTGATTGAAACATACTGCTACTGTGCTACACTCACTATTACTCATGCTACCTTCTTTCATGGTTAGAATCAAAGGCCAAATTCAAACAATTGTAAAGAACAGCAACAAAAATCATAAGCAAAGATACGGGCAGATATCCAGCTAAAATATTTAGAAAATTGTGTAGCAAAATAATAAAGGAAATCAGAACAACCTAGGAATTTCAAGAAAAGAAATGACCATGACTTTATATTAGAGAGAGAGGGTTCAAGAAGCATCATAAAAAGTAACATGAACAAAAATCCACACAGTTGGTTAGTAATTATGTCAAATTATCCCAAATAAACTAATAATTCTAAAAACAAATTGAAATTGACTAATAATTATGTATATGGCAATTACATAAGACACTCCAGGTATAATTGGGTGTGATTGGAGACTTGATGCCAAGAATCCATGTGGAGTATAGGAGAATATGCATGTAGAACGATAGAGTTGTTGATCAAAATGCTCAGCATTAGTACAGAATGATATGTTGGCAAAGTGTAAACAATGTTAGTATAGCATCTTCAAAATAAGTTTAGAGAATAATTAAAAATTAAAAGTAAAATATTTGGTTGATAAAGTCATAATCATAAAGCAACAGATTTTTATCCCACGTTTTCATTTCCCTCTTTGTAAACTTCACTCCTTTCCATTAGCCAGTCAGCATTATCAATTTATGGAAAAATTTATGGCAGGTTGAACCTAAATGAGTTGACAAATTGTCTAACTACGGCTCAAATTATGGTGTCTAGAAAGTAACATTCCTATATGCTTATAACTCAATCCTTGAGATGATCCAAATGAGTTTCAACCAAGAAACCATTTACAAACAGAACACAATTCCTAATCCTACTGCAATAACCCAATATTATGTATCTAACATGCATAAGAATATTTGCATCAGATAGGAATAAGATCTAATGTGCATATGAATATTAACTTTTAGTTATTTACTTATCATGGCCCTAAAGCTAATGTGTGTTATACTACACTAATACGCATAGGAAGATGTTTCTTTGATATAACAAATCAGAGAGAAAATATGAGAATAACAAAAAAAAGAAATACTGTGCCAATGCAGATTAAATAGTTCACATGAAAAAAACTTTTAAAAATAAAAACAAACAAATTGCTTGTGAAAAACAGGGTGTATGTGTGTGTATATAAACTTATCACATGAGAGATTGAGAAGCATACGATGAGGGAGTTCTGATCAAAGGAGAAAAAAAGGGGAAAGTAAAGTGTCTTCAACTAAAAGGATGAAAATCAAGATATGATAGTTTCAATCATTGGATCTGGAACACCCATTAAGATGCATATATGATATTCAAATCTATGTGTCTTGGGTCTTGTACCTTGTGTTCAACAAACATGAAAAATATCCGATAATGATTCATGAAAAGAAAATGATGTGGAGTAAAAGGAAAAGTTTATAGAATTAGTAGTTGAAGAAGAACGGTAAGAATCATTTGATTGAACAGTATACCTTTACAATGGTTGTTGCTTGTCCTCATGATCATTTGCCAAGGCTGAAACAAACAAAAAAATGGAACATATATTAAATAGATATGTTGAGAAAGAAAAATATAGAAACAAAATCCTTTACTTGTTTACCTAATACACAAATGAAAGAGCAGCAAAACACAACCGCTCTCCACATAAAAAAACCTTTCAAACCCAAAGTGATGAAACATAATTACATCTCTTATTCCTTAAAGTTAACCTGAACGCAAAATGTTGTCCTAAATTTAACCTAACTTCAATCATTAATAGAAAGTTTATTTACTATGTATTGATTTATAAATAATTTATGCGAATACTAAACAATACGTCAGACCCGTGTGACGCACGGGTCAAAAGTCTAGTTAGTTGTACATTTACATACACGGGAACATAATAGATAAACGATCAGCCTCATTAGATACTTCCTCTTTTTTTTTTTTTTGAACTGCTAAATTTTATTAAGCAGAACTGAGGTGTAAGACACACCTAGAACACAACAGAAAAACAGATTACAAAGGGCGCAAGATAAAAAACACAGCCACACATAAGAACCAAAACTCCTACACGGCAAAGGGAAGCCTGTTGCTCTAACAACTAACAAAAGCACTCACACATGCTTAGCAGATGCGCTAACAGCAGCTGTGCAGAGCTAAACAACAGTGGTTTTAGCAGCAGACAGAACTGCCGCACCCCACACCTAAAAAACAGCACCTGCAACACCATAACAGCAAAAATAGCAGCAGAGGGTTGTTGTCAAGCAGCCATAAAAAAAAACTAATGCATGTTTTCCTTCACTCTTGAACATCCATTAGCAGCTGAGGGTTTCTATCAAGCATCCATAATGGATCCTCTATCAACAATTTACTTTGCAGATCTCAATATCAATAACTCCTAAAAAATCTGATACTATAATCTTCATAGAACTTTCAATTGTACATTTTTTATTTCAATCTACATAATCATTTTTCTTTCAATCTTCACTATATTGAATTTGGCTACTGAAAAACCACTTAAACCTGCAAAAATAGATAATCAAAGTATCAAAACAAACTTTTAGATAGTAGCTGAACTGATGGCATAACTAACATGGTTTCATTGTATAAATTTTATACAATGAGCTGAATTGTAAGGTAGAAATGTGATGAAAAATCCACTCATTACTGAGTTTATCTTGCAGTGAAAAATTGCATCAGTTCTTGCTTCACGTTGATTTAGGATATTAGCTATACTTAAAATAAGGTAGTGTAATCATAGAAGGTTGTTCTGAACCATAACTAAATTGATATCAGTTAGCAATTTACTATACTAAGATGTCTCCTTTTCAGGATTAAAGGACAAAGTTAAGTTGAAGATATTATGTGCACTGTAACTACTATGGTTCAACAGTCACCGCACTTTAAAATAGTAGCTGAACTGATGGCATAGCTAACCTGGTTTCATTGCATTTTTTTTATACCATGAGCTGCATTGTAAGGTTAACATCAGATGAAAAGTCCACTCATTTAATAGTTTATCTTGTAGTGAAAAATCTTGTCAGTTATTGCTTCACCGCGATTTAGGATATTAGCCATACTTAACGCATACGAAGTGTTGATATCAGTAATGATGCTATAAACAATGAGATTAAAATAAGGTAGTGTAATCATGAATAATGTCAACCACCAAACTTCTAATAGGCATTATGAATAAACAAAAAGCATCAGATTGAACAGTCGCCGCACCTTACTGCACAAATAACAACCAATATCGTAATTGAATAATAAGGTAATTGAATCTAGAATTGTTATATTGATGGACGATGACATTCATATTAAAAAACATACGGCTAATGAAAACACAGAGAAGCAAGCAACAAAGCGAGAATTCATTTCATCATCAACTTAGTAACTTAACAGAAAAACTTATCGACAACTAATGAAAAACTTATCATCATAAAAAAAAGAAAAGCATAGTTTATGTGAATCAGTATAGCCTACAAAAAAATTTGAATCAAAAAGTTACCAACATGTTATGTATCTTTACTGTACTTTCAAAAAATTACCATTGAAGTGATCTTAGGCACATGTTAAGTACCTCTCAATAATATTAAAATGAAGTAGGATTTTATGAACC
>Ga0315913_1001500_pt1 | contig 25908 bp, 17 predicted proteins | sample MpolsnodulesMG_FD_207736 | JGI IMG/M metagenome (GOLD analysis project Ga0315913, IMG submission 207736) | Medicago polymorpha root nodule microbial communities from Los Angeles, California, United States - small nodules | ecosystem: Host-associated > Plants > Roots > Nodule | place: USA...
CAATCTTCTTGAAGTAGCCTTTGATCCATCTGCCATCAGAGTCTCGAAGAAGCCCTCCACACCCTGCAAGAGTACCAGATCCCTTCCAAGCACCATCACAATTAAGCTTAACCCAACCAATTTGAGGTCGCACCCAACCGATGTATATAGTTTCCTTTTGATGCGGACTTTTTATACACCAGCTTTGTATTGTCTTCTATTTCTCTAGTAAACTTTTGAATTACCAGTGTTGGATTGCATAGTCTTTGAAATTGGCACATGAGGCATATTACCAGCTTTGTATTGTCTTCTATTTCTCTAGTAAATGTTTTAAACTTGCTAGAAATATGCCTCATGTGTTTTTAATTCATTATTGGTCTTGAAAAATTTAAAGAAACCGAAGATTTTCTTGCGTACTCTAAATTCCGATAGTATTAATTATTTATATTTTTTCAAACTTCATTGTATTTTTTATCTCTTCAAAAGAAAGAAATTGAGAGAGGGAAAAATGAAGAGAATTCTAACTTGATGAATAGTCAGATATTTTTTGATACACAAGATCCTCCCTCATGTATCTCTATAGAGGAATTAATGATATGAACATAATAACTGGTGCCAATTTGGGTGGGGAAGTCCATATAGAGCTTGCTCTGGCTTAGAACGGGACTCCCGCAAGTGGGCGGTGGGATTGATCCCCTCGGATTAGTCGATCCCTGGATTGGATACCGAGTTTTCAAAAAAAAAAAATGAACATAACAACTAGAGCTTTTAAAAAGAAGAGAGAAATTTAGAAGAACATGTTTTTGCTTAAACACACACAAGATTTTTATTTCATTTGCGTGTTATAACACTTCTTTCATAACCAACATATCGATCCAACGATAATCAATGTACCGACTACGTAAAGGGGAGATTAGAATGCAATCTGAATTCTGTGTGGATACATCAAGGCAAATAAGGAAACGGACTTAGGCTCCACTTTCTAATCATCATCATTATTATTTTTTATTTTTTTAGGGAATATTATTATTTATTATTATTGTTGTTTTTTTATTTTTTTTGGTCAAGTAATTCAGTGGCTAGAATTCATCTTATAAGGTGAATAAGTGGGGTGTCCGGGGTTTGAACCCCAACCCCTGCATATAATAATATATTGTCCTACAAACTGAGTTATGCTCACGGGATTATTATTGTTATTAGTATTAGTATTACTCAATATTTTATTTTGTATTTTGTTTTATTATGATTGTTTTTGGCCTTGGGTTGAAACTTGCTGATTAACACGCGCGCACATGCAAATTCACTATAGCCATCAGTAACTTTGGTTAATTAACTGTTAATCATTTAAATTATTTAAACACGTTACTTGTTGTAGCCCACCAGACAGCTATAAACAGAAACTTCTAAGCTTAATCCAAACATATAATTATATAATATAATAATTCTATGATATGCTAGTGATAATATGATAAAAGTTAAGTCAAATTATTAAAGTTTGTGTGTGGGAATTGTTTTGCTCTGTAAAGTAGAAGGGAATATCCCAAAGGCAGAACAAACGGGAGAGAACAATCCTACCACAAAAGACCATAGACTTCAAAACTAGAAATACAAGTGAGTTAGCAATTAATGTATAATTATACTATAATAATCAAGCACTGAAAGATCAAAATTATTAAATTGGAGTGACTTTTCATGTTTGTCTGATATATGACACTAACTAGCATGCAAATTCTTCAAACTTTAGTTTGGCCTTTAGACCTGACATACGTGTTTTATTGGACATGAGTATATTGCACTACTTAAATTGAATCCAAATGATGGCATAAATTTTGGATTATGCAGTTTTTCTCACTCTTGACATTCTGAACCTTGGATCAAAATTGGTTAGCTCTTGTTTGGACGCATCTGTTGGGTGTCAAGTGTGACCGCATTGGTTTAATGAAGAGACCATGATCAAACAAATAAATGAGAAAATTCATATATATATATTTTTTTTTAAAAAGACTCATATATTTAGTGCTTCAAGACGTTTGGTAATGATGTGATGTTCAAACACATCTTTGATCGATGGATTGAATTTCGATTATTCATATTTTAAAAATATCAAATTTACATTAAAATTTAAACCATTCCATATCGATCTAGTTATCACATGTGCCAATAACAACATGTCAAATTTTATTTTTTTTAATATGTCAAATTGATTTCCTCAAACACGTAATAATCATAGAAGACAATAGATAAATTAACTAATAACAAATGAACTAGCATATATTAAATGAGGGATCAAGTCAGAGTAACTAATAATTTATTATAAACTTTTGTAAAAAACAATTGGTGAACTAGTCACTTTAGTTCATGAATGAGAAATGAATCGTCAATTTAGTCCCTGAATGTAGATAAATTGCAAAATAGTCCCTGAATATAGACTCTGTTAATCAATTTAGTCCCGGAATGCATACTTCGTTAGTCAATTTAGTACCTGAATGTAGACTCCGTTAGTCACTTTAGTCCCTGAAATTGACTAACAAAGTTTACATTCAGGGACTGTTTTGCAATTTCTCTGCATTCAGGGACTAAAGAGACTGCTCAATCCCCATTCAGGGACTAAAGTGACTAATTTCCAAAAAAAATTATAAACATTGAATTTTAGTCAATTTACTATCAAATTAAAGCTTTATTAGATTAATCAACTCTACAACCTTTTAAAATTTCAAAAAATTTGATACTTCATCAAAAAAACATCAAATGAATATACTATAATACTTTTTTTTTAAAAATAATATCAACTCTCATTTTTTTTAGGGAGTCACCTCTTTTATTTTTAAACGGTCAACTCAAGTATTTAGATAGCTCTTACTTTCTTCCCGTTGAAATGAAGAGAGATCAAATTACTCTAATTTTTACGTAAACCGAGCATTATCAGTATGTAACGGTGGAGACAAATTCTCCGAACCTTGTGGAATCTAAATGGGCGGCAAACTCTTTCTAAAAGTTATAACATTGTTGCTTGTTCAAGATTAGATTCAAACCTGAGATATTGGTTAAGATAGAAGAGATCTTTGTCATCTCATCTAAACCCTCTTAAGTAGAGATCAAATTACTCTATTAGTAACTTTTGAATAAAATTACTCTGCATAATAACTTATTATAAACATAAACTTCAATATCTAACTATCATATCTCCTTACGGCAGCTGGCGAGTCTTTGGTTAGGGGCTGCAATTATCAAGTGTGGCACAAGTACATTCCTTCCAAGGTTTCTGATTTTGTTTGGCGTCTACTTCGAGATTGCTTGCCTACAAAGGTCAACTTGGCAAGACGGCGAGTGTTACAACCGGACGGCATTATGTGCGTTGATCGATGCGGCTTTTCCGAGACGGTGAATCATTTTTTTCTAGCTTGCGACATCTTTGGTAACGTTTAGAATTTGTTATGTCAATGGCTCGACATTTCATATGTTGCCGCCGATGGGATTGGTGATCACTTTACTCAGATTACTCATATGGCAGGTATGCCTAGATCTTCACATCCATTCTTCAAAGTGATTTGGCTTGCTTGTGTATGGGTAATTTTGAAAGAGAGGAATGACCGCATTTTCAACAACGTGGCTTCCGATCCTGTTACTCTCATTGATAAAGTTAAGTTGAATTCATTCATTTGGTTGAAATCTAAGAATGCCTTGTTTGTTTTAAGCTACCATGAATGGTGGCGCCACCCGCTTCATTGTATGGGTGTTACTTTGTAATTTTTCCTCTTCGTGTCGCCGGTGTCTTTTGTTGTAGGCACCCGCTTCATCTTGACATTGTAATTTGTGAGGGGTTCACTCTCGGCACACCTTGTGCGGGGTGAATCACCTTTGGTTTTAGTTATATATCTTATTTTGGTTTGTTCAAAAAAACTATCATATCTCCATAATAAACAAAAACAATCAAATCAATCCTCTAAAAAAATGTCGTATAAAAAATGTATTTGAGTAAATCAACTCTAGAAATTCACAAACTTTTAAGGTTAAGCGGGATTCAGATATCTTGTTTACTACTCAGACTCTATGCACGTAGTTCAGTTAGTAAAAATGTAATTTATTTCTTTCATCATTACTCTAATTTGTTTGAGTGGATAAAAGTCTATATGAGTATGGATTAGATGATTTCTCTTCATCATATTCTTCGAGAAGGAAATTTTTATGCAAATATCTTTGAAAAGTTGAGCTCGAATTTTACTGAGCCACTTGTGCAAGTCTGTGAACCTCCTCCAGAGCTTTCTTCAGCTCTTTTAGCGGATGCTTTAGGTGTCTCATTTATTATGGAGATGTTTTTTCTCTTTTTCCTTTTCCCTTCCTTTTCTCATGTAATAAATACTAATTTAAAATAACATATAGTAAGTTTTAAAAAATATATCCAATCAAAACAGGTTTTATAAATATCAAATCAACTTTAAATGATTTTTTTTATAATATGCTATGAATTATAGAATCAAATGCTATTTTGAATAGCTTTCAAAATTTAAACGCTAAAAATAGTAAAGAAGTCTTGTTACTAAATAAAAACAATATTCTTTCTCTAACTTATGCACTTTTTTTAATATGTCTGAAATGATAAAGTATGTCTCCCTTAAGAACTAATATCAAATATATTAGTTAATTTGGAACGGATGGAGTATACTACCGGTTTCATTGGTGTATGTTTTTATTAATGGCAACATATACTTGATTTCACTTTGTAGATTTTGTTTCTTAATTTTTATACATATATCTACTTGAATATATTCAAACCTAAATCACTTAACGTTTTAATATAAAAAAATTACATTAATTCAATTTTAACCAAAATTTATTTTTTAAAATCAACACTTTTCATCGTAGAATCAAACACACCAACAGTGGTGGAAGTAAACTCCAATAATTTGATTTTAATCCAACAATATATTTGATCGAAAATTTCCCTCACGTTGGGAAATCCAAATCATCTTCGACTTAGTGAGCACTGTACCGTTTCCAATCATAGCACAGCCAACCGTGGTCCACTCTATTTGTTGTGTCAAAGGTGCCATTTCCAAATTTTAGAACAATACAATTTTTTTATCAATTAAAAATACAATTTTAAAATTAAAATATGCAACAACACCTAAATAACAAAATATTATGATCCATTCGTCTCCACCGTTACAATGACTAAAAATCTAAAATATATAGACCTGATGTACGTTTGTCTTTAAAATATTATTAATAGAGATAGGTGCAAGAGAATAGAGTAAGAATTTAAACACTGTGTCATTCTGATTTTTGTATTTACGTGAATATTTTACATTATGCATGCTAAAATTTAAATAAAGGGTGTTCTTATGTCATAGGCATGAAGTGGACACTTTTACGTTCAGAGAACGATGGCACATGTGACTTGTTTTATTTGGTTGTTTTGTTTATAAGTAAATGAAATTAAATCAGACTGGACAAATAATATAATACTATTTATGATATCAACGTTAATTTAGAAAAAAGTAATTAAACAGAAGAAAACTTATTTTCAGTATACAGAAGAATATATAAAAACTGATAAGATTTATATTCTTTAAAATAAACGTGTGTGTGTGAAAGCATAAATAAGACATACATAACCATCAATTTCACTGCTACTATATAAATGCCTACCTAAATGACAAGTTGTTAGTTTTGTCATTGATCAAGCTTTAGCAACATCTGGCAGTGACCTATTTTTAAAATTTTCTAAGTTTCAATTCACTGCATCTGTCACGAATTTAACTTTTTATAAGATTTAAATTTAGGTTAAGAAAGACACTCTTTTGTGCAAAGTTAATCAGAACTTCCAATCGATTGAGGGTTGGACGGTTCAACTTATTTGAGTTAGGGATAAAGAGTTTTGGTCCTAGTTTTAAACTTAAATGAAGAAGAAAAAAGAACTACCATATAACAATTAATTACTAACATTTATCATTAAATTGTTATAATAATTTACTGTAAAATCTACATATAACTTGCCAATTACGAAATTCTTAACTAAAACTCAAGCTAAAGCTAGTGTGACCAAAACAAGTCTTAACTCAACATAAAACACTCTTCATAATTAAGTTTGAATCTTATCTTAAAAGTTAGCTAAAACACATTTATACATCTAACAGTTCGGGGATTTGAATAATGTGAGACTCCAAATAACTTTAATATTAACCACGCTCGCACATATATATCTTTCATATGCATTGACAAAATATAGAGTTTTTATGCTCTCAAATAATCATATCTGTTTGATCGATATAATAAACGAGGAGAGTTATTGACACTATCTTTCTAACATTCTTATATAATATAATTTTAAACTTTTACAAATGGTGATTTGTGATTGATTGTCGATGTAAAACTTTTTTCACCAATTATTCTCTTTTTCAATATAATAAATGATTAGTGTTATAAACACTCTTTCTAACACTCACTCTCTTATTGGATAAAACACATATGGTTCTAACACTTTGAAAATGAATCACATATAAAATGTGAAACTCATATGAGTTTCACCTAAGTGAGTGTTAGAAAGAATGTTAGAAAAAGGATGTTCCTAACATTTTACATTAATATATTTTTCTTCAAATTTTTTAATTAAAATGCTTTCCTTCTATCATACTCTATATACTTTTAGAAATTGCATAGTAAAGCAAAAAACTTGTCTGCCTCACCTAACATAATACAAGTGGAAGGAATAGATAAAAAAATAGTAAAAAAAAAAAAAAAACAACGTGGGGTGTGATGAAATATTGTAGGGTGAATATAACAAATCGATACATTACTTTAAATATCTTCCATTTAAATTGGGCCAGGCCCATATCTTGTCTTCAACACAATCTCGTGAAAGAAACACGAAACTGATGCATATCATAGCTGAAGAACTCGAAGCTCCTAAGGATGTCGACGCTATCTTCTCTTGCAATTCCTTCAACTTCCAAGTTTCGGGTATGTTTTTGTTCTTCTGTCTTGTTTTCAACCTTTAAAACATTGTATTGAAATTTAATTTTTCATTGTTTTTTTCTCCTAGTTGCATTAATTAAGGTCATAAGTTGTAAATCCCTTGCATTAGGTGTCTGATTGGATTGAGTTATTTGAGTTTATCTAATGACATAAGCGCTTGTGATACAATTTGGTCATACTTATGAAAACAACTTATGATATGTTCTTCAGCTTATTTCCATAAGCTCGTATATAAAAACAGTTTATAGCTTATACGGAAATAATTTAACTTTATTTTATCTTTTGTTATAGAAATAGCTTGTATCTAAAAGCTGCAAATTAAGTTGTTAATCCAAACAGGGTCTATGTGTCCTCCTGGGCTTGCTTCTATATCACGAGTAAGTTAGAGTATAACATGTAGGATAGCTATATCCAGAAATGAATGATTAGAAATACTGTCAAATTAAGTTTTGAGAAGAACATTAGAGTGCACCGAACTGTATGTTTCTATGGTGTGGTGGTATAGTGTAAGAAGTGGCAAAGTAAAATAGTTTTATTATTGGTGGTGTCAATTGTTAACAACATCAATGGCGATGTCTTTTACGGTGACATGCTAGAATTGGATTATGTTGATGATAGATAATGACGTGTTTTAAACCCTTTGTCGGCAAGCATGTGTTTGCAATGGTCTATGTAATGTCTGATTTAGCATGATTATCTTCGTGGTGCCTATGTATGGTTTATCAAAAGTTTGTGTTTTTATTTTGCTCTGAGGCGTACTCCTTGATTATAGTACAGACTATGTAATATCTTATCACTAATCTTTACACGCATATTGTGCTTAGATTAGCGTCTATTTAATATATTCTGTCTTTAAAAAAAGGATAGATTATTAACTTATAATGTTTATTAAATATATTGCATTTTTTGTGTCATCCTGAATACACATGGCTATCCTTATTGTATGTGCAAGTGATTCCACTAAGTTTCAGGTCCCACAATTTATGAATCATGTTATAACTTTAGATAGGATGGAATTGTTTGACTTTTGCAATCTGGCACCATTCCAATGTTCATTTATTTATAGCAATATCTTTCATTCTTTTGTGCAGGTTAATCCGTTTCGATGCCAACTCCGTCATTTCCGTAGATGCTCGAAAATTTATCTTCCGAATCAAACATTTTATACTCGTACCACTTCAATTAAAGCATCGGTGGCAGATCATAATGAGCCTAATGAAGTTAAGATACAAATCGGGATTATGAAGGAGAAACTCAAAGAAGCATTGCCAAGCCCGGTTCAAGAATTTCCTTGGAGAAATGCTCAACATACGCTTCTAGACCGACTACATCTTCTTGCGCAAGAGGCATTAAAGTGGTCTGTTGTTGTATATTTCATCTCTAGCTCTTTATCAGATGTTATATATACATTTTCTATAAATCGAGAATTAATCATTCCCGTTGGCCTCTTTGTTGGTGTCCTTGTGGCCGATTTCTTGAAGGAGATATCACTAGAATTGTTTCATCAATCTGAGGTATACGTTGCATTATTATTTTATTGCTCCACAGTTCCTTTTTTTATTACATTATTAATGACATTTATTGTATCTGCTCGTGGGCTGCCACTTGACAGGAGAGTGATTTGAAATGGTGTCGTTTGGGCTTGTGTGGTATTTTCGTGTTGGTCAAGTTTATGTCGACATGGTTCGCAACACAACCAGGGGTGTTTCTTTTGCATGTTGCAAATGGTGGACTGATGCAGTTACTTTGGTATTGGAGAAATTTTATGGAAGATGCAAAAATCAGACAGAAAATGAACACTCCTTCCGGTTTGGAGGCATAGATGGATAGTTGATTTCTACATTTTTGTCGCACCAAGCTGACATGAACTTCATCTTTGTAGCTTGTTTCATCTGTCCTTCATTAAGATCATACTGCAGCAACTAACCACTTTCAATCATCTTGTTCATACGAACTTGTTGTATTTATTCCCTTGTTCAAGTGGATGAAACAAACTCAATGGAGCAAGTTATGAGTATCGTTCATGTAACCATAGATTAGCGGCGGCATATGCTGTTTTGTTAGTATGCAGTGACATTTAAACATTCTAGAAAGTGATGCTTCATGTTATTGTTTTTGTGTGCATTCAATCGAAATTCATTCAAATAATAACCCGTATAACGGGAGAAATATATCTATTAGAAATAGAACATAAACTTTACCCAAAACTAATTGTCTTGTAACCAAAAAAAACTAATTGTCTTGTAACCAAAAAAAACTAATTGTCTGAGGACCAAAGTGAATAGTTTCGATGTCAATCATGTATCGTGTGTTTGTTATTTTGCAATATGCTGAAGACCAACATGTTTTCAAAGGTACAAGAAATCAAATTATTTTCAAGATAAAAATTACAACCCTTACTTGTTACTTTACCAATCTCTTCATGCTTAAATTGCAGTTTGCCGTCATCATCTTCACAAAACAACATTATGGATTTCACACCTATAGCTATATAAATCTTTAATATATTCAGTAAACAGAGTGCATCTTTCAATTTTTTTTATTTGAAAATATACAATTGATAAACAACCATTCTCCAAACACTGCACAAGTTCGTCTTAGTCAAACCTACATCCATCATATTTTGAGAATCCATGTGTCGATTTCATAAACGTACAAACTAAGTTGAAGTTATACAACATCAATTTAACCGTTTCATGTCATTAGATATGAATCATATGATTAGTTCATACCAATCTGTTGTTACGGCTACTGGTAACGCACTCATCACGACTCACGCGTCCCTTGCATCACCATAGTTTTATTTTAAGTGTTACAAATATTTAATATGACATTGTACAGTCCAATATCCATTTTACACTTGAACTATAGAATTGGAAATGGAAATGAAGAGAATCTGACACCCTCAATAGCCACTTCAGCTTTCCATTTTCAAATATTGCTTGCAAATGCACAACATTTTTATTCTGTGAAAATTTTAATTACGTCTATGTTATCTGTCTATTTATCTTTAATTGGAATTTTTTTTTTTGGGGGTGGGGGTGGAAACCATTTACACAATTTACAATTTAAATACTTGATGAACAATGAATCAAGAGACCATCATAATCCATTTTTAATTAGATGTTCATGCACTGGATCGGGCACATCAGGAATATTCTTATTCAATGTACAAGCGGGATCGCTCACTTGATTTCCACCAAGTACCGATATATCCAAAGTCGGACTCAGTGTGCGATGGATAGGTCCTGGTCTAGTCTGTTTAATGACTACGCCTGAAAAATGAAAAGCAAACATAGCCAAGTTATAAACATTGCCTGAAAATTGAAACCTCAACCATTATTATATAAAGCAAACAAACCTTTCTCGATATCTTCTGAAGTCCCAGCAAGCCCCTTGTCCTCTGCTGGGCTGGAGCATTCGGATGGGCTTGGGGCATGCGGCATGGGTTGTTTGTAGGCCGAACGCAATTGTTCATAAATCTCTTCCATCTTTCCACATTGTTCATCTTTCTTATCCATGTCAATAAGAATCTAAAACAAACAGAATTTAGTTTAAAGCTGTGGATGAAAAACTAAGGAGCAGCAAGAAAGGGAGATTTACCTGTGCTGAATTGCTTCTAAATACTGGGAGAAATCGTTTCCTACAATACTGGTGAAAAAGAATGGTAACAATGAGCAAGGGAAAAATAAATCCAGCTGAAACTGTGGAGCGTTTTAGTCCAAAAACACCAAGCGCGATAAGTTGAGCAAATAGCAAAGAGCAGACTGTTGCGTTGTGTGCAATAGGCCAATATTGTCCCCCACCATCGTATTTTGTAATGTACACGTTGATAATCTGAAAAGGGCTAACGTCATTGCAAAAGCTTTTCATAAATGTTAAAAATAAATCATGGGAACATTCATTTAATGACACAGAAGGAAGAATGTGTCATGTATTCTGGTTAACAAATTATCCTAGCAACAAATAAAACGTGATCACATATCATATCACACTTTTTGTTTTTTTCTTTTATTTCCATCTGACAAGAACGAATAAGAGAATCAAACATAAGAATCAAGTCACCCATTTTCTAATTCTCAAATATGCAATCAAGACCTTGATAAAAATAGTAGATACAAATGATGTTTAATGATCAAATTTTTGTACACTATCAGTCTGACCATTTCAGCCGAAAGTGTAAAATATCCTTTACTAAGATTCATTGAGAGCCATGCATTATACCAGTTTCACCATCTTTTAACAATTCCTATATTATACCAGTTTCATTTGTCAAAACAAAATGACGTGAACCATGCTGCACCCCACCATTCTCTCAAAAATAAACCCTTGCCACACCTTACTCCCCAATAACTAATCACTTAAATCTCACATTTCATAAAAAAGTGAGAAATGGTTACGACTTGAATCTAGTAATTATGTATGACCAAATTTATTAGATATTAAGGGGGTGCATGGAAGGATTTATTTAGCTTACCACATGAGCATCGTCTTCATCTTATTTTCATAAAACTCCCTAAGATAGCTTATGGAAACATCTTATAGAAAGCTTATACGAAGTTTACCCCATTTTATCTTCACATCTTATATATTAAACTCTTATATGATAAGCTTTTATAAATTTTAGCCTTTTCGATAAAAAGAAAATTATAAGTATTTATATTGAATAAATACTTAATCGAACTATTTATCCAAATACCCCTTAATTCCTAAAATAAAATACAGTAAATAAAAGAGAGAATCTCCAAGCAAAACTAGGGAGTGTTTGTGCATAATGGAAAATTAAGAACAATGAATTCCATAACGAAGAAAAGAGAAGAGAAACATGTGATAATAATACTAACCTGGTTTCGGTAAACAAGATAAGCAAGGAAAAAGTAGATCAATAAGAAGGGAAGCATTAGAGGTGCCAGAATAGAACAGGTGAACCCAAGAAATCCAAACAGTAATAGCCTAGGAACTTCTGTATGGTATGGAAAAGTTATGCCATTAAGTGTATCATCCTTAACCCTGAGTAGGAATCTCTGGAATAGATTGTATAAAAGAGGACAAATTTGCAGAAGTTCAAATCCCAGACTTGCCCAACCAGATGACAAAATGTAAGTCGTGAAGAAGGTACCCTGCATACCATGAAAAAACCTAGTTAATCACGAATCACAGAAGAGCTATCTCTGTATCTCTTCTAAAAGTTAAAGAGTGTTCATTGTATGTAATACATTCAAGCACACAAAATCATTTCAACAAGAAAAATATAACAATACTCTAGAACAGAACAAAATGGGTCGAAATAAAGGGTATGCAATTTAAAGTACACACTGTCATCTAGGAGTCTAGATAAACCACCTGAGCTGGCACTGCCTTTGCAAGTGTTGCAGGCAGCTCTTTTAAGCTAGAAAAGACTGAAATTTGACTGATAAGAGAACCAGTTAAAACATTAACAAAAAACACATTCCAGATTGTGAAGTACAAAACTTTCCAACATGCACTTTTCTTCCTTCCACTGCGGGAAATAGGACCCTCAACTGTTGAAAATAGCATCATCAATGGTGGAACAAAACACAAAAATAAAACCAATATCACACTTGGTAGGTAACCAGTCACCACCCGCCTCACATATTGGCTGCAAAAGAAAGATCAAAAGAATTAATTTACAGCGAACTTTACAGCAATTCAAAAATTTAAAATACATATCTAAAACTCCATATTCCATGTCTGATTTAATATGGTAAACCACATTTTTCTTCTCTTTAAAAATGCTTAAATTACACTGTCCTCCAATCTAATTTGAAAGTTATAATTTTCCTCCCCCAAAAGAGATGAATATGCTTTTCACTTCAGTCTATTGTAAACAGGTTTTGTGGGGAGTAGGGACATTTTTTTCACACCATCATTCAAATGGAAGAAGACTTTAATTTGCTTATTTTAGATGACAGTGAGATATATAAACGTTGGCTCTGTTTATGTGACAAATCATAAACTTTTTTTATTCCGTAAAGCTAATTGTCATATTACAATTTTACTAGAAAAGATTCTAACTTTGTCCATTGGGATTACAAAGCAAAACTTCTAGTAGTGAGCTAGCACCCCATGGACAAATCATAAACTAGTTAAAATGACAACGAGAAACTTCAATGAGCATGTGGATACTTACACAATCACAACTGACAAGCAGAAGAGAGGATAAGTTTAACATAGTTAACTAGTTCAGTGCTTTTTTTATCAATTTCTTTTTAGTAATTTTTCAAGAAAACATTGCCATACCTATAAAGAAGCTCTACATACAGTATGTATATTAAAGCACCTATGTAGCATATAAAAATGGAGCGTAACACAATTTATATCATGCATAATTCTTCTTCTCAAAGTCCTGATCCATGTTTTTGGTTAAAAAATGTGAGTTCAACCAAAGTCCATGATGTTCGTTCCTAATAGATGCAAAAACGCCTTACTTTTTAAGTACCCCTGCCAGAAAAGGGAACATTTTCTGAAGTTTTTCTAGTTGAGTCAAGCCTTGTACCAATGTAACCGGGAAAAGGAACACAAGCATGAAGGCAATCGTAGCCGAAAATGTAGCCATCTTACGGATCCAAATTTGCCTATATGGTACACGGATGTTGGACCAGTGAACATCGTGTGGTTCAGGAGCCATGTCTGTCGCCCATAACATAGGATTTGATGTTTGTAGAGTCTGTGCAGCCATAAGAGCAGCATACCGACTTTTAAAGAACACAAAAGCAGCTGGGAATTCCTGCATTAGAGATCCAAACTTGAAGCATAAATTAGTGAGCATAACAAATGTTATCTAATCTGAAATTATTTACATACTTCATGTAACGACTCAATGACAACAAGGATTATAATAACCTGCATTTCATTAGATAATAAATAATGATAAAGCATGCAGAAGAAGATAACACTAATCCTATTGAGTTGAGACAACATAAAAAAAAGTAATGGTTTGTCATGAATAAATATAGTGCTAGTGCAAAACAATTTATCCAACAATGACTTGTTCATATATGTGGCTAATACACAAGACGGAAACATTAAACATAAATATGAAACCTGTCAAGCGAGGACTGAACATTGGGCAATGAAGAGCCAACAAGAATGTAAGCTCAGTGTTACAAAAATGGAAATGCTATAATGAATGAGTGATTAAACAAGACAGAGTTAGAAATGAAATTGTTAGGAATCAAAGAATCACCGATTCCATTAAATGAATGAGTTCATAAGCAAAGCATGAGACATCAGGTACAGGTCTAAGAATGATTTTAAATCGCAACAAACCCAAAAGAATGCCGCTCCATCAATGATTATATATCCATCCATGTTACACATTAGAAATTTGTTTTTCATCATTCACACTAATGGGGCAATCATACAATACTTTTGGAACTTCAACATAAATTCTATGGGGAATTAGTTACAAATCAAACAATGCAACGAGTGATATAAATTCTAATCAAGTAAATGAACAAAAATCAAATATATAGAAGTCACAGCAATTACTTAGAAATTAAATTTGTTGAAAATATGTTTTTCTTTTCTTCTCATACGATACAACAGTATCAACTGATCTTGAGTACACATTAAAGTTCAAAATGCAGTAGTTCAATGCCAAATCATGAAAATGAAAATTCACATTTGTTGTAATTATATAAACTTCAATTATAATTATATAAATTATAAACCAATTCAGGCAGAACAGATACCTTTTTCCTTGTATCTATGTCAGTGTAGCATGTTCTCTCATGAATACTACCCATCTCATTAGAACCCATCTTAAAAGAATCTGTGGAATTTCCCAAACAGCAACATGGCACAACACTTGGCTTACAACTATTTTCCGATGAATCTTTAAGTACCTTGCACATATGTTCAGCCCCGTCCTGGGGAAAGAAGATTCAAATAAAACAAATAAATGTAAAAAACTGTTCTCTCAAGAAGAAGAGTAATACAAGTTTATATTATTAAAAAAAAAAAAAAAAAAATACTACAAATATAATTAAAAATTGAGAGAAATTATATACTCAAACTTCAAGAATCATAATCAAAACCCAAAACCAGGGAGAGGGAGTGAGATGCTTTGAATAGAATATGTTTCCATTGAATGTAAGTTTAATTAAGTGATTATAGTATTGATATAAATGGTATTTTCTTATTGATTCTATTTTATATGGGAATGCAGCAACGTTAAAACTCTTGAGAGGGAGCTTTGCAGCCACTGTGGTCATACCCGACCTAAGAGATTAATCTTTACAGTTGCACGTGGAGGTTACACAGTATACGCCAAAAATTATAGTACATTTATATGGATTAATATAAACATATATATTGTATTTTGAATTTTTTAGGATCTTATGATCCATGTTGTTATCTCAACTTCAACTACCTTTGATCATATTACACCAATATCATATTCAAAGAAAATTAATATTTCTCTTCTCTTTTTATTTAAAACCCAATAGCTTGAACAAAAAAAAAACAGTATGATGATGAAATGCCAGCATACAAATATTTTCAAAAGGTAAGATTCACACCTTAAGTTTCTGAACTTTGCCACACTTATAAATCATTTGGTGAGACAGATAGGTTGATGCGTGGTAATGTGAGAAGAATTTGTTCACTGTATCACAGTATGATTCGCTTATAGACCAGGGAATTGATCGGACAAGAATAGTAAAATGACTTAGACTTGGAGGAGATCCAGTAATATGTCGTAGCCTCAACTTAGTAATGCTCTTGTATTCCTAAACAAAAACACCAATTGACTAGTCATATTTAAGAATTGGAAAATAAAAAGAAAAACGAAACTTGTTGGTTATTATGCTAAAATAGGCGGAGAAAGCTCCTTACAAAGTAAAGGAGAGTGCAAGCTGCAAGTGTTATGATGTATAATGCAAGACAATGAGCCCAAAGCCTGACATACAAAAGAAGAAATAAGTATTCTTGAATAAAATCATGAATTATTACTTTATCACATCTAATTTTTTTAAAAAGAACAAAATAAATATAGTAGAACGACCCGGGTCTATAGTAACTCTAATTTCACATTTTCTTCTGTATAATTCACTCTTTCATATTTTTGAGAAAAAAAATAGCATAATAAACTCCACATAAGGGAAACTCAAGTAATTTTACTCAGCCACGAAGGAAAAGCCAAATATGAAAAAACAAACGGCGGCCATTAAAGGACATAGCAGAACCACATTTTTCTTTGAGCATTGTTCATTCCTGCCTATGAAGTTTCGAGTAAGCTTTTATATTCTATTCCTTTCTCAGCTTGTACATACTACTGGATCCAAGTGAGGGGATGGGGAGTGGGCCAACGTCTTGACCAACTGAGTAATTTGCCACACATCTGTAATGTTTACTACAACAGATAGATTATTTCCTACAAGGTGGATATGTTGGAGGGAATCATGGGGAATGAAGGCAAAACAATAATTATGAGTTATTCGCCCTCCGGCTTGGGAATTCAGCTTTGTGAGATGTGGGATATTTTCTTCTTTCAATTTTATCATTTCTTTTTTCAGATTGTTCAGAAATAGTTCATTGTGTAACCTTTTTATGCTGAAGCTACAGGCTTTTCATGATTGTTTTCTGAGTTTCCATCACATAATTAGCACTTACATTGAAAAATAAGATATAACTCTTACCATTTTGAACCTTCTTCAACATTCTCAATGGTAAATACATCCAGTGACTCCAAAGGTATATGCTTATGTAGTCTGTCTTTACCGTAATAATTCACAGGAAGCACTAGAACAGTGCAGATGACACCAGTGATGGAAAAAACTCGAATACTGTGGGAATCAAGAGCAACATTGACAGTTAGCCTAGCCTCAAGATGGACAATCGATTTTGTTTAAGCCTATTAGGTTTTTAGTTTATTTTTATTTGAAATAACATAAAATGGAGTGAAACCAAACACAGTAAAACCAAGGCACGTAACAAAGGTTGAGCATAAAGATTTGTTGTACATACATAAATTCCATACAGAGTACAACAATGCAATCTCAAACTTAACATCATGATTTTAGTTGAATGATGAGAAAACTGCCATATCTATATCAATTAGGCGTTATGTACAATCAACAACAATGTCGCTACTTTCTCTGTGAGCACAAATCTTAATAATGGTTATGGATATATAAATGGTTAAGGAATGCAAAAGCATTCTTATTCATGCAGAAAATCATCATTATTGGTGATAGACGGTTAGAAACACATTTACCACAGATCATGAGATCAAAGCATAAAATCTAATTGCATCACACTGGATTTTTAGCAGCTGTACTATAAAGGGCAACCCGGTGCACTAAAGCTCCCGCATACGCAGGGTCCGGGAAGGGGTCCCACCATTATTTTAGCAGCTGTACTATCCAAGAGAAAAATATGCAATCAAGTGTGCATCTTAAATGGATCTTCTATTTCCAAGCCAATTTCAATGTTTATCTTCCCTTTGGCACAACCACTCAAAAGATTGACTTTCATGAGAAATCATTATTGATGATGAAACAAGGCAAGGAAAATCATTTACAAAGTCATAAAATTGTTGTGCAACAGTTAGCATGCTAATTAACATTGACCAGAAAATTTGTATGGTGCATGATGCATGTGAATACTATCAAATATTTTATTCCTGACATGAATTCTTAGGAGCGTCAAGTGCATCCAGAGAGTGGAATTTGAAAAAACATTAGAGTGAGCTTAATAGCATCTTCATTTCCACTTATCTAGGTATTAGAAATCCTTACATGGTAGGTTTAGTAGATTTCAGGTTAAAGTAAGACTCAGATAAGAAAGCAATTCAAATTCACTAGTGCAATGTTCATCAAGATTAACACAAGTCACAAAGCTTAAACTAACAATATTTTAGAAGGATTGAACAACCTGAACACGACTATCCTTACAAAAACTACAGCATCCAAGCCACCAATAGCCAATATCTCATTCTCAGATGTTTCCCATGCTTTTAATATCCAGCTAGGAGAGGGAACAAATCTTTCCAGCCAGAAATCAACGTGTCTAGAATACTGAGATGCTAGCCTCCGTGCAAAGTACACATTAACATTGCTGGGCTGTTTTCTTAGTATAGAATAAAGTGAAAAGATCACCACACACACAGCGATATTAATTCCAGCAGAAGTTAAAAGAGCAACAATGTCCATCCTTGCTCCCTATACTATGAAACTTGACAAATATCATAAACGATGAAGAAAGGCATTAGAAATTCAAATCATGACCATCACCTGAAAGAGTTAAAATTGAATCAATGTCTCAGTAAATTTTAATATAATAATGACACTAACTGGTGATGAAATTGTCAACATTCTTAGTCGATAACCCATTGCAAGTTATGGATTATTTGAAAACCTGTTCGTACAAGCATCCAAAAAGCTACTTGGCATCAAGTTACATAAATTCCATGTATCTTTTTACCAACAGATACTAATCAATAGCATACTTAACATAGTCTAGAATCACTGAAAATTTCAAATCATATTTTAATTGAATTTAAATTCATTTTTCATGTTAGGAGATTATTTCAAAGAGACTTGATATTTTGAATCGATTTACAAATCAAATTCCATATTCAAAACTTATTAAAAATGACATAATTCAATGTATTGTGTAAGTGTCGGACACTGTGTTGTGTAAGTGTCTGACACTGACGCGTGTCGGACACCAAACATACCTTCAAACAGAATTTGAAAAAACCCTACTTAGTTTCCGTGACGAAAATTGAACAAAACTAAAAGGCAGTTCAAATCACTATCACACTACAGTAACAAGTATAATTGAACAAAATTGAAATTATATACTTATCTCTCTAAGCAAGAAAAGATTAACACACATAACCGAAACAGATTCAAATTAACACAACACAAATCAAAACAGTAATTAAAACGAAGCAATAATCATAATTCGAAGCAAAATTGAAGAAAACGAGAAAGAGAAAGAAAAATGTACCAGTGCACGGATGAAGAATTCTTCGATAAAAGTCAAAACCAAAACCAAAAGAGTAGTTGAGTAAGCGAATGCTGAATGAAAAAGCAAAACGAAGAAGAAAAGTGAGGCTTAAAAGTTAAAATTCACAGAGAATCTCGCGTGTGTTGCTTCTACTTCACCAGAACGTGCGTTTGTGTACACATAAAATTGAATTCAAACGCAATAATCCAAAATCAACAAAAACCCTAAGTTTTTGAATTTGTTCGCGAATTTTCCTAACCACTATTTATTTCTCTTCACACCACCACGTAATGTGAATAAAAATCAAATAGGGAATCGTAGCAAATATCAGTAGCCAAAGTATAATCAATCATTTAGCCACAGAAAAAGCCACTCTATAGAATAATTAATCATAAATAAACATAATTGAGTTCAAACCATATAATAAAAAAAAAATAGTATTAATTCATGATTGATACGCGATTGTGGATTAATGCATGTTAGGCTTAATCAACTATTAATTAATAATTCGTTGAATTGAAATGATGAAAGAGAAAAATAAGCGGGAGGGATGGATCTGCCACGTGGCAAACACCAAGGCGCCAACCACAAGTGAGTAAGCGTAACCGCCCTAACTGGCCACGAAATGAAAGTGTTTCGGGTACGCTATGTCGCGGTGTATGACGCACGATACGGTGTCACGTTCCATGATGGTGCCAAGTGGCAGATGAGTTGTTGTGTGCCGACTTGTTTGGGTAGAATTTCAGACCGGAGTCTTGTGGGCTCCATAACCACGTTTGGTTGCTTGATGTGGACCATGTTAGAAATACCTACCGCCAATCAAACTCACAACTTTATGTTCCCATGTACATTCCTAGGAATAATTTGAGTATGTGAAACAAACATCTCTTAAGACCATTCTATGGTGAGGTTTTTTAACCATTTAAGATCTGGTACCTAATATAACCATTATGTCATCAACGGATTATCTTTCGCTACTTAATTGTAGTTAATTGTCGTTGTACTCTGTAACTGATAAACACAACTCCAAAAACAGTACAGTTTATTCACCAATCATACTCAATCATAAACAACGACATTACATAGTCATTCATAATTCAATAACATTACACCAAATCGACAATACATCATCGATACACAAATGATTCAAATTTAACAAAAGTGCAGTATTAGGGGTCTTTTACAACATAATTCAACATAGTACATTGTCTTGTTTGTAAAGTTTACTAGAAGGAAAATGCTTTGTCTTACGATAGAAAACATGCACGAGAAACGACGAATGTATTACTACCTTGGATGTTAATATTTCCATTAACTAATTAAATTCTCTCTCCCATGTTTTCTTTTCCACCCCTTGATTTCCACAATTACCGGTCTCGTACTAAATAGCACGTCTGTTACTAGAAATAAATTCTATATAGTGTGTTTGTTTCAAAGTTTGTAATATGATTCTCGAGGATGTGAGATTGAAAATGTAACATTCTCGTGTTTGTTTCAAGTTTTGAAAATTTGTCCCCCAAAATGTCATATTCCCAAGAATTTATTTACACATGATTTCTTCAACCGTTATTCTCATGCTTTAGATTCAATGGGAATAGAACTGAACTTGCTATAACTTCCACTACCACTCACGTTCCATGATAGCGCGTTTGAAAACTTTTTCGGAGATTTAGTGAAAATTGATTTTAACAAATAAACTATTGGAGTTGCGCTCGAATTATCACAATCAATTAATCGAAAAGACAATGTGAGTAATAAGATTTGATCTTAGAATTGAGGGGTTCAATAAACAAATCTTATTAACAATCAAACTTTAATCAACCTTGAACAATATACAAAACTTATAACAATTTCAAACCAAACCTATATGAACAAATATACTATGTTATCAAATTAAAACACAATACAAGTGAAATTGAATAATTGAATTGATGTTGCAATCAATTGATCCAAGTGAAATGTTCAAATCCAATTCAATGAATTGGTCAATTTTCAATTAAAACAACTTAGATCAACACTAGCAATTAAACTATCAATTATTCAATCAATCACATGTAATATCAAAATGTAAAAGGATCTGGAAAGAGAGAGAACACCGGTGTTTATAGTAGTTCACCCTTTTTCGTCCTCGCTAAGGGCTACGTCTACTCTACTTGATGAAGTACGCCTTCACCAAGGTCATCCACTAAGTAACAAATGTTGATTACAATGTTTACAAGAGTTCCTTCAAATTAAAGCCCTAATTCTTCAACTCATATGTAAAACACTCCTCCAAACTTCAAGTACCCCTTGAATTTGGTGCTTCTTGAATCTTTGGATCCTTGAATTGCCCGTGCACTCCTTCGAACTCTTCACTCGAGTTTTCAATGCTACGTCCGATAAACGAACCCCCTTCGACTTCAAGAACGGTTAGCAAGACCCCCAAGCCCTTTGGAGGTGGAATGAGATTATTCATTTCACTTCGAAGCCTTGATTAAGCCCAACCAATCTTCATGAGAGAACCAACTTACAATCCCTACTAGCACCCTAGAGAATCTATACACTCAAAGAACAAAGTGATTCTAAGAAAAATTGTTTAATCTTGAAGAATGTATGAACAATGAGTTTTTGAGATCTAGAGAGAATAGTTGCAAATGATTCAATGATTTTGGAGTTGTGAGGAGAGTACAATATATAGGAGCAAGGGGAAAAGCCAAATTTTTGCACAAAATCGATTCAAACCATATAAGACAAGGGAAAATTATGATGAAGAATGAAACGTGTCAAGTGATAATTGAGTCGACTCAAATAGCCCAAAAGGTGTTTGATACGATTCAAAACAAGTTTGAATCGATTCAAACCATGTTAGAGAGTTTGATGAATCGTTTCACTAAAATTTGAGTCGATTCAGGCAAGAAAGAAGTGAAAAATTGATGCTGACATCATTTGAATCTACTCAGACTTTTTGTGAATCGATTCAGTGTAAATCGATTCAAGAAAACTGTGAATAGATGTAATTATATGTACTAGTTTTAACATATAATTATATGTACTCGGTTATTCTTTGTTTTATTTAAAAGGGAAAGTAAACTATATATTAGCATAACTAAGATATGTTGGCAATTCATCCATCCTTGTCTTTAAAAGATGACAAAGTATAATAACTTAAGTTTTGTTTGCCTGTGATTTTGGCAAACGGGGGCTAGTTCTTATTATTACAAGCGAAACCGAACTAGAAATCTCAAGACCATTGTGCAAAGGTTTTTATCGGAAAAGAGTTTGGAAAAAGGCCATAAAATGCACTCAGGTTGCTTAAAGAGCAGGACGGATTTGATAGAAAAAGGCACTGTCTCTCAACAGGTTTGAGATTGCAATTAAAAGCTTAAAACAAAGCAAATAAAAGAAATATAAAACTAAGTTTACGCACGTAAGCTCAAGGAAAAGGTAAAATGCAATGCATTAAAATAAAAAGGGGTGGTCTACAAATCAGTTTACATACATTATGTATAACTCATTTCCCTAGACGTCGGTAGTTTGAGTGTCGTAGAATTCTATATATGATTTGTGACCCATTTTCTGGCTTGGAAACTCATATTTATACTAAAAACCTAGATGGTGAACCACTAACTCCATGATCAACACTTTCTCCATCTTGGACAACCGCCTGTCCCACGTCTCCACTACATGGAAACTATTTCATTGCTTGAAATCATGCTTTCCCGCCCTTTTGCTTGAATTTGATGCGAGATTGCTCTTTCAGCCTTGTTTCGTCGAAACTCTTGACTATGTGCCTTAGGCTTGATAACTCGTCGAGATTCTCCAATTGAAATGAGAAAGCTCTTCGATTCCTGCAAAGTAAAAAGGTCAAACAAATATCGACCATATTAAATGATCCTGCTAAATTTACAGGCTAACAAATGCCCCCCAAAATGCCATTTTCGACAATATGATTTCAAAGAGAAGAAAATGGGCATTTTTTGAATGATTTATTTTGGAAAGAATGACATCACCCCACTTCAAACACGATCCTTTCAGCTTCTTACTCAGACTCAGAAGCTTTCCCTTGATTATTTTTAGACTATGAGTGGGCCACGTTTTTTCACCTGGAAACCACCTAGAAACTCATTTATGACCCTAAGGCGCCATTTGTCATTGATTGAACTCTTTAGGTGTAAATCATCGCAATTCCCCATGTTCATCATCATTGTTCCTTTCTCCACAAGTTTCCCAAGATTATATGTTTTCCAAGACCATTAATTATCCACTAACCCAAAACGCTTCTGCTCTCTTTTGCACACGTGGTAATTACGGAAGAGAAAAATGAGAGGAGCACTTTACCAATCGCATTCATCATTATAAAAATCTTTGTTTCTTCACTTGCCATTCATCAAGCCTTCTCTTTCTTTAATCCTGAGAATTTCTTTTCATGTAAGAAGAACATACTAACTTATATCGAAGTAATAAAATTTATAAGATTCGTCTCCACAGGGACTGTTTCAACTTCTACTCGGTAGTAACATTATTATTAAGGATGTTTGTAAAATGGGGGGTGCACTTTGCAAGTTAAAATAAAATGGTTAAGGAAAAATTGGTTTAAGAAATAATATGGAGAGATGACTAGGTCATTCGATTCATATGCTCATCGCTCATTAGCAACCTGATTCTTAAGTCTACGAATGCTATAAAGTTTACGACAAATTAACAAAATAGCTTAGGTCAATCCCTTGATCCTAAGCCCTCTTTTCTGAATATAATTCCCGGATCCCTCAGGTGAACCTATAATCATCAAAGGTTTTAAGTCCGTTAATTCAATTATCACAAGCTAACAACGCTTCATCCCTAGATTGTCTGTTAGATTGAACAGTATAGATATTTCCGAGTTACACGCTAGTGTTAATAGTCATATAAACTCTTGAATCAATTATATTGGGTCAGAATCATAAAAGCATTAAGAACGATTTACACTGAATAAACTAGAATGGCATTCATAAAGATTAAGAGTTACAGGTTACATAAACATGAGCTAGAACAAAATCATCTCTTGACCTAATCACAAAAGATCTAGCTACCCATGGCTATAGCACAAATATCTAATGTAAAAGAAGGATTCATTACATGAAATTGGTAATCGGATATGAGTTTTGGTGGTCTCCCACCTTCTCTCCAGATCTCCAGCTCCAAAAGTCAGTTTCTTTCTCCAAAATTTCCAACCTCTCCTTCAGAAAACAACTTCCCTTTTATAGAAAAATTCTCAGATACGCTAAAATCGTACTTCGATGCTGTAAATCGGAGCACGATTGCTTCATTAAACTCATATCCTAGCTGGAGTGTCTACCAAATCGTAGCCCGATTTGGTTCCATCGGAGCACGATTTTTTACGAGACAAAATGTCTCAAATTTGCTGTATAATCGTAGCCCGATGCTGTAAATCGGAGCACGATTTCTTCTTTGTTTGCCAACATCAAATGTGTCATTTGAAGCTTCTATCTCATGCAAAATCACCTGAACTCATCTCAAAAGTACATAAAAACCAAAATAAAAGTATGTATGACCTAGTTTCATCACAACCCCAAACTTGCATCGTTACTTGTCCTCAAGGAACTTACTTTAAAATAAAAATTAGCAGTAAAATAGCATTTACCTCAGCAATGGTAATATCAAAAGTTCATCTTCTTGTTACAATTAGTGGGCTAACTTGCTTGGCAAAACATCCATTCCACAACTTCACGCAATATCATGGATAAAAGGGTACACAAGTCGACATACTAATCACTATATTACCAAAACTTGAAAGGCTTCTAAACATCAATCAAAGTTACATCACAATACACACTTTTAAGGACTTTCAGGGTGTAACAGGGTTAAGGTCATAGGTGGGATTATTTGGGAAGTAGGCTTAAAATAACAAATTGGAGTTAAGCATTTCCTACTTACTTTGGCAATTGGAACACCACAGCCTGGAATGATTTGCTCAAATTTGAGAACTAGAGAACACAACAGAAGTTCCGGATCACTCAATTAACAAGTCTTTGTGTCAATTTATTTCATAATTATATACACACGTTTTTTTTTTGAGTTGATTGATTTTTATTTTTATCAACTTGATTGAATTTTTTATTTATTTATATTTTTTTTTATTTTTGAATTGAGACAAAGTGATCTATTTACTCATGTTCTCTATATCCCTCACCCCAAACTTAAAACGTTGCTATCCCATGAGCAACCCCAAACTTAGACTTTTGCAAACACATAATAATTGCCTAACTCCAAAAATAGGGTTGATATCCTAAGGTCTCTAGGATTATAATATGGTTTGTCACTGAAACAATGGGGTCTAACCTATTGGCTCAAAAGTTGGCTTAAAAATGGGAAAAATTCAATGCAACAGGTAGGCTTCAAAGGCTCAAGGTACAAACACTTTGCCTTTAGTGTGTAAAAGATGTAACCAACTGACATAAAGAAAATTCGCAAGTCCTAGAAACAGTATCAACATGGAACACTCATATTTGTGAAAATTGTAAAACAAAAATTTGGCTTTTGAACTTACAAGCTGAGGTTTATGGAAGTTGTCAAAATTCACACTGTCGTACACTTCAACAAAGGAACCTCATGCAAGCTCTACCTCCTTGAACTTTTGCTAAACCATTGATGAACAAATGCTACTAGACTGGTAAAATTCAAGAAAAAAGAAAATTCATTAATAATAAACAAGTGCAGATGCAATTACAAAACATAGGGGAATACATAATTCATAACACTAGCAGCAGTCACACACATATTTTTTTTCTCTTTTTTTTTTTTGAAAAGAAATACCAGCCAAATTAACGAAATTAGAAAATATGATGGGTTGCCTCCCATCAAGCACTTTCTTTTACGTCATTAAGCTTGACGCCTCAGCCACTGTTAGGGTGGCAAATATGAAAGAAAGAATATATCATCTTTATTCTTCCTCTTGTTTGGTAGGAATTCCATGAACTTCATACAATGTAGCAGATG
>Ga0315913_1001501_pt1 | contig 25906 bp, 18 predicted proteins | sample MpolsnodulesMG_FD_207736 | JGI IMG/M metagenome (GOLD analysis project Ga0315913, IMG submission 207736) | Medicago polymorpha root nodule microbial communities from Los Angeles, California, United States - small nodules | ecosystem: Host-associated > Plants > Roots > Nodule | place: USA...
ACATAAAATAAATAACAAGAAAGTAAAAGAAGAACTTTTATTAAGAAAGACAATTGTCACTATTGAATTCCAAGAACAAAAGATGAATTGTTGTGATAGCTAGTTACTCTATTTATAGTTTACAATGACTTAAGCCCTAAGAAATATAACACTAGAATGTTCCACAAGAAACCACGGGCTTTTAGGTAAGAAGTAAACTAATAGGTAGCTTGTCCATGAAGCAAAAGCAGCAAAAGTGGATCCTGAAGGTTGGCACGGCCGTGCTGCTGGTGGCACGGGCCGTGCCAAGTCTCTGACTTGAGGAGTGACATATTTTTGTCCCATATTTCGTATTTTCATCCCGAATCAGCTCCTAATCCTCTTTCTTTTGCTCCAAGACTAAATCTTTAGATATTTGTTCCTGAAATATAATAACTTACAATTGAAGTAAAATAATTCTAAAAGGAAATAATATTTAAATAAAACGAAATCAAATCTAAATAAAATAGACTCAAATAATATATTAAAAACACTAATTTATTGACTCATCAGAAGGCTCGATAGGAGCACTTGGTTTGCAAATTGAAGAAGAACTTGTATGGATTAAAACAGGCACCAAGACAATGGTATAAGAAATTTGACTCGTTCATGATGAGTCATGAATATACTAAGACAGATGCAGACCATTGTGTATATGTCAAAACATTTCGAGGTAACAAATTCATCATCCTTCTGTTATATGTAAATGATATGTTCATAGTGGGACAAGATAAGGCAATGATTGGTGATTTGAAGAAGGAATTGTCAAAATCCTTTGACATGAAAAATCTAGGGCCTGCAAAGCAAGTTTTAGGCATGAAGATTTTGCGAGACTAGAAAATTAGGAAGCTATGGTTGTCACAACAACAGTATGTGGACCGAGTTCTAGAAAGATTCAACATGAAGGGTGGTAAACCAGTTTGCATACCGTTAGCCAATTACTTTAAACTCAGCAGAGTGAGTTGTCCTACTAGTCAAGATGAAAAAGAAGCTATGGTTGTTATACCTTACTCTTCAGCAGTTGGGAGGTTGATGTATGCAATGGTTTGCACTAGGCCAGATATTGCTCATGCAGTTGAAGTTGTTAGCAGGTTTCTTTCCAATTCGGGTAAAGAACATTGGGAAGCTGTGAAGTGGATCTTGAGGTATCTGAAAGGAAGCTCTAATAAGTGCTTATGCTTTAGAGGATCAGAAAATCTACACAGATGCAGATATGGCAGGTGACCTGGATGGTAGAAAATCTACTTCAGAAATTGTGTTTACTTTTGCAGGGGGAGTTGTATCTTGGCAATCTAAATTGCAAAAATGTGTTGTCTTATCAACAACTGAGGCAGAATATATTGTCATGGCTGAAGCAGGGAAGGAAATGTTTTGGCTAAAAAGATTTCTTGATCAATTGGGAATGAAGCAGGAAAGGTACGTTATCCATTGCGATAGTTAAAGCCTTTTGGATTTGAGTAAGAATGCGATGTACCACTCTCATACAAAGCATATTGATGTCAGATATCATTGGTTGCGTCAAGCAGCGGAAGAACAACAATTTATGTTGGAAAAGATTCACACCGATAAAAATCCCGCGGATATGTTGATGAAAGTTGTAGCACGTGAAAAGATTCAACTTTGTGCCGAGTTGATCGGCATGGATTGCAAGTGAATGAATTGCGAGGATATATCCCTTTGGCTGGAGGGGGACAATTGTTGGTCCCACCACGTGGGGCGTGTTCCAGCGAAAACGAAAATTGCAACAAGCAATTGGCAAAGTCTTCTACACATTAAATGCATGGCTTAGTCTTTCCTTTCAAATAGTTTGGTTATGTATAGGTTGTGCAGAGCATGACATAAAATTATAGTTTTCACACAAGAAGGACATGACTTTAGTGTGAAAGAAGTGCATAGCATTCAACTCCTCGTAAGCTTATTTCCTCTATAAATAGAGATGTATTTGAAGGAAGGAAAGCATCGAAGTAGAAGTGAAAAATACAAAGCTTCTGTGTGTAGAAGTGTGTGAGAGGAAAAATAGAGTGTTGAGTAAATCCAGAGAGTGTGGGAAAAATATACCGGGTGGGTATCATCTCTATAACTTCTAGGTGCTATAAAATAATAGCATTAGAATAGAAGTAGGTCTCACGGGAAACACTATATTGTATCTCTTATGTGTGTAAAAGAGTTGAGAGAATATGGTAATATTCTTAAATATAGCGGAATATTTTTCGGAGTTTGTCTCGTGGTTTTTCTCTCGGTATTAGAGGGTTTTCCACATTAAATATTGGTGTTCAATTTTATCGCTACCGCTGCGCTGCAAGATCCAATCTCTTTTGGATTTTGGAATTTTAATTTACACTCGCTTTAAGCTTGTCGATCCCAACAGTTGAGCTATCCAACCCCGTTTTCAAACTTGTGCTAATATCTTTTACAGCTCTGCAAAACTCCGGAGAAGTATCTGTTTGATCTTCAAAGGGTTGAGGGTCCCCAGTTTCTTTTCTTGGATCTTTGTGTTGCCTTCCTTGCGCAGCTTCGTGTTCTCTAGTGCAAAGCTAGGGAAATAAGCCGCATGAGGGACTTGAGGTTTATTATGTTGCATGTGAATAACTTATGTTGTAAGTATAAATTTTCCTTTCGGTATGAATTGACCTTAGGTCTGTACTTTTTAGCATACCCCTGCGAGGCAATCTTAAATATGTTTCTTCACATCCATTTTGACAATGAATTGAGTTTTTCAATCCTGCGAAATCTCAATGCAATTTTTTATTTTTTTTAACTTGTATCCAATCTAAGAACCAACTAATTTGAGAGGACCAATCTCATCGCCCACTTGCAGATGCTCTACTTAAAGCCAGAGAAAAACTTTGAATGGACTTGTCTACCGAAACTGACACCACAGGACATCAAACCTAAGACTTTGAGGAGCAAACTCCAAGATCCCAAGTCAACCACTACGCCAACCCCAAATGAGTTATCTTTGTGCAATCTTAAGTGTCAAGTGTTTGTTATCTATTTGATTTCATTTAGAAGTTTATGTTTGGGATGAATTGTTTGTGGGAAAATTTAATTGTCCAATCATATGTTAATATAGTTATTTATGCGTATATTGATAAAATATGTCTATGATATTATTGTGAGATCTGATCAGATGTTTGTATACATTTTTTTTGGTATGTCATTGATGTAGATGCAGAGGTGTTAAACTCTAGAGGTAATGAGCATGGGGAAGTCAACTTATTTGAGTTAAGGATACAAAGTTGAGTTTAGAGTTTAAATTCGGACAAAGAATATAATGTAATATTTGTCATTAAAAAAAGATAATTGCTTTTCTCACATTCATTGTTTCTTAGAAACACATGAAAATAACCAAAAAACTCCAGCGGTAGTTAACTACCACTGAGTTTTTTGGTCATTTCCATGTACTTCTGGTAACTACGACTGAGTTTTTTGGTCATTTTCATGTACTTTTAGGAAACAATGGATGTGAAAACAGCAAGTGTCTTAAAAAAACTATAGAGGTAATGGAAATGAAGGATGAAATTTTGGGACATTTGATATCATGATGGCTCAACGAGGCTTATTTAATTTCTCTAAAAACTGTTAATTTTTACGAGAAATGAATGATTGAATAATTCGTCTTCTTCTTGGATATTCTTTAAACTTGGAATGTAGGATTTAAAAACAAAAAATGGTTGCATATTGTTTAAACTTAAAATTTAGGTAAGAACAAAAATTGGAGATGATCCGTAAAACATAGTGTTTGATCATGTACCGAAATTAAATATACAAGACTGGTTTTCATTTTATATTTTCACTCTCAAATACAAAACGTCACCTTATTTTCAATGTTTTCCTGCTTTAAAATAGTTAAAGTAATTTTTACTGTTCCTTGCACAAATCTTTTTAAGACAGCATATTGAAATATTATCAACAAGTAAAAACAATTTCGCAAACCAAACATACCCTTAGCCTAGAAACGCACACTTTGTTAAACAAGCTACTAAATGGAAAAAGGAAGCTAAGTGCTATTGTATATATAGCTTCCCAAGCATTATAATTTACTTCTGGTGAGATGAATGGAAAAAAATAAGCTGGTCATGTTTAAGGGCATAAGCCAAGTCAATCTCAGGCTAAAAACTACAACCTTCTCAGCTAAATACTACTTGACAAAAAAACCTTCAAAGAATATAAATATAGCAAAAATATATAGTACAAGTATGGCAGGATGGAAAACAGTCACCAGAAAAACAATAAAATAAATAAAATAACGTTACTTATCAGAGTATAATTAAAGAAAATAACAGTACAGATCATAGTATCATAGTTTGATGGGAATCATCGCATAGAAGTACATCCTATATCTCCAATTGAACATATAAAGCAATTCGCATATAAAGAACGGACTGCCAACCAAAAATCACCATTTCATGTTGGATATAAGGTGAAATGTCCATTCTTGCTTTTAGTGAAAAGAGGCAAGTGAACTTAAGATTAATCTTTCCACATATCTGCAAACTCATCCTGCTCCAGAGGATTGGCCATCTCATGCATTTTCCTCCTTGTCTTTGCTTTGACCTTCTTTGCAAACGTTCCAGCCTTTTTCTTCTTCTGCAAAGCTCGGATCTACAACAACATACAAAGATTAAAAACATAACCAATATGTAGCTATTTTCAGTAGAAAATTACAGAAATTACAGGTGTACATTGAGAACATGTTGGTTGTTACCTGGTTTGGCGACACGTAGAGTGGATTCTCATATAAAGTCGGGCCTCCAAAACTCCCACCGAATATTTTAATCGGATTCAAGCAGAACCGTGGACCAACCTAAACATGTAGTTTGCACGCATCAGTTAAACGAATTTTAGGAATTGACAGATCAAATATAAATTGATAAGCCAATTTTCAGACCTCAATCAATGTCATTTTATCAAGGCTTCCTCGGGGTAATTTGTCTGACTCATTGTGAGGAACAGAGATCTGCATGAGAATAAAAATGTGGTTTATTATGTAACATTGTTCAGTAAGCATCAATGACACCATAAAGCAGAAAATGAGAATAGCATTGCAAAGCCACATTTGCAAAAAATGCAAGTATACCAGCATAAAATAATACCTCTATATTGTTTAAATTATTAAGACCTCTATACATTATAAAATAACCGAAATTAAATTCACTGGATTAAGTATATAAGTCGTCAGCGCATGAATAAGTAACCCTGTAGATCCATCAATCATACACGGTAGTGTCATTGTGTTTACGACATGCATATCTATGTAAAGAATGCATTTTCTTTTCTCCTAGACTTGAAGTGTAGACAATGGAATCACGTAATAATATTAATAGCATCCAGTGGTTTACAAAAAATCAGTTGAAAGCTTTCTCTGTAACCTTAGTAAAACAACCATATTACTTATTCATTGATAGTATATAAGGTTTCCTTTGATTTTACATCAAATCTAGACTGATCATAATATCATATTTCTATTGGTCTTCAAAGTTATTATGTAATTCCATTGGTTTTCCGATGAAGTTATTACTTCTATTAGTTTTCCGATGGATAAATTGGGTTTGTTAACATTTCAAATTTGAAGCATTAGCCGCAGGTTCCTTAAGCATATTTTTATTTCATATACTACAGCCTATTTGTAAAGGAACCTGCGGCTAGTGCTTCAAATTTGAAATGTTAACAAACCCAATTTATCCATCGGCAATGTTAGCAAGAAAGAAAGAACATTTAGATTTTTCATCTAAATTTTACTCAAGTCGAAAACTATGGCTAACCAAAACAATTGACATAATTATAACCAAGATGCTTGCGCTTATTTTTTTTTTTAGAAGTAGAGCGATGTTGAAAACAACAAACTAACGGATTTTAAAGTTTAAACACTAAAATAATGCAAAATTGAAAATGATGTTACATCAATTATTAATTAGATCTTGTGCAAATGTGAACACAAACCTGGTAATTCCGGAACCATATATGGTCATCAACTATTGAGAAAACAAAAACGTGATCATGGAAAGGCTTAGCCTTTCTATGGTCCTTCGGTGTTTCAAATATCTGGATGAAGAAATGAAAAAGTATGTCAGCAATAATCAAAATTGTGTCTACTTCGATTATTCTAATAACCAAGAAAAACATGTGCATGCGCGCGCGCACACACACACAAATCTACTAACCCTATTGAAATACATAACTGAAGTGCAAAACCAAAACTAGAGAAAAATGTGAACAGTAATACATGTTTGGCCCACATTCTACTCAATTTAACTATGACAAGAGCCAAACATCATAACATAACATTTACAGTATTTCTCAAGTCAATGGTGACAGATTAAGAAACTTTAAAGCATATAGATATATGAGAATTGTTCTATAAGATCACAAATACATCAGAAAAGTGCACATAAAACATCTTTCGATCATACTAGCAACTCATACAACGCAACACCTCCAAAGCACCACCAAACTAAGATGGTATTATTGAAATAACCATAACTTTTGAATTCAAAACAATGCATAGAAAAGTAATCAAATCAAAATACCTGTAACAGCATCTCCTTCAACAGTTTCCAGTATGCATCTTTTTCAAAATTTGATGAAAATGTCAAAAGAGGGCGGGAGCCTTTTAGGTGGTTCCCAGTAAGCTTCAATTCCTCCATTGTGTGCACTGGAAAGTAGTGAAGGTAAAAGAGAAACTGGTAAAATGGCCTCGGAGAGAGAGACGGTCATAATTCAAAAAGAAGAATGAAGAACTGGATTACTGATCCTAGAATACTAGATAATCATAACAAGGAAATTGTTTTATGTAGTAACCTTAAGATAACAAACAGATGAGAATATTACCGGCACTAACTAAAAATTTAACAGACGGGCCGTTGGGGCATTTTGCCATCCAGAGATAAAGATCTTTTGCCTTCCTGCACTGAAATTCACATACACAGAAGGTAGATATAAAATAGTCATCCAAATGTCACAAATAGACTAGCCTTGCTCGAGATTAAGAACTGGAACTAAAACTCAAGATTAAATGGAAAATGTTGTCTCAGTCACCAAATTTAAAATAAGTAAACTGTGTAAATACATAGAAAAACCAATTTGGGAGGGGAAACAAAGGAGTGAAAGTGTTCTGCACTTTAAAACTTAAAATGGATAAAACAAAAATCTATAAGACGCAAGAATCAGATGTGTAATCCATCACAAAAAGGAAAGAGATTATATCAATTTGAAACTAACCAACAATAACATATTGCATTAGATCTAAATATCAACATAGACGTCAACATTTGTAACAAAATGGAATAATTCTTCACAGTTCACACCATAAACAAACAGTGAATTTTCTAATTCAACAACAACATAGCATAGCTCATAAACATAATGCATAGTTGTCACTGAAAAACCTTAATGTCATAAAAAATAATACCTCAAAAAATAAACACGACGAACAATTTTTGAGCTCAACAAGCTCGTTCAAGGTGGCGCCTTTAGTTTCTTTCGATTCAACCTTGTTATCCTTTTTGCAATGAGGCAGAAGCGATACCAAGTTCAACATCAAATGTCGGTACCTATAATAAGTTTATGATCAATACCATATTCAAAAACTAATAACCCGCAATAAAAGGAAGAAGTTTTTTTGTGCTTAATTTCACACACAAACAAGAGCATTCTGATGCAATTCTTTTACTGCACACAAAGGACTTGTTTGGATTGCATTATTTAAATTTATCTACTGGAATAAACACTTGCGAGACTGTTTGGGACAGCTTCTAGAAACAACATTGAAATGTCCATAAACTGTTTTCAGCATCTTCCATAAGCTCTCCAAGATAGTTTATGAATACAACTTATAACTTACATCGAAACCATTTGACATTAATTCAATTTTTGTTGCAGAAATAACTTATAAATAAGCACTTACAAGATAAACCCTTACAGCATAATAACTTAACTATGTTGTTAGCCAAACATAGCCAAAATAAACATTCGAACTCAAAACAAGCACAAACTGCGCGAATACAGCAAAATATATTTGGGTTTTGTGATTTATACCTGTAAACAATACGCCTAGAGCAAGTAACCAAAACTTTCTCTTTGTTCCTGAATACAGGTGAAGCACCATTGTCCTTAATGTCAACTTCATTCTCAATTTCATTCTTATCCTTCCATCCCAAAAGGGTCCTCACTGGTCTCTCAGGAGCAACATCATCCTTTTTGGGCACAGCCACAGCTTCAGCTTTTTCACTTCGCTTTCTCTTCCCCATGTTATTCGGCTAATCTATCACATAATATAAATTAAATCATTTAATTCATATAAGTCGTTAGTTAAAAGAGTTACTACACTGTCAATCAATCATAGCTGAAAGAAAATTAAAAAAGTTTGATGTTTATCATAATCACTTCAAAAATCACAGACAGGATTGGTTGCTTGAGATATAGTGACACAGTGCATGAAAATTAAAACTTTAGGCCTGTTTGGATAGACTTATTTTAACTAAACTACTAGCATAAGTTTTCTGAGACTGCTTGGGAGAACTTATGAAACCAGCTTAAGAAATATTCATAAGCTGTTGTCAGCTTATTTGCATAAGTTCTCCAAGATGGCTTATTAAAACAGCTTATAGCTTATAACAGTTCAACTTAATCTTATAGTTTTCCCTATAAATAGCTTATACATAACGTAAGCTGCAAATAAGCTGTTTATCCAAACAGGGTCTTACATTAAAACTAATGATACATGATCCATTTAGCTACAAAATAAAATTTTGTCAATGACCCAATTGCCATTTTAGTTCAAAATAACATTTTGACAGTGACCCATTCGATTTCTTCAGTTAAGATAACAAAAACAGATACATACATACATACATACATACATACATACAGTAACACAAGCATGGAAGAGGACAATAAAACGAAATAAGAGAGAAAACAGATATAGAGAGAAGGAAGGTACCTAGGTGATTGCAGAGGAAGGAGGTGAAGGTGGATAATCGCTGGCTATGGTTTTGGTGGCGATGAATGGAAAACGGAAGCAAAGAAAGGGTTTTAGACCTACTGGAGATTTTTGGAATCGTCAAGCATCTATGGGCCAGGTTTAACTGGGCTTATAAAAGCCCACTTCTTCTTTTTTTTCTAACATTTTGAAGGTTTAAATATGATTTTTTATGCTTTTTATCATTTGTGTATTGTTTTAGTTTTTACAAAATTTATTTATATTAAAAAATTTCAAAACAAGTAACATCTCAAAAATTGTTTCCTTAAAAAAAAAAATCTCAAAAATTGTTATAAACTATAAATGCTTTAAATTTGTGGGATAATTTATTATTTTTTTGATCAAAGGTGGGATAATTTATTATGTTTGATTGTATTGACTTTTAAGGTTTTTAAAAAAAATACTTTTATAAACAGGATTTTTCAGTTTGTATTTGAATGGATTCATAACACAAATTTTAGGATTTCAAAGTATTTTATGAAGTCTTAAGATTTAAATTTCGTAGGATAAACGGTGCAACAGGCCGACGACTTATTGATATCTTATGTGGTGTAAAAATATATTTTCTCTATCCTTTCTATGTTATTTAATATTTAAACAATTTCTAATCACACACCAATAATTTTCGATTAAACCAAATTTTAATTAAAATTTAAAGATAATATAAAATTGTTCTTATTCATATGAATTGAGTGTACGTTGTAGAAAACGTAAATTGAGTTCAAGTAATTTACATGAACCAAGTAGGTAAACTCAGGGGACGGCTATTCACTTACTTGATCTAAGCAATTAAAGGAGTGAAAGAACTAAAGATTAACATAACAATTAATTAATGTACTAACATTTATGAGTAAAAATGGTCGCGTAAACTCAATTTACACACAAAAAATACATAAACACATATCGTACAATAAGTAATCTCAGTTTACATAAGTCACGTCAATTAAGGTCTTGAATTTGATTCTACCGGTGCCAAGTTGGATGGATCAATTTAGTTTTTTCATAAGTTAAGTTTTATTTTTTCAAGTAGTCCGGCGGCAAAAAAAATTCACCTTAAATGTGAATAAGTCCGGGGTTTGAACCCCGACCTATATTAAACATTATCCCTTATCAAGCGAGTTAGACTCACAAGGACAAAACACACTCTTTTATCTTGACTATTGTATATTCTTTTCACCAAATCCTAGTAGTTAGATTTAGAGTAAATCTTGATCCAAAATCATCACTTCAAATTATTATTTTCTTACCTTTGAGTTAAAAATAAGTGGTTTTTATGTATTTTTCGTTCTTCTTATATTTTTGTAATATTGTTGTCTAAATATGTTATTGTTTATTTTTATTTTTCGTCTATATAGATTTAATCAATGACTCTTAGATCGTCAACGTTAGTGTAAGAATGCACGAGTAATTCACACATTTATTTTGTAAAATAAAAAAGGGACAGTTTGAGAGATCTAGTTTGTATATGCCGGTGAGAAAGAGCAAGTAACTAACGACTCCGGCGATCACACAGAATGGAACCAGAAGTAAGCATAGAAGGCTCTTCCACAATCCAAATCGCCGTAATCCCAATCGGACAAATCCCACCACCACTCCTCCGCGACTACTACTCCCTCCTCCTCCCTCTCCACACCATCCCTCTCTCCGCCATCAGCTCTTTCTACACCGAACACCAGAAATCCCCTTTCGCTCATCAACCTTGGGATTCCGGTTCCCTCCGCTTCAAATTCGTCCTCGGCGGCGCTACTCCTAGTCCTTGGGAAGATTTTCAATCGCATCGGAAAACTCTTGCTGTTGTTGGCATTGTTCATTGTCCTTCTTCGTTGGATCTTAATGATGTTGTTGATCAGTTTGCTAGTTCGTGTAAATCTTATCCTTCTTCGCTTGTTGATCGTTGCTTCGCTTTTTACCCTAATGATTCTCAGGTACTGAGGTTTTTTATTTGCTTTTGAACTATTTTTGGTGATTAATTTCCCTAAGAAATGGATCCAAAAAAGGAAATGTTTCTTATAAGTTAGAAACATCATTAGGCTAGCAAATAAGTGATAGCCTTGATCATAAGTTAGCTGATAGCGGATAGAAAACAGATTCCCAGCCTATAAGCTATAAGCTAGTAATAAGCTATAAGCTGCTGAGGAAATGACGGTTACCAAATGGCTGTATTTTATTTATATGAGCTTATAAGCTAGTAAAAATAAGTTATAAGCTCGTTACCGAATGAGCTATAAGCTCATGAAAAAAAAAAGACGGTTACCAGATGAGTCTTTTTTTAGTCATATGAGCTTATAAGCTTTAAATTGTAAGCTAGCTTATTGTGCTTGTCAAGCACATCCTTGCAGGTTTAGTTTATTAATTGTTTTGTTTTTTGTTGTAGCTTGAGGATGGAAGTAAGAGAGGTGGAAATTTGAGGTTGTTTCCACCTGCGGATCGTGCAACATTAGAGTTTCATTTGAACACTATGATGCAAGAAGTAGCTGCTTCGTTGCTAATGGAGTTTGAAAAGTGGGTGCTTCAAGCGGAATCTTCTGGAACTATTCTCAAGACGCCTTTGGATTCTCAAGCTAGTCTCATCTCAGAGGAGGTGTTCATGTTTTAGGTGTCATGAATCATTATTATTGTTGTTTTTTATTCTGGTGGTGTTATGATGTAGATTTTGATTTTTGGTTCCGTGTTTTTGGCCCTGTTTCGACAAACAGCTTAATCACGAGCTTATAGTATAATAGCTTGTCATATAAGTACTTATGTATAAGCTATTTATCGTATAAGTACTTATGTATAACCTATTTCTATAACTAAAGATAAAGTAATGTCAAACTATTTTCATATAAGCTTTAAGCTGGTTCCATAAGCCAATTTGGAGAACTTGCATGTCATAAGCTGTTTCTATAAGTTGCTCTGCACAATCTCACAAGTTCTTATGTTGATAAGTTCAGCTCAGATAATCTAATTCAAACAGACCTTGTTGTGAAGTTCAATTTGATTGATCTTGAGTGTGTTTGTGTGCAATGCAGGTTATCAAGGCCAAAAAACGGAGACTTGGGCGTGCTCAGAAGACGATTGGTGATTACTGCTTGCTGGCAGGTTCTCCTGTTGATGCTAATGCTCATTATTCTACTGCATTAGAATTTGGCAGGTTGACTGGAGATTACTTCTGGTTAGCTGGTGCATCGGAGGGTAGTGTTTGTGCCTTGCTGGTATTTTTTTCCCTCTTTTCGCGCTTTCATTCTCAGTTTGATTTAAAATTGAGTATTTTCTTTTTTTTATAAAATAATTATAGATTGTAGACTGTATGGTTAGGCAATCCACATGTGTTGTGTTTTTCATTGGAATTGGTGAAGTAATGTGAGGGTACATAAAAACCTCTCTTCATTATGGGTTTTGTGAACCCCATCTCTGATTGCATCCAGTCTGTGTTTGGATTCATGGTAGAGAGTTTTTTTTCTCTATTATTAAATGTGGTTTTAGTAATTATCTAGATGTGTGGTTACTTCCAATCAAGACTGGTCTTGCTTCCAAACTTCGGTCAAACTCAAATTTGACTAAATCAGTTTTACAAAATTATTATGTTCATTCTGCTTAATTGTTTTTTTACTTGCACAGAATGTATGAACAAGTACATATTTTGTATATAATTTAGTTAGAAAGCGTGAACTAGTAGACTAGAGTACCAAGAATTCATGGCTCCAATTTCCAAAATCTATATCCTCTAATTTGTGCTCCAATTAAGCTAGATGTTGGTTCTTAAAAGAAAAAGATGGTATGTCCTTACCGCTATCATATGAATCTTATCTTCATTTTTACTTTGCTTTAGACCGTGGTTATAGTGCAAGGGCATGAGGATTAGGCCCAAATTAGTTGAACTTGGAAATGCTGCATGTCATATATATTTGGTTATTGAGAGTAGTGGCAGTGCATGTTACATGGTATAGGAGTATAGATATAAGTCATATGACGACCATGATTGTCCTGGAAAGTGAACACGACTCTTGTCTACATTCACATCTGTATTTATTTATTTTCATTTTTATGGTTTCAGATTGACCGTATGGGCCAGAAAGATTCAGTCTTAGAGGATGAAGTTAGATATCGTTATAATAGTGTCATCTTGAATTACAAGAAGTCACAAGATAATACTCAGCGGTAAGAAGTTATCCTTTGAGGTTTGAGCCTTCATTAACCGATTTCTCTTATGCCTATTGCTTAACTGTGCTTTCCCTAGTTATACTACTCGTCTATATTTACACCTCATGCTGATTATTCCAATTTCTATTTGTTAATTAATTAAGTGTTTTTATTTCTTTTGTGCAGAGTTTCTCCCATAACTTTTGAACTTGAAGCTACTTTGAAATTAGCAAGATTCCTTTGCAGGTACGTTCTTTGCTGTGCTTTACAATGTGATAAATGTGCTTTGTTGATTCCCATTATGAATACGTAATTCAATTAGCTTTAGTATTCTGAGAAGTATCTGAGCACTTGGGGACCCTCCCCCAAAAGCTAGCTATCAAGGGGGAAGAACCAAGTCACTTAAATACTCTACTGAGCATCCCACACTACTAGATGTGAGACTTGGGCACTCCATAATACCCAAATCTCTATCATCTTCTTGAATACATGCACCGTAGCAAGCCATTATGAATTTTACATTTCAATTGTTTAACTTCTTGAAGTTAGACCAGCATTTCAATTGATTGATGCTTCATCAATTTTGAAATTTCATGCTCCTGTTTACTCAAAACAGTTGGTACATATGAGATTCAATATCTATACTAGTTTGTTAACGAGGGGAATTTAGGTGTATCATGCTATATGTTTCACTTCCTATTATTTTAAAACCAATTTTGGCGGAATTCTCTCAATCAACAGGCGAGAGCTGGCCAAGGAGGTGGTGGAGTTATTAACCACAGCTGCAGATGGTGCTAAATCTTTAATTGATGCAAGTGATAGACTCATATTATACATTGAAATAGCTCGTTTGTATGGTAGTCTTGGATACCAGAGGAAAGCTGCTTTCTTTTCAAGGCAGGTTGCTCAGTTATATTTGCAGCAAGAAAATAGGCTGGCTGCAATTAGTGCTATGCAAGTTTTGGCAATGACCACAAAAGCTTATCATGTTCAAAGTAGATCATCAATTTCCGATCATTCTATTCATAATGTGAGTATACATGCAACACCCATCAAAGCTCCTTATGTCTTTGGATATTTGAAAGACCTATGGCCTTGCTTTTGTTACTTTAAGTATATAATTATTTTATGCATTGGAGTGAAATTTTTGATTGATTTATCATTTTTTTTTTTAAACTAGAAATTATTAGTTGCTATGATAGTAAACTGTTGCTTGCTGCTTATCTCATTTGTTATTTTTTTTTAGAAACATCTCTTATTTTGCTTTGCTTAAACTTTTCCAGTAATAAACATGTAACTTAAACCGTTGCTTCTTCACAGAAGGGAATTGGATCAGATAAAGCTGATGGTGGGAAAATATATCACCAATCAGTTGTCTCATTGTTTGAGTCTCAATGGAGTACCATCCAGATGGTTGTATTAAGAGAAATTCTGCTCTCTGCAGTTCGTGCTGGAGATCCTCTTACTGCATGGAGTGCAGCGGCACGACTACTTAGGTCCTACTATCCTCTAATAACTCCTGCTGGGCAAAATGGTCTTGCTAATGCACTTTCGAATTCGTCTGAGAGGCTACCACCAGGGACTCGTTGTGCCGATCCCGCCTTACCTTTTATAAGGTATTTACTGGGTTAAAGAATTTTTTTTCCCGCAATTCATCATGACCAAGTCATATTCCTTCATCTTCCATTTTGAGTCAAGTTTTTCAAATGCTAATTTGGTCAATTGCATTAATTTTGGAGACCTAATACAAGAAACAATTTAATTATTTTCAGGGTGCATTCCTTTCCTGTCCACCCAACACAAATGGACATTGTTAAGCGTAATCCTGCTAGAGAAGACTGGTGGGTGGGTTCTGCTCCTTCAGGCCCTTTCATTTACACGCCATTCAGTAAAGGAGATCCAAATAATATCAAGAAGCAAGAGCTTGTTTGGATTGTTGGAGAGCCGATCCAGGTGTTAGTGGAATTGGCAAACCCGTGTGGCTTTGATTTAAGAGTCGATAGCATATATCTGTCTGTGCATTCAGGAAATTTTGATGCTTTTCCTGTGAGCATAAGCCTTCTACCAAATTCTTCAAAAGTGATTACCTTATCTGGCATTCCAACATCAGTGGGGCCAGTTACAATTCCTGGGTGCATCGTTCATTGTTTTGGTGTTATTACTGAACACCTGTTTAAAGAGGTTGACAATCTGCTTCTTGGGGCCGCTCAAGGGCTTGTCCTTTCTGACCCTTTCCGATGTTGTGGATCTCCAAAGTTGAAGAATGTATCTGTTCCAAGTATTTCTGTAGTACCACCACTTCCATTGCTGATATCACATGTTGTTGGAGGTGATGGGGCCATCATTTTGTACGAAGGCGAAATTCGTGATGTATGGATAAGTCTGGCTAATGCAGGCACAGTTCCAATTGAGCAGGCGCATATTTCACTGTCAGGGAAAAATCAAGATTCTGTAATCACATATTCTTCTGAAACATTAAAATCTCACCTCCCTCTAAAGCCTGGAGCAGAAGTTACGTTCCCTGTGACTTTGCGAGCCTGGCAGGTTGGTGTGGCAGATGCTGATAATACGAGGCACTCCAAAGATGCAAGTTGCCCATCGCTATTGATACACTACGCCGGTACTGTCTTCAAGACATCAGTATTTTCTTGTTTTCATGATTAATTTAGAAGTTCAGTCTGCAGGCCTTACATTGGAATACATTCAGATCAAAACCTTTTGTGGGTTCGAATATTTTATTCATTTACCTTGTGCAGCGTCATTTGCCCCCATTTCAATTTTTTCATGTTTCCTCTCCCCCTTCTGTTAGATCAGTGTCATTGTTCTCTTGCATTTAGTCCTGTCCCATCATAAATAGTTGAAATATCTCTATTTGACAAGGTTCCTTATGCAGCTCCCATCTCATGACACACTGGCATTCTCTATATTAGCAATAGCAAGCATTTATTGATTTATGTCATTTGGTGGTTTCATGTGCTGCTGTGCTGAGAACGGTTACTAACTTGTACTTTTCCTTTTATATCGGGTACTAAGGCTCTCTCCACATTTATTTCAGGTCCACTGAAAACCTCTGAAGATCCAAATGCTGTATCCCCCGGTAGACGCCTCGTTGTTCCCCTGCAGATTTGTGTTTTGCAGGGTTTGTCTTTTGTGAAGGCTCAGCTGCTTTCAATGGAATTTCCTGCTCATGTTAGTGAAAATCTTCCTAAGTTGGATGATGTGAATAATAGTTCCAATGGAGGACATGTTAACTCAGAGTCAAAAATGGACAGATTGGTGAAAATAGATCCTTTCAGAGGTAGCTGGGGACTGCGTTTTCTTGAACTTGAGCTGTCTAATCCAACTGATGTTGTATTTGAAATCAATGTCTCTGTCAAACTGGAGAACAACAGTAATGAGGACAATCATTTAGCCGATCAGGATGCTACAGAATACGGCTATCCTAAAACAAGAATTGATAGAGATTGCTCAGCAAGGGTTCTTGTGCCTCTTGAGCATTTTAAATTACCTGTTCTTGATGATTCCTTTTTATCGAAGGATACTCATACAGATGGAATTGGTGGAGGAAGAAATTCATCATTCTCTGAAAAGAGCAGCAAAGCCGAACTCAATGCTTGCATCAAGAACCTTGTATCTAGGATTAAGGTTCAATGGCACTCGGGACGCAATAGCTCTGGAGAGTTAAATATCAAGGATGCTATCCAGGCTGCTCTACAGACATCAGTCATGGATGTGTTGCTGCCAGATCCACTGACATTTGGCTTCAAGCTTGTTAGAGATGAATCTGATTCAGATAATCTTGATCCTGTTAAAGAATCCGATTTACCTGAATCCCCTGCTTCCAAAAGTTCTGTGCTTGCACATGAAATGACACCAATGGTTGTTGTGGTCCGTAATAACACAAATGATACGATCAAAATTAATCTTAACATTACATGCAGAGATGTAGCTGGGGAAAACTGTGTAGATGGTACCAAATCAACTGTTCTGTGGACCGGTAATATTCAATTTTTGTTTGCTCTCATTAATTGGTATGCATTCATATGGGTTTCTAATATTGTACTGTCTTGCCAAAATCAATTCTTTTTTTCAGGTGTCCTGAGTGAAATTACCGTTGAAATCCCCCCACTTCAACAAATCAAACATTCTTTTTGCCTGCATTTCCTTGTCCCAGGAGAGTATACGCTACTCGCCGCAGCAGTGATCGATGATGCAAATGACATCCTTCGGGCTCGTGCTAGGGCAACTTCAGCTGCTGAGCCAATTTTTTGCCGTGGACCACCATATCACCTTCGTGTTCTTGGGAATACATAAACAAATTTTCTCCTTAAATGTTATGATATCATTGTATGCTAAAATGTGTAGATTTCATTGGATTATTTAGAGTGATGCGGTTAAGTTACACGCGGGAATGCTCCTTGAGCTCTTGTGGTTGAAACTTGGAAGTTTACTTTCCAATTTAAGAATTCAACAGAAGAAATAACTTGGGGGGTTTTGTCTGTAAATCATGTGGGATTGTACTATGACGAGACAGTGGTTTTAAAATTTCTTTTTGGACTTCACTACTGTTTATTCCTGATACAGTTTTTTTTTTTTTTTTTAAATATCATAATTTTTTTATAAACCACCTCAAGAAAGCACAAGATGCCCCAAATTTCAGTTTATATTATAAGTGAGATAATCCTGCTTTCATTGTCTCAAAGGTATCAAATTAAACTATTTAAAGCAAAATTTTAAATTACGAGGAGTTAAAGCTCTCCTTTTAAACACGAAACACTTCATCTTTAACAAGTTTGAACTGAATTACCTAAAAGATTTTATGCTAGCATCTTCTATAAAACAACGACGACGTTGAACACAGCTTTGATGTTAATGTTGTGACAATGCCACATTTTAAGTGTTTGGATACGAAAGACTAAGATTAAGATGTCAGATAATATTTCTTGTAGAGAATTAATTAGTTGTTTTTCATTACAAGCAATTTTCAAGATATGTAATTATCAGGTTATTATTCGACTAACACGAGGGTCTTAATTAGGTTGCATAGATTTAGGCACCATTCATAATAAGCTTGAACATGTCCTCTCTTTCATCCTTATGAACATACTTCATTATTTTTTCAGAGTAGCATCAGGGACAAACTTTTGTTCTTCATCACTTTGTTGTTTTCAGTTCTATGTTCTTCATTACTTTAAAATCACAAGTGGAAAGCCGTAGAGTCTTCATCATCATTCACAAAGACTATTTGTAATTTGAAAACAATAAAATTACAGACCAACTAGAGAACATTCGTATTGTGTAATAGTGCAAGCAAAGACTTTTTAAGGGTGTGTTTGGTAGGAGAGAGTTAGAGACGAAAGAGTTAGGGAGGAGAGAGTTAGAAGAGAGATTGTTAACTCATCATGTTTGGTTTGGAGAGAAAGAGGAAAGAGAGACCCAAAATGTATGGACTCCACCCGCTTTTTGTTTCTTCCCTAAACTGCCGAGAAAGAGGAGAGAAATGGCTTAGTTTATCTTTTTGTGTTACATGTGAACTTCTGTTTTTCTTTTTTTACAAAATTGTGGTTTTTAATTTATTTTTTACACATTGTAGTTGATTGTTATTCCGGCATTGCGTAATGAACCTGTGATAGTTTGCAAGTATTACATTATAGTATTTCACTTTAGTTATTATAAAAAAAAAAAGGATATATTACATTATAGTATTTGCAAGTATTACATTATAGTATTTATTGTGGAATGTGAATTTTTATTTTTTGTTGATCAGTGGAATGTGAATTTATTTGGCCTTAGTTTAATTAAAATAAATAAAATGATACATATATGTGTATATATAGTTTAAGGATATTTTTATCATTTCAAAAATCAGACACACTTCTTTCTCTTCTTTTTCTCTCTTCTTTTTCTTGTACCAAACAATACATCAAATCTACTCTATTTCTCACATCTTTCTCTCTTCTCATTTTCTCTCTTCTTACTTTCTTCTCACAACCAAACACACCCTAAGGTTTTGATTTGATTTTACTATCTATTAAGTTGAATTATCAATCGCTTTTTTCTTAGTTGTTGATCATTACTTCGAAGAAGTATAATTATCATTGTGATTTGACCCGGGATGTTCTTAGGTGACACATTTTAAGGTGAGGGAAAAATTTATAACTAAGCGAAATCAAAAGCAAATAATTAGACATGCTTTCCATTTCAATAATGTGACATATATAAATAAGAGACAAGTTTATGTTCTTTGTGACTGAAATTACGAACAAGATTCAGTCTCCATCATCACTCACCAAACAATTTGAAATTTGTATTTTAAAACACAACTAACACCATTGAAATTTGTCATAGAAAAAAATTGTTATTTTAATTAGTAATATATTACCTATTGTATATTCTATTTTATTTCTCTCACTCTCATATTGTTGCGCTTAATTTTTATTTTTGACATAATTGTCGCGCTTTGTTAATAATTCACGTTCTGTTTGCATGTTAATATTGTTCGAACGTAGAAATTGAAAGCAAATATTCGCATCAAGAACATTTTAACTTTTTTGTAAGAACCTTTGGTTTTTTTTATTTTAAAGAAGACATTTAAACTTGTGCTCTAAAATAATCAATGGAGAGATGATTTTAAACTTTTTTTTTGTCCGTGGGTTTTCACGTTTCCACCGGCCGTTTACCCACGTTTGTTTTTTGATGAGAAATTTATGCTTAAGAATAATGTTCTCAGGGATTAAAAAGTGCAACCTTAATCCCGGATACTTCTAAAGAAAATGGTTGGTTCCCTAAAAAAAATGGATGGTTAAAATTTACTACATTCCTAGGATTATTTGTAAACATATGAGTAGTTATTAGGTGGTTACTTAAGTTTTATCTCCACTTTCATGAGAATATTTTATTCCCACCAATTTTCTTGGAAATAAAAATATGAAAAATGAGAAGTTATTTTATTCATGAAAATGCTTTATATCCAAGAATTAATTTTCCAACCTTGTAACAAACATAAGAACCCTTTTATGTAACTTCCATATACCCGAAAGTGATTTTTACAACCATGAAACAAACACCATCTAACTTCTTAAAATTCACGTTCGAATTGTCTTGGGATGCAAGAATTTCAACTCTATCGTGTATCCAAACATACCAAAACGAGTCAAATTTTTAAAACTAAATCAACATTTATTTAAAATATAAAAAGTTATGCATGCATTGAATCATATGTGAAAAATGATGCGATCGTAGTGCCATAGATCATGCACATGTGAGGGAAAGAGAACATAGTTAAGTTAATGAGGTAAATACTCGTTAGAAATAAAAGTCAAGGGCAATCGCTAAAACATGTTGGAGTCTATTGGTTCATGATGACAAGGGTGATGATACAAATGTAACATCAAATGTGGTCTATAAAGAGATATTTCAAAATGTAATTTAATTGATTCTTATGATGGTACAAATGTAACATCAAATGTGGTCTATAAAGAAATATTTCAAAAGGTAACATCAAATGTGGTCAAGTAGTTAGTTCAAGTTCCTTTAGTTGATTCATATGATGATACAAATGTAACATAAATTGTGGGCTATAAGAAAGTATTTGCATATCATTATTATGTATTTTTAGAACCATTTTTGTTTCGTACATTATGTGTTAATTCTAACATAAGTTAAATGCTAATTCTTTGTGCACTATCAAAAAAATATAAATGAACCCGCGCGACAGCGAGGGTCAAGAGTCTAGTTGATTGGTAAAAGATAATAAGGTTAGATGTGTACACAATAATCCTATGTATAGAGTAAGAGTGCACCAACTAATAAAGTAATTGACTCGTAACTACTCTAATTAACCAACTAATTCTAATAACTTAAGGTCAAATGTTTATCGCGGTCTTCTAAGTTAGATGTTTATAATCGGTTAGTAATTTAAGTTTTTTTTGTTACTAATTAGTCCTTTAAGTTTTTTTTGTTATAAATTGTTCATTTAAGTCATATAATATTTATGTCACCCATTGTTTCAGCCAACTTTGTTAAAAAATGTTTATGGATCATTTAACATTAAGGTGATAGGTCGAAAAGTGCTTATGACATCAAACATGATTACTTACGCACATTTTCTTCTGCCTGTTCTCCAAGCCTAATTTTACACATAAATATTTCATCAAAAATATTATAAATCAAGTAATCAATCACTTTTATTTTAAATCAAGACTAAATAACACATCTATAAACCTTAGTTTTGAGAGCGGTGAATTTGGACATGCAAAGTTAACATTAATCGTTCACATACCAAATTTGATGAAAATAGAATAATGGTGTAGATACTTTGACTTAAAAGATCAATTTGTAACAAAAAAAAAACTAAAAGGACGAACTTGTTATAAACATCTAACTCAAACAATTATAAATGTTAAAATTTTTTTTTTTTAAGAAAGTAAACTACTCGATCCAATTAAGCATCGGAGAGAATCGAACCTGAGACCTGAAGTCTCAAATAAACACCCTCAAACAAACCCAAACTAGTTTTAAAAATAAAAATAAAAACTATCTTAACATAGTCTAATCAAAGATACTACTATAAAAATAAAAATATTTTTAAAGCTAACATGATAAAGTAAGATGATAATAATAGGGTCACTTGATCCATAATAAATATTTTATGTTATAGTATGTTTTAACATCTGACATGTGAGGTTAAATGTCGTTAACCTTCGTTTGGTCGTAGAGGCAGATAGCATTGGAAATTAGGTCACCAATTCAGCACTCTCTAGATGTTAAGGTTGGGATAAGGGAAACATTGCATTTTTACCTAAGCAACTGACATAATGAAAGTGACCCAAAAGATTTTGAGGAAATAATATAGTACTAAGTACTCATGCAAACAATTGAAAATTAATGTATGTCCAATTGACCCAACCTATGCCTGGCTAGTGGCTAGTAAATAGTATAGCATAATTCCTCAACAATCAATTTCTGCCCTATTCTATTTTCTATCTTCTTCTATATAAAGGCTAAAGTTTTTACCATAAATTCACATTGGCGTTTCTCCAAATTTAGCTTAGAATTATCTCTAATAATGAAATTTAAAGAATTATATATTTTTTATAAAAAAAAAATAAAAAATGACTATGTTATTTAAATATCAAAATACATATATTACCACCAGAATGATTGAAAAGCCATAATGGTTGAAACCAGTTTCACATGTATATCTTATTCATATACACTAATATGTCCATGGATAGTCGTCAAGAATCTTATATATTTTTGTTATTATTTTTCTCTAAATATAATAAGAGACGATCCTATGGCAGCTATGCCAATAAACTTTCCTTGTCGTAGTGTAAAAAACAAGAACCAGATTTTATCAACAAGAAAGAAAGATATAGTACAAGAATATGGAAAATGACATGCCAATGTTCTTTCACGGCATTGAATTGTCAAATTTATGTTTTTTTACAAAAAAAAATTACTATGCATAATGACCTACCAAAAGCCCTTTAATTTCAATAATTAATGTTAACATTCTTTCATGGAAACAAATGTTAATTTTTTGATTAGTTTTTTGATAAAACAAATGTTAATTGTACTCATATGACAAGAATTGGAATCAACTCATATAAATCAATTTTATATATTTTATTGAAGAAAAAAAACTCCATATAAATCAAAGGCAAGAATGCCTACCATAGATTTTGAATAAGTGAATCCTTAGCTCCAAGAAATTGTTGGGTGTTGACAATTTGACTTCATGAATTTGGAATTAAAACATAAACTTAAAATATGAATGATATGTATGAAGTTGTTCTATAAAAAAATTGTATAAAGTTGATACTTCTATTCGACATTGTGTGATATATAATTCCCCCAGTCAAAAAATGTATTGATAAATGAAATGAACCATCTAAACTTCATTCATCAACTACGGTTAACCGACTACAGTGAAAATGTGATTTTTTTATTTCACCAAAGTTAAATCCTCATATTGCCCTTTCAATCCACACAAGACTAACTCAATCCAAACCTCACCAATTTTCTCTCAATATCTCATATTAGCTAGGAGGTATATCCTTGTAACGTTCATTGTATTTGATTCTCTGACTTCTGAGTTTCCATAATGAATTATAATCAACAACGAACCAAGCATATATATAAAAAGTGAAGCATATTGGTGTGACAATACATAAAAGAACACATATAGAACAAGAGAACGTTAAAATGGCCGTAGTTTCGTATCAACTAAAACAGTAAAAAGTAAATCTTTTAAATAAAGAAAATAAAACAGAGAACCATATACATATCCATGATACCTAAGCATGCATGTTCCTAAAATTTCAAAATAAATGCTGTTTTTCCTCATATATCATGTCACCTACATTGCCTTGGTGGGGGCACATGTACCTTTAACCTATTTGGTTTAATTTGTTTTTGTTGTGTAGCTTCATGTATCCACATGTCTTTGCTTTCTCACACCCCCTCTCGTTGAAATGTGGGGTGTGCTCGTAATTCCTTATAGTAGTAGTCTAGTAGAGGAAACTTTGTGAATGTATCACCAATTTAGTTCATAAAGTGTTTTTCAATCTACTTTGAAAAATTATTTTTTAAAGTTGTCCGATTGAGACTAATGTTATTATGAATTTTAAATTTAGTTTTTTTTGTTTTTGTAATTTCATAGATTAAATTGGAAAACCATATAGTTTCATAGACTAAGTTGTTAGTTTACTCCAACTTTATTCCTGTATACGTTCTTCACTTTGGTATGAAAAAGCTTTTGATATCCATCGTTTTACATATTACATATGGCAGCACCTTATGTGAATAAAAATGTAGGGGTGAGGTCACAAGATAGTAGAGTTAAGTGGTTAAGTGGTCCAGGGAAGGAAACGAAATAGTGCTTGATAATAAGTGCTTTTGTGGTCCTAGAGTTGTGGAAAGCCTAATTTGGAGGCAACTGAAGATTAGATGGGGGCAAAAGTGGTGGGGAGGGAAAGAAGAAACAAGGGGAGAAGGAGATGGGTTTTTATTGATTTTGATTTTTCAGCCTCTAACACCAAACCAAAACATTAATTAATTTGTTGACATGAAATGAAATGACATGCTATGACTTTTTTCACTCTAATAATAATTAAAATAAAATTAGATTGAAGAAAAATTTGAAAAATTCCTTGGTATCTTAGAGTTCTGTTGAGTGGGAGTATTATATATGTACATAAAATCACTTCAAAGTTTAGTTTTAAAACAATTGAATATAAAATAATGATAGGATATCAAATGACATAGTAGATCTCAAATTTGAATATTTAGTCTCGAATTTAATTAGTATACACTGTCAGTGTACAGTTATTTTGCACATGCATATAATATTGTGTTTCCACGTCAATTAATGAATATGAAATCACATGAATTGTCATATTTATTAATTGACGTGACAACACATCATTGAATGTATGTGTAAAATAATTGTGCACTCAGAATAGATGATGATTAACCTCTTCATTATCTTTTCTTATGAACTTTTTAGTTAAATTTCTTTTTTTTGTGTTAACCCTCTAATTTCTAGGAGAATGAACTCTTAGCAATCTAAAGTTCGACCCATCATAAATTAAACTCAGATTATCCTGAATGACTAGTCATAGAGGAATTTTAGTTAAGTCTTTAAGAATGAAAGGAAAAAAAATATTGAAAAAGTTTTGCAGTCTTAACATGTGTTTGATTTGTTAAACAATATGTACTGGACAGAACAACTCAAGACAATTTAAGTTGTACAATGTTTGATTTGGAAAATTGTTACTGAAACATGACAAATTGGAGGTAAGGGATAGAACAAAAACAAATTTTTTCGTCCCTCACTAAACCACAACACAACTTTTTGTCTTATGTAACCCTAAAATTAGTTAATATCATAAAAGTTTGTCATGTGTTGTTTTGTCTTGTGTTGAATATAAGAACACCATAAATTCAACCCCAAAACCATAGTCCTTCTATCATAAAAACAAACATATATACATACACATCATTCTTAACCTTCCGTGTCGAATTCTTCGCTCCATAATTGTTCTATGAGATAATATACCATTTTGCTTTTGATCTGAACAATCATTTTCAGCGACAACAAAGAGAAACTTCGTAAAGCATATTCACCTAAATAAATGGATAGAAAAACAAGAATGAAAGACTTTTATATAAAACGTTAAATTAAATTTGGATAGAACCAATTCAAAGAAGTACATTCTAATCTGGATAAGGTAATCATATTGTGCCATTATCACGCGTAAAAACTTGAATGAGACACTTCCAAAAACTCTATTGTCCAATCTACGCACAAGCTTTGGAAAATAAGGGTTCTTTCAAACAGTGTAAGTTTTAAAGTTTGTGATTGCAACTGTTTGAATGTCCAAGTCTTTTGCAATCTATAATCTTTACACAAACCCTTGACCCTATAATTTAGTGGTAGGAATAAAAAGCAATGCGTGTTGTTTATGGTTGGCTGATTCCAACTCTAAATTATTGGTTTGGTGATATTAGGATATAGGGTTCGAGTTTGATTGGTTTGGTTTAAAATGTAAACATAAAAAAAAAAAAAATGAATCAGTTTAATTGGTTGGTTTAGATCTTCATACTCGGCAGTCATTGATTTGGTTCTTACACCCTTAAACGCATTTACATACATTTTTATGCTATTATGTATGACAATAAACTAAGTTGATTCAAACATAGTTTGAAAGTCAACACGACAACTAATTCGATGAACTTGATTTATACATCAAATGAGATTATTTTGAGACAAAATTAAGT
>Ga0315913_1001502_pt1 | contig 25881 bp, 15 predicted proteins | sample MpolsnodulesMG_FD_207736 | JGI IMG/M metagenome (GOLD analysis project Ga0315913, IMG submission 207736) | Medicago polymorpha root nodule microbial communities from Los Angeles, California, United States - small nodules | ecosystem: Host-associated > Plants > Roots > Nodule | place: USA...
TCTGTTACAAACCTCAAACTTAAAGAACTTATGCATGACCAAAATAATTTAAAGATCAATCTATTATAAACCTCAAACTTAAAGGACTCATGGTGTAGTTTAACCTATATTTTACTTATACATGTTTTGCAAGGTTGGTCCACATATATAACTTCGATAACATGAACAAAGAAAAATAGAAGAAAATTTAATTTAAAATTTGCCATCTATTTATCCTATGATTGGCTTAAGAGAAATGATATTTGTACATCCACTTTGTGACAATTTTTTGACAATTTTTTCTTTCATACCCACATTATCCTTTTATTCTCTCTCTTCCTTTTCCTCTCTCCATTGTTTTTAACCAATGAAAAAAGAGAAAAAAGAAGTTGTCACCATGTATGAAATGGTTGTTCAAATATCACTACTCTTGGCTTAATCAAGATCAACCAGTGTTTTTCATCTGAGTCAATTGACAAGACAAAAGATAAACGAAATTGCAGGAGAAAAACTAGGAAAGATATTGGTACTCTTCCCCATTCAGTATTTATCTGGTGGAACATGTGTGACACTGATAATGATTGGAGGTGGCACAATGAAGATATTATTTCAGATGGTATGTGAAGACTCATGCAGCTTATACCAACTCAAAACCATAGAGTGGTATTTGGTATTTACTGTGGCTGCCATTTTGCTTGCTCAGCTTCCAAACCTTAATTCAATTGCAGGGGTTTCTCTCATAGGAGCTATCACAGCCGTAGGTTACTGTTCTTTTATATGGATTGTGTCTGTTTACCAAGGTAGGATTGATAATGTGTCCTATGAGCCACCAAGGAGACAATCACAAGCTACTAGGATTTTCAGTGTGTGGAATGCACTTGGCATCATTGCCTTTGCTTTTAGAGGTCACAATCTTGTACTGGAAATACAGGTAGCGACAAAAAATATGACCATGTTCATTGTCAAAATATTTTGATTTTTCTTTAACAATTATAAGCATTTGTGTTTTTATTGAAGGGAACCATACATTCAGATTCTAAGAATCCATCACGCTTAGCAATGTGGAAAGGGGTTATGTTTGCTTATCTAGTCATCGCTTCTTGTTTGTTTCCTCTAGCCATTGGAGGATATTGGGCCTATGGAAATTTAGTAAGTGTATTGTACTTAATAGAGTGCTTTTTCAACTAGGGAGTAACTTTTTTTCACCGCCAAGGTCTCTTCAGATGTTTTTGTGTCGTTTGAATGTTTATTTTTGGACAAGTTTTTAGAATCACGGGGCGGATAAAGTTGCTTCATTTCAAACATTAGCTTCATTAACATCATTAACAGGGGACCCTTGGTTCTATTTGATGACAGATGCCTTCCAACGGAGGAATGTTAAGTGCTTTGAAAAAGTACCATGAACATGATACATCAAAGTTCATCATCGCTTTAACAAGTTTGCTGGTTGTCATCAACAGCCTTAGCTCCTTCCAAATCTATGCAATGCCAATATTTGACAATTTAGAATTCAGATACACCAGCAAATGGAACAGACCTTGTCCGAGGTGGCTTCGAATAGTCTTCAGAAGTCTCTTTGGCTGCCTGACCTTTTTCATTTCTGTAGCGTTACCATTCTTGCCAAGTTTGGCAGGCCTCATTGGAGGAGTTGCTCTACCAATAACATTAGCTTATCCCTGTTTCATGTGGATACTCATTAAGAAACCAAAAAAGCATAGCACAACTTGGTATCTAAACTGGACGCTAGGAGCGATTGGGATGATTCTAAGTGTACTGATTGTAACAGGAGCAATTTGGGGCATTGTAGCACTGGGCATTCAGATCCACTTCTTCAATCCATAGTAGTAAGATTCAAATTATACTATTCTCAATAACTACCCTCTAAGTTATATTTTTCGTTCTCTTGTAACAACAAAAATCAGTACCGCAGAAGTTGATTTGCCAGCATTTGCTAGGGTTTTACAAACAATAATGCGAAGCACCACATATGACTCGTGAGACGAAATTGATACAATGCTTCACTTATAGCCACCACAACTACTGTTTTAATTTCCCATATCATTGATGAATCATAAGACAACTACATGTTAAATGTGTGGAAATACAACAAAGTTAATATGTGGAATGTGCCAAAAATTAAGCACCTTCTGCATATTATCACAGCTAAAACTACTTGCTTCTATGCTGTCTTTACACAAGAGTTCGCCTTCGAACTTTCACATATAAGTTCGTAAAGGGTCAAAAACCTCGTAGTAACTTGCATTAGTTGTACTACATATACATCAACACAGACAAAAAAGAAATGCAAAATATATAGATATACGTGACAAGAACCTGGCACATCTAAGTTACACCACCTCCAACTGGATAAGCTTGTTTGGATGTAAAAACATCCTTTCTATTCCTTAGTCAACTTGCGATAGGCAGAATCAGAAGTTACATGATTCAATGACGAAGAAGCTGGATCAATGTAAATGCTCATGAATGGCCAAGATCCAATTCCAGTAAAAAAAAACGCGGTGAGAGAAAAGGAAATAGACTCAAGATCAATCTTTGATAGTTGATACCACTTTACATTGACAATGGAAGAAGCATCCTTCGTTTCTTCTTCCTTGCCAGTCTTACTTGCTTTGTAATTTTCATGCATAAGAGCAAAAGCACTGTGATGCAGACTAATATAAAAGCAAGCTGGATGTGCTTAAAGTACAAAGAAACAACAGAAAAAACCAGGAAAGCTAATATAACAAGTTCCCATATTACAAAGACCACCACATCCACCCTGCAACACAACAAAGAGTAAACAAAAAACATCAATATTCATCGTATCATGCTACCCAAAGAGCTTTAATAAAAAGACATCAAGAAATACTTCACACCACGAGTATTTTATAAGAAACTCAAGGCCTGAAATCAATTGTCATAAACAACTACACCAGAAAACAATCCATCCAAGCAAATAAGACATTTTTTTTCATTACTTTATGCAAAAATAAACACATTAAGCGAAGAAAACACCATTATCCAGTACCGTGTGGTATAATTATTTAAGTTGCTGATTTTAGTGATACCAAGAAAACTTTTGGTTTGTAACAAATACCTCTCGTTCAGACATTCTAAACAATTGTGCTAAAACATGGAACTTAACATGCCTGATGTTGCTTTTGTAACCAATGAATCTTATAATTGAAGCCAATTTTCAGATTATGACTAACATTCTAACAAAAGGTAATAAATATGAAATAATATGAATCAAAAGTCAAAACCCATGTTGAAATACCAATCCAAACAACCAGGCTGCCTACAAATTTATTCTATAAAATACTTTCCACATAATAATCATATAAACGACAATTTCCATCATCATAAGAATTATTTCAGAGGAAGAATAAAACTTTGCGATCAAAATCAAAATCAAATTCAGTCCATCTCAAATTTGTGATTCAGATAGGTTAATTGAAAAATGGAAATAAAAATAAATAGATGGTGGTTTGATTTTGATTTGACATAATAAACAAGACAAATACTAATATTTGGGTGATTAAAATTAAAATGAATAGAGTTTGAATTGGCATACTTGGAAGTGTTGGTGATATTAGAAGAAGTGGAAGAGAAGAAGGAGACAGAGGCCCAGTCGTGTTTGGATCGAATCTGATAATCTCGCAGCTGTTCCGCAAGATTCGATCGCGTTATCATTGTATTGCTCCTGGGACCTCTCTCTCTCTAGGCACAGACTCTTTGATGATTTTCTCTCTCTAAACTCAAAACGATGACTATTGCGACTTTTTCAAAGCGAGAAACGAATGTGGTTAGTTAGAAAGATCAACCAATCAGCGTTCGATCAATGTGTTTTGCTCCATATTAAGCCCAAAAAAAAAAACTTGTGATATTCAATGCCCAAACTCTCTCCTCCAACCCAACGTTTTAATCATCATATAATCTAAAAGAGTTTAATTAGCATACTGTTTTTTTTTAACACCTCTTAGATTTAGAGATAATAGATTTTTTTTAACCTTTTAGTTTATAAGAAGAGAGAGAGTCTTCCTTAAAAAGAGAGAGTCTCATAATTTTTGTAAAAAAAAAGTCTCATAATTCAGAGTCAACCATGAAGAAGTAAAAAGTGAATTTTGGAGCAACATTAAAAAGATGGTGTTCCTAACACTTCTCATGATTGTTATCGTCAAGATTTGAACTTGAACAATTCACCATTTTTATTACAATAGTATATGTTAACTAGTACCCCGAATGCACTAATTAAAGAAAACTAATATAGAAACTTTGCATTGAAAAATGGTGAAATGTAGGATGTTTAACTTTATAAAAGTCAAAAGTTGATGTTTTTAAAAAAAAATCTCTACTTTTACTTCCTTAGCTAGTGTCGCTGAGCACTAACATGACTCGTATATAGAATAAAATAATCAAAAGATAATATGCATCCTCAAAAGAAAATACAAAAAATTATTTAGGACTCAACCATGTGTGTTTTCAGTATTACTATTTGGACCAAGTTTATTTTTGGTATCCCACATATCGAAAAAATATTGGATAATTTCTTTTTAGACCCCTTCAATATCTCTTGGGTTCTTTAAATTCTCCCTTTTAACCGTAACCAATACGTCAGATTGATATATACAAGATGGTTATAAAGATAACTCCATGGTGCTACAATGATAGAGAAAATAAATTAGCAGAAACGGAATGCAAACGAAGGTGGTAAGTTTTACCTCCTAATTGATTGCAATATAGTGAAGATTGACTCTATTTATTGGAGTGACTATGATAAAAAAAAAATCGTCTAATCAAGTTACTTGTTGGTTCTACATTCACTCATCGCCCCAAAATCACAAGGTTTTAGAGAATTAAGAGGTAAAATTTACTACATTCGATTATATTTCGTTTATACTAATTTTTTTCTATGTCGCTGTAACATAGGAGAGGCTAACGAGATACGGGTGACAAAGCGAGGGGGTTGAAGCCTTTCTCCTAGCGCAAGAATTTTCGTCGCTAGATTAAGACGACTTGCCTACTTGTATGTCTCGCTTACCATCCATGAATTATCTCCCTGATCTGGGAGATATCTATCAACATATAGATTAGGGGTGAAAATATAATTTTGAAGATATGGATAGGGGCGTAGTGGTTTGATTTGGTTCATTTTCAATAAATAATTTGTTTGTACTGATGAAATCTTCATCGGTTTGGTTTGATTTTAGTATTTTTTTAAAATTGGAACCGAATAAAACTAATCGGTTTGGATCGGTTCAGTGATCAGTTTGTCTGAAAATACAATTAAAAAATCCATATCCTCACAAATCTCTAACATACTCAAATATTTCATCGAAATTTGTATTCCATTTTTTTCACGTCCTCTAATTTTTCAAACAACTTTGTGTAACCAACAGTGCTTGAATATTTCATGCGTCCATGATCCATTCATCCATCATTCATTAAACATAAATTCCAAAATACATTGAGAAATTAAAACATACTCAAAACAACAAACCATACAAACTGAAATTTAAACATCCTAAAATTAAGTTCGCCGTTAAATTAAAAAACACATTCAAACTAAAATTTCAATTCAATTTTAACGTAAATCGTCAAATTCAATTCACCAGCCAAACTTTACTTAAGTTTGTGCGAAGTGAAGAAGGAATTGTATTAGTAAATTGAGGGGGGTGTGGTAAGCATTGGATCGGTTCAGCCGTTTTTTGGATTTCAACATGAAAAATAAAAAACCGAGCTAAACTAGATTGGTTTGGTCGGTTCAAACGGAACTAAACAAAGTTAATATTTTGTCGGTTTGAAATTTTCGTTCATTTTATCCAAACCATTTACACCCCAGATATGAAGCCTAAAAAGAAATTATAAAAAAAAAGCTTAATTACATTTTTGGCCCCCTAAAAAAACAACTCTTTCCAGGCCCCATGAGTTTACTTTCTGTTGCAATTCTGGCCCCCCACGCCAATTTTGACCTAGCCAACGTTGACGTGGGCGCCACGTGTGTAAAATTTTAATTATTTTTGTATTTTTTAATATTTTTGTATTTTATAATTAAAAAAATAAATAATGTTTTTATTTTAATTTTTTTGATAAAAAAACAAAAAAAATATTTTTTGTAATTAAAAAAACGAAAAACTATATTTTTTATTTATTTTTGTAACTAAAAAAACAATCATTTTAATTACAAAAATATTTTTTTAAATTAAAAAAACAAAAAAATAATTAAAAAATAAAATAAAATAATTCACACACGTGTCTGTTGACTGGGTCAATATTGGCGTGGAGGGCCAAAATTGCAACAAAAATAAAAAGGTTTAAGATTGTTTTTTTAGGGCTAAAATCACAACTTTGGGAAACGTAGAGGGCAAAAGTGTAATTAAGCCTAAAAAAACTAAGGTTTTTATCGGAGCTATAACAGTATTAGACGCTCACTCTTTGAGCTGTGGTTGGCGCTGAATCACAACAAGCAGTGAAAGAAGGCAGTAATTCAGCGGTGTGACCATGTCTTCCTCCTCCTCAGTCCGACCGAATTCCGCCGGTGCCGTTGGTTCGAAGAAGTTAACCTTTTTTGCGAACGCGATGAAACGAAAAGACAGCTTCATTCAACTTTTCGCAATGACTGGAATTCTTCTCTTAAGCATGAAATCTTTGGGACAAAAGTACCGAATCCATGGACTCCAAGAGGATACACATGATCTGAGGGAAGAACATGATTCACTCACCGATCGTATGAAGAATATCAAGACTTCATTGTTTCACGAAGCTTCTCAAGATTCTACTGGTCTCTTCGCTTCTCGCCTTCGTAGCCTCTTCAATGAACAACAGTGATCGTTCTCTCCGTGAGTTCTTTCTCTGCTATTTGTTTTGGTGCTGTTTTCCACCTTTTAAGTTGTTGTCATAACTGGTATTGAAAATTAGGGTTTTGAGTAATAGTCGTTGATGATTTTTGTTAAGTGCTATTGCTAGGAATGTAGTGTAGTTTTCTTGTTTAGGATGCTTGATGTTTGTGACTTAAATTTCGTATTGAATTTGAATGTAATGTTCGGCCAGAATGAATAAAGGAAGAACAGAAACGAGGGTTGTAGGTGTCCTGAAACCTAGCAGATTCATGAATTTTTACATTTAGTAATTAGAATCTTGCATTTATATTAAAATGATAAGCGCTTGTGTATAAATTATTTGATTATTTCTATAACAAAAGATGAAATAAAATAAAATTATTTTTGTATAAGCTTCAAGCTATAAGATGTTTTCAAAAATTATCTTGGAGAGCTTATGAAAATAAGTTGAAAACAGCTTATAAACTTTTCACAAGCTGTTTTCATAATTTCTCCCTAACAGTCTTACAGGCGTTTGTGCTAGTATAAACCAATCCAAGCAGGCTCTAAGTGACCTTGTTGGTGCTGCTTAGTTTCTGTTGTCAAATCATTGTTGTTTCCTCTGCACATCAACAGCACTAAGTTTCTTCATTATGCAATCACCGGTAGGTTTGTAGTTTCTGTTGTCAAATCATTGTTGTTTCCACTGCACATCAACAGCACTAAGTTTCTTCATTATGCAATCACTGGTAGGTTTGCAAATCCTAAGTTTGTTTTACTTTGTGCTATGGCAACATGGTTTCGACCTTTGCAGTTGCTGAGTTTATTTGGGCCATGTCCTAGTTTGAATCCCTAATCCACATTCATATCCGTGATTTTTGAACTTAATTAAGTATTTGGAAACAATAATGAATAGGTCCATCTGTGAGAACCACGAGTACTTGAATCAAATATTTACAACGGTTCAAGTGTTCTCCTCCCTGACCTTTCTATCTCTCAATGTTTCTGAATTTGGTTTATTATTTATTATTTATCATAGTGCACCCTGAAACCATAAATAAATGAATCTACACTCTTGATTTGGTCAGTTTGCTCTTCGCTTTTGCCAATAGTTTATTTGTTTGTCATGATAAATGCCCCTTTTTCCATTACCAAATGTCCTCACACGGTTGCACACGCAACACATCACTTCACTTCTGTTAGTATTAGGAGGACTTAAATAACCTTGTATTTTGATTCTGGTCCTTCAAATTTAATTGTCGGTGAGGGCTAGTGCCGCATCATTGTTTTTTCCTGATATTTGATGATGTGGCTCACAGAAGTCCACCTCAACATGGTCACGTGGCAGTGTGGCACTACATACACGCATGCCAATGAGGTTTTTTTTACATAGCCAAAACCCTCCCCTGCCACCCCATCTCCCTCCTTTCCCTGCCATTCCTTCCACCTCCCCTCTCTTTACTGGGAAAAACCCAAGTCCCACTTCGGATAGATAAGACTCTTGATAAGAGTTTATAAAGAGGAGACACTCCTCACCTAATGAGCCGGTTTTACAAGGTTTAGTTAGGCCCCAAATTTCGACACTCCCTTGCCCGTATTTTACCAGTAAGTGAAAATGTAGCTTTTTCAACCAATGATTTTTCTGCAATTTTGCCTAGAATTATCATTGTAGCATGTTAATTCCTATCTTCCTCTCCGCCAGTTCTTAGATTTTTATTTTTCTCATCTTTCGCTGTGACTCTCAATGGCCACTGAGGTGAACTGAAAAATGAAAACCAATTTTATTCAACCCCCTTCAGGTGGGTCTTTGCCATTTCACTCTCCCATTTTATTGATGAACGATTTTTTTTGCATTAATTTTATCTTTGTCACATATGCGGAGCTTTTGAATTGAGGCTTCAATTCCACGCATTTTGTTTTGAATATTTAATTGGAAAACTTTCCCAATGTCTATGGTGCCACATGATCAGGGATGAAAGCAATTACTAAAAAGTTATGGACAAAACCTGACCCAATTTTTTTAAGGACGAAAACTGATACCCATGTGTTATAGGGATAAAAATGTTTAAACTGTATAATAAATTATTTAGCATTAGGTATACCATATTAGTGTATTACTGTAAGAGCTTATTAGCTATGTTAACAATGTATTCTGAAAAGGTTTGCCATCCCACTAATTTGGAGGTCAATTTGAGATCCAAAACTTTTCTGGATGCCCCTAATCACTAGTGTTTGTTTGGGTGTAGATCTTATTTCAATTTAAACTTGATAAGATGACCCGCCTAGAGTATAAGGACGCTCATTAAAGAATAAAAAATAAAAATACTAATTAATTATTAATCAGTAGGTAAAAAATTTATATGTTTTTTTTTATTGCATGAGGTTGGCTTTGTGGATTAATCAACTTTGCAATATTATGTCATGCGTTAAGTTCACAAATAGACTGTTTACTTCTAAATTTATCTTTATAAGTTGGACATGGTTTTCGGTGGTTTTCCTTTATCTCCAGCTATTAGACTATTTCTTTCTCGTGCTTACGCAGTTATTCTATGTAGATACCCCACATAATTTGATTACCATCTTTTCTTTATTTGTGGTCACCCCAGCTTTCTCCCTAATATTTGTATTCTTAATTGTCTGTTCTTAAATTTTATGTTCTTAAATATACAACAACAATCAAGTGTTTTTTTATTGGGCGAAGTTGACTACATGGATTAATCAACTTTCACAATATTAGGTACTGAATTAAGTCTACAAGTTACATTAGATCATTTACTTGATTACTTCTAAATCTCTTGATAATTTGGCTTTAGTTTTCTTTGGTTTTCCTTAATCTCTGACTATTATGCTATCATCTACTACTTCTACAACAACAACAAAAAATACTATCATCTACTTGTTTAACTCTTCTTACTCCTGCTTATGTGTTTATTCTCCAGACATACCCATATGACGTTACATGATAACCATATTTTCTACAATGACAGTCACCCCCAGCTTTGTCCCTAGTATTTGTAGTATTCTTACATACTGTGTGTAGCCACCTGTCTATCTTACCATTTTCATCTATGCAACTTTGATCTTATTTTCTTTGTTAATTCTTTGCCACTCCAGTTTTAGTCTCATAATATATATGTAATTGTGTTGTGAAATTTTCTTTTAAACTTGACTGGTACTTTTCTATTTCAAATTACAATTGAAGTTTTTTGCTCTAACCACCCTACTTGGATTCTAGGATCGAGATATCTTTGTATCTCAACATTTGTATGATTGATCTAAGGTATTTGAAATGTAAGTTTTGTTATACTGTTTGTTTGATTGTTTCTGAATTTCTACCCATAAGGTAGGATTAATGTGTATCGTACTAAACTTGCATTCTATATATTATACTCGATTTTGGGTTGGAATCCTCTCTCATAAGAAATAGAGGGCTCCATTTGACGAGATAAAGACACAGAGAAAGTTTGAAGGGACCCATGTATACAAGTAGTTTTAAAATTTGCTCATTTTAATCTCACATTTATATGTCTCCCTCATAAATGGAGTCTTCCATTTCTTTTGAGAAATAAAGAAGATATTGACCTCTCTGTTTTAGTTTTATTCAGACAAAAATCATGTTGTCTCTTACTTTTGATTTGTTTTTTCCTATAGTTTAAGTACTATACATTGGCTGTGTAAATCCTTTTTTCCACAATCATCTATCAGATTTCAATATAATACCACTTTATTATATTATTTTCTAAAATATTTCAAAAAACATCTACGTGACAAAATCTTGATTAGATAAATGTGCAAAAAAGTTTTACATTTTTAGTGTATATTCTTTAAACTCTTTTCAATTATAACTATTTCACCTATATGATTTATTTTGTGATATAGTAATTGCTTGTTACAACTTAGTGATTTGGCTTGACTTGGTTGTGGGGACATTTATGTGGAATCATGAGTTTGAACCTAGATCACCGCATTTCCCGCTCCCCGTGTGTTTATCTGAATCCCCGTGCGTGTTTGTTTGAGTATGTGTTGGAGTGTTGGACACTAGGTTAACAACTAAATTAAAAAAATGTTCAATTGTTCTTTTTTTCCCTTGATAATTGTGGTAGGGTCACTTTAAAGCAAAAATCTGATTTATTGAAGTCTTTAGGTGCATATCAACCCCTGTTTACTCCCACATTTTATGGTTGAGATACATTCATATTAGGCTGTGGGTTGTACTTGTGGTTATCCAAAAAAAATTATGAACATTAAAGATGTCAGTGTGGTGCTGAAATTTGCTGCTATAATTCTCCTGTCATGGAAAGTTTAGATCTGAAGGAATATTTTTATAATGCACGAGCAAGGATGAATCTATCCTTAATTTGATTTGAAATATGGTAATTTTAATTTATCAAGTTCAAACTTAGTTTTACTTTATGCAGTTCAAAGTTATCATGCGGTTTTGAGAAAATTTATCGTCAATGTGATTTGACAAGAAACAATTTAACATAAAAAAAACAATAATAGTGTGGGGTGTCTAGCATGAATCTTTGTATAATGTGTATGGTTGGACTCCGGCATTAAAAGTAGAAGACCATATGAATATGAATGACACTTTGACTGCGAAGATCACGGGAACATTGCTAGCTGTATGCTTGTTTTTCACTAATGACTAATGAGTAATAAGCAGTCGCCATTGGTTTTTGGATACAGAATAACTCCTGACAACGTGTGTCAGCTCTTGTAAATATTTTGTTCACACGGTCTGGACATGTGCATTCATCAGCATGTTGAAAAAATTTACTAAATAATACTCTGTATTTACTCAAGTTTGATGGCATATAACGACGACGAATCACTGCATGTTCGTAATTAGGCAATTATAGCGAGTTTGATTAAACTATGGTGGGATCACATGGTTTTTTCTAAAGCTTCAAAGCATAATTTTACTGTCGGTCGATCCAAATATGCACGAAGTGTGTGTTTAGAAGGTCTAATTTATGCTATGGCCCTCTTGCAAGTGTTGGGCAATCTTGTGGTAAATGGATCCTTATCCTTACAACTTACAAGCAGCTATAAGAAAGAGAAAAAGAGGAATAAATTGAATAGAGTTCATATACATTAATTCATTAATTGACACAGTACAAGATCGTTGTAAAAATAGAAACTATCATGATCTATAAGTTCAGATACATTAAGTATTCTATGAATTTAAAATGCGAGTTTTTTCTTATAATAAGGACTAGAATGAGTATTTGATATTCACATTCTATATTACTAATGCTTATACTTATTAAACCTAAACTCTGAGAGTAATGCAAATTTATTATTTTGTTAGAAATTAAACATGTTTAGATGAAGGGGGTTGGCGATGTTGGGAGAAAAGGGGAAGGAGAGGGGTGCCATGATAGCAAGAGAGGAGTTACGACAAAAAAAAAAATACAATTATTTAATTAATTTATTTTTGTGTGAGTTTTGTGACCACACTCGAATTTTCTCAAGATAATTGATTTTTGCCCTTGTAAGTTGATATTTGTTGACTCTCTATCCTTCAAAAAATTTGTTGACTCTTTACTATAGCTTTTGGAACAAGCTCCTAATTGGTGTCAATTTCGTACAAAGAACAAGACAAAACATTTATGTGTCTCCAAACTCAATTCATGCTCGTTTTTCTTTATTGTTGTCATATTGATGTTGCTTAGCTGATATTTATTAGATCATCCACATGAGTCACATTCTAGATATGCAGGATTGAGTGTGAGAAGGGTATCTTAAAAAATGGATATTGGATGAAGTATGACCTAAAAATGAGAGATATTCTTTACTCAATGAGTGAGTTTTACAAAGATTGAGTTAGGATTAGAAATATTCCTTTTCAAAACGGTTATAGAAATTATGACGTTAAAACGTACTAACATATTCATATGCGATTTTAATAATATTAGTAGATCACTAAATCGTGTGTAGTACCCAACTTATTTGTCGGTATTGCACTAACTCAATTGTTGATATTGTTAGGTTGTACATATTTTATGAAAGTTTGAACACTAAATCACACAGCTGTTTGAACTTTTGATACTATTTGTCACGAACTTAAAAAAATAACAATAAATTTCTTTAAAAAGAAGTATCAGTAAAATATACCGTGAGTATAGAAAATCAATTCAGATAAGTGGCCTTCGAGACTTCTCTTGAGTTGTTTGAAACAAGAAGTCACATGTGTGAGCGAATCACCGTGCCTCGCCCGTAGGAATGAAAACAAACAAAAACATTTCCCCACCTAGTCACCCACAGTTGCAGGTTGTAAAGGAAAGCCATGTGGAAGACAAACCCACTATAATTAACCTTCTTTTGTGGACCCCACGACCGACACTCCCCATTTCATTTCCACCCTTTGAAGCAAAAACATTATTATTATTATTATTTGTCCAATAGTATATCCTTCCAAATGAATTCCCTTCAATTTTCCCTCTCTTTTATTTTAACATTTTTCACACTTTAATACATACCAGTACACATCACTCCCTTCCTTCTTCCACCGCACCTCCCTAATCATTTCTGACCCCTCCCCCACCTCTTTTAAAAGTCTCTTTCTCTCTCTCCAATTAAACATTATAACTATTTAGAGTAAGCATTGCCGCGTAGAGAGGCCAAAGAGTTTTGTTAGTTAAGTGTGTGGGAGCAAAATGACTCTCAATTTAGCTGCTGTTGGAGCCTTGCTTCTATGTGTTGCTACTTCTTTGTTCCACATTACTTCAGCTGAAGATCCATATAAATTCTTCAACTGGAATGTTACTTACGGTGACATTTATCCACTTGGAGTTCGCCAAAGGGTACGTGTGTTTCATTTCAAATCAAATCTCAATCTCACTTTCTCATGCTTTTGTTTTCTTCCTATTTTTTATGCTCCTTTTTTTATTTATTTAATTTTTACAGGGTATATTGATCAATGGCCAATTTCCTGGTCCAGACATTCATTCTGTTACAAACGACAACCTCATTATCAATGTCTTCAACAGTTTGAATGAACCCTTTCTCATCTCATGGTACAACCTCTTTCTTCTCTTGATTTATAAGTAACAATATAAAACTCAAAGCACAAAAAGTTAATTAATTAAAACCAAATAATCATGTGATTAGTGTTGACACACTTAAGGCGGGTATGTTTGTTTGATGCTGATGTGGGTTGCATTTATCTATCAAAAGGCAATTCTCCACTTTGGATGTTTGTTATATGAGTCTAGCTGAATAGTGGCTGCACTAAAGTCTCCCATGTGCATATAGAGGATCAAATGTGTGGACACTAGACACGGATCCAGATCTGGTTCACTTGTTTTTTCATACTATCAATTAATATTATTTTTGTCACATTTTTTTCCTTTCTAAAAGGGCAAAAGCACATGATTATGGTACTTAATGGAATTAGGTATTAATGTTACTAGTTGGGAGTGATGATCTAATTCATAATTTTGGACTAACAAGAAAGCAACCATTATGGCATATTGTCGGAATTATGTGGTAGTAGAAGAAACTACTCCTAGTAGTACTAGTAAATGGAGAAAATGAAATTGAATTGAAGAGAGTAAAGTTTCCAGAAGTAGTTGTTGAAGTTGGTCGTTATGTAAGGTTGAAAAAAACGCAATACTTACGTTATGGCCCATCCATCATCAATTTACCTTTTACTATTTTCGTTGGCTGTTAGCTTGCTGGATTCCATTATAGCTTACCACCTACTCCATCTCGATTTGTCCTAAATCACGTGCGCCACTTTTTAAATGTTTTAATTTAAAAAAAGTTACTATAATTGTTTGTAAAAAAAAGTTTTTTAATTTAGAAATTATTTTCATGAACTTTTTAAATAAACAGTTATGACAAGTGAGAGTGAATCTGTTAATGAAAGTTTACAATTACAGTACTTTTTTATGATTGTAAAAAAATGTTAGTAATTAAAATATATCATTGTCCATTAAATGACATATAATTGTACCCCAAAAATGTCATATAGTTAAAGCTTTTTATTTTAGGGTCTTGTTAACTAGTGTTTTTGGGGCACTCTTTAAATATCTTATATTTAGTAATTATTCTTTGGGAAATGTTAACTTGTGCCTTTAGGGTACAAGTTAATGAGTTAAATATAGAAATAATTTGTTGAAATGTGTGCAATACATTTAATATTTAACTTTTTAATGAATTGAATGCATATAATTTGAGAGAATATTTCTTCTTTTAGGTTTCTTAACATGTGCCTTAAGGGCACAAATTTAACACTACCCTTATTCTTTTAATAAGTCAACTATTACAATTTTCAATGCATTCAATACACAACTTTTCATTAAAAATTTACTATTTTAAGTGCTTAAAGTGTGCCTCAGACGGGACATTCGTTAACATTTCTCTTTATTTTATGGCACATTTAATCAAAGCTTTGTATTATGTGAGTTGAATTAATGTAAAACATACTATTAATGTGACAACAACTGATCCATTTAAGAATAAGGATTTAATTGAATGAAACTGCAGGAATGGGATCCAGCAGAGAAGGAACTCATTCGAAGATGGTGTTTCTGGAACAACATGCCCCATCCCACCAGGGAGGAACTTCACTTATATACTTCAAGTGAAGGATCAAATTGGAAGCTTTTACTACTTTCCATCTCTAGCATTTCACAAAGCAGCTGGTGGTTTTGGAGGCATTAGGATACTCAGTAGACCTAGAATTCCAGTCCCTTTCCCTGAACCAGCTGGAGATTACACTGTCCTTATTGGTGATTGGTACAAGTCCAACCATACGGTATGATTCAATTAATTAAGTTGCCTTCTTTTTATAGGTATTTCATTCTCATATATTCATTTACTCATTCACTAAACAATAAAGAGAGTTTTCGTTAAAATAATATATTTTAATGAGAAGAAATGTCAATAGAAAATGAGTCTAAGTTACAACGTCAACCAATTAAAAAACTTTATTTATATGATTTTTAAATTAGTAAATATAAAGAAAGTCAAATATTTTTATCGATCTTAAGAATATCAATCGAACGATTACGTTCGACTTGACATCAAGAAAAATTACACGTGAAGTACATATGAATTAAAAAAAATAGTTCAAAAATTAAAATCTATTTTCATTTGTATATAGTAACACTTTTTTTTTTCTTTCTAATAATACCGTAGATTGTTTCAAACATAAGTAAGGAATGGATTCAATTGATTTTCAAGCTAGTAAAAAACAAGAACTTACTCACTTTTTTTGTGGTCTAGTCTCTATCATATAGTAGTCCCCACTCCCACCGCATCTTTCTTTTATTTTTAAAATAAAAAAATGAAAGAGGCATTCAATTTTGGAAAATGTTACATGTTACGCACTAAAAGATTTAGAAGTACTAGAAACTGGTTTGCTACCTATTTACAAAGTGGTTACAGTAGATGTGCAATTTGCATGACAAAGTGGAGCCAGATTTCAGTTTCATCCCCCAAAAATTCTTATTACTTGGCGGCAAGTAATAAGAATTTTTTGTTACCATTTTGAGTTGTGTGCCAAGGGATAGCCTTCTTTCTTCTATCCGATCTGACTACGTATTTAATCGCCTCTTATGCAAATTGCCAAGCGGTGATCACCGATCAGAGATTCCATGAATGAAAAGAAAAATGATAACCTATAAATTTTAAGCTACTTGAGTTAACTTACCAATATAGGGTTTAAGTTAACATAAATAAGCTACAAATTCATGAGAAAATGACTGATACTAAACAAGTCTTTTTTAATCATATGAATTTATAACCTATAAACTCAAAACTGTCTTGTTAAAAAAAACTTGGTGCATGTGTTTTAAAGTTAATTTATGTGTAAAACAGTAAAAAAATTATATGTTGCTAGACTACAACAAATTAGTACTAGTATGTGTTTTTAAACAAGACAGTTTCTATGGTTATTCGGGTTCAAATTTTGTCTGAGTTTTCATGTGATGCTCATTACATTTGACAGCAAAAAAATTCATGCGAAATTTTTTAGAAACTTTTTACTATTTCATCTGATGAAAAACAACTTACCTATCAACTTTTGTTAATTCCTTTTATAAAAAAAAACAAACTGTTTTTTAATTACTATTGACTTCTGCATAAAGTACCTCTGCTGCCACCCCATGGACACTGACGGAGTATAAGTTTACTTATACTTTAGGCCAAATACCTCTCTAGGTCCTTTAAGTTTTGAGTTTGTTTTAGATAGGTCATTTCTATCAACCTCCGTTAAGTCAAAGTTGATATGTCCGTTAAGCGAAACTCGAAACTTAAAGCCTATCTGAAACCTTAGAAACTTAAAGGACCTATCCGAACAAACTCGAAACTTAAAGGATGTATCTGAATCCTTAGAAACTTAAAAGATTTGTCTGAAACAAACATGAAACTTAAAGGACCCAGGGAGTTATTTGGCCTATACTTTACTTATACTAGTATACTAGTGCTACATAATAATACTAGCTACCTATATATCCAACAGAATGATACTCTTTGAAAAGAAAAAAAAATCAATCACTTGAACTTTTTATGGATTAGACTATATTTTGACTTCAAATTTCTAATATTATAAAATTTTAAATGTTTTCTTTTTGTTGCTTAAAACAAAAATCCTGTCAAATTTGTGTATTTAAACCGGATGAAAAAGAAAAAATCTAATGATTATGTGATTCAACTTCAATTCTCTTCTCCCAGTTCTGTAATCTGTAAGGAATTTATTAACATTATGTGGATGTTATGCAGACTCTGAAAGCCCATCTTGATAAGGGAAAGAAGCTTCCTATACCTGATGGAGTCCTCATCAATGGTCGTGGACCTAATGGATTAACATTCAATGTTGAACAAGGTATGTAATAATTAAATTAAATAAAAAGAAAATGTTGTAAACACACAAATAAATAATCTTGTTTTAATGCTCATCACCATTTGTGCAAAACAGGAAAGACTTATAGGCTTAGGATATCAAACGTGGGATTGCAACATTCCCTTAACTTTCGAATTCAAAACCACAAAATGAAGTTGGTAGAAGTGGAAGGAACACACACACTTCAAACTACATACTCCTCACTTGATGTTCATGTGGGACAATCTTACTCAGTGCTAGTAACTGCTGACCAACCTTCTCAGGACTACTACGTTGTGGCTTCCACAAGATTCTCCTCTAAGATCCTCACCACCACTGCGGTGCTTCGCTATAGCAACTCTGCAGGCTCAGTATCAGGCCCACCTCCTGGTGGACCTACAATCCAAGTTGATTGGTCTTTGAACCAGGCCCGCTCAATCAGGTATTTCATTTTTAAGCTGCTTTGAATAATACCTACATTGTTGTTTTACAAAATTAAGTATGCTTGAATAAAAAAATTAACTAATTGAATCATTAATTTAGTATCTAAAATTCGACTATGAGCTCAGTGGCAAGTGTTTTTACCTTGTAACGTCATGGAACATAGTTCAGATCGTATCGGAAACAGCCATTATTGTCACTATAATTATCATTAGTTTCCCTGTCCTCCAATTAAAAAATTCTTTAAAATTCAATGCCAATTTGGTCATGAAATTTAAGAAATTTTAAAAACAATCTTTGAATTTTAAAACTCTCAATCACATTAGTCTCTAAAACTTTCTTAGACTAAATTGTCTGATTCAGAAAGATTTTTATGATCAAAGATTTTCAATTTCAAATACTTTTAAAGACTTAGGCATCTTGTTGCCAGCTTACCTTCCACTCATGTGTAATTTTCTGCATATATTAATACTTTCGTAAAAATAATAAGTTTAAGAATTAAATCGACTACTCCTTAACCACTGGGGTCAAGCGCAAGCGTTTCATGCACAGTTTGTATGAGTGCTGTAAATTCTAAATTACCAAATTCGATTCCTACTCTTCAAATAAGTGACAACAACATCATAATATTTATGTTGTTTGTATAATTATCATTTACAGTGCATGAAATGATTATTGTGACTCAAGCTATGATCCATAATTTCAGGACTAACCTTACAGCAAGTGGACCAAGGCCTAACCCACAAGGGTCCTACCATTACGGTCTCATAAACACAACAAAGACTATCATTCTGGCTAGCTCTCCTGGTCAGGTTAATGGCAAGCAAAGATATGGAATAAACAGTGTGTCTTATGTTGTCCCAGACACGCCTCTTAAGCTTGCTGATTACTTCAAAATCTCCGGTGTTTTTCGTGTTGGAAGCATATCTGAGAGACCCACTGGTGGTGGCCTTTACCTTGACACATCTGTGATGCAAGCTGATTACAGATCCTTTGTTGAGATTGTCTTCCAAAACAACGAGAACATTGTTCAGAGCTATCATCTTGATGGCTACTCTTTCTTTGTTGTTGGGTGAGCACACTGCACATATGCAACTTCTACTTATGCTTTCACTTTAATGCTTATTAGTTATTTACTTGTACATTGAAGTATTACAATTTCTTTAAACATTACTTATTTATTTGGCATTTGTATTTGTAACACATTTTTTACGTTTGTAAAAGAAGTATATAAACTACCATGTTACTGATATTGTGTCTCTGGAATTTCTAAAATTTATCATTTTGTGACTTAAATTATTTCAATGTGTAGTATGGATGGAGGACAGTGGACAACTTCTAGCAGATACGGGTACAATCTTCGAGATGCAGTAGCGCGTTGCACCACTCAGGTGAGAATCATATTATATAGTCGTTGTTGAGTAAAGTTAGTAATTCAGAATGCAAACAACCAGTTACTAGTTAGCTAGTTACTTACCCGATCAGTTACTAGTGTGTGAGACTCTTGAATAAAAATTTGTTTCTATATTTAACCTTTCTGGTCTTCTTTCTGTTATGTGAGATTCCCCAATTTCTGTTGTTTCTAACTGATGCAATATTTGATTTTGTATTCTGTTAAAGGTATATCCCTATTCATGGACGGCTATTTATGTTGCACTTGACAACGTTGGAATGTGGAACTTGAGGACCGAGTTTTGGGCACGACAGTATCTTGGTCAACAATTTTATTTACGCGTTTACACAGATTCGACCTCAATCAGAGACGAGTTTCCTATTCCAAAGAATGCACGTCTCTGTGGTAGGGCAAGTGGGAGACATACCCGCCCCCTTTGAGCTAGCAAAGGTTTAAAAGCATCCATTCCATGCTTGAGAAGGCATTCTAGCTTTAGAGTCGTGACAAGTAGTTAACTTATCTACTTCTATTTTTATTGTTCGAGTGTTTCAAATATATATGTTGTGCTCCTGTCGAATCAAGAACGACCACCACGTTTGAGTCTGAAAGACCTCAGCTCGAGGTCACATTCTTTCCCAGCCGAAAAAGAATACTATATATGTTCCCTTTGTATTATCTAAAATTTTACTAGTATTATTATAAAGTATGGTGACAAGGATTGCAGAAGTTGGTATTTCACACTTAGCTAAGCAGCTGATTCATTTGATGTATTAAACGTGGAACTCTATGAGTTTCAATTGCTATAATATACATATCCTTTTCGTTTCCGCGGTGTCTTTTTGTAACAGCATATTGTGACTTTGAAGCTTAAGTACGATTAACATAAGAGACCGAACTGAATCTGTATTGGTAACCACTGGCATATAATAGCAGACATAATAATAGTTGATATATACAAGAATATGACTTAAATTTGAACGTAACTTTGATACCTTCCGGCAGTTGTTTCTCCCTCATAAATATGTAATATTAAGTCAGCGTGATGCGGATACTGTTTCATATAAATCGAAGTTTTTGTGAAACACACTGTTACTATGTCACTCAAAACTAACTAGTAGTAACTACGATTATCTTGATCCTCATATACTTGAATCAACTGGTGATGGCAGTCTGGCACGAAACTCTGTTTTTCTCTGCATATTAATTTAGGGGAGTTTGTCAAAATTGTTACTCCATCCGTTTCAAAATTAACGTCGTCTAAGATTTTTACACATATATTAAAAAATACATTAATTAAAAGAAAGAGATATGTTATTTTACAAAATTATCCTAATCAACTATTGGTCTGTTTTTCATTAAAGAAAAAATAATATTTTGGAAGTAGTGTATATGATATTAATTGAAGGGTACAATTGAAAAGAAAAAGTTATTATTGCATTGGAAACTAAAAGCGACATTCATTTTAAAACTTTTTTTTTGCTAAAACGATACTCATTTTGAAACGGAGAGAGTATAATTTATTTGGACTTTGAAAGTTACAAATAAATTATGACAATTATTTTATTTAGAAAATAGAAAATTTTATTTATATAAGTGACAAGTAAAAAAAGAGAGATGAAGTACTTTTTATTTATATAAGTAACAATTTTGAGATGACTCTTTTATTTCTTTTTCTTTTGAAAAATAAAATAAAATAAAAAGAGAAATAAGACATGTAATTGTTTAAAAAATGGTTATACACATACAACTGGAAGAGAAATAAAATTGTCTTAGTAACGTTAATTGATGCAACAATTCTAAATATTTTAATTAAATATATATCAAAATTGTTTTGAACCGTTAACCCACTCATCAAGGTTTAAGTATATTCAACTATATGCGATTACCATTTCTCTCTAGAAACATTGTTTGTCCAAGTACATTGCACTACGACCATATGTGGCAAGTACTATCACTATCTCATTAAACAATGGAACATTATCATATCATTGTATGATGTCAAAAATAAATTATAAAAATATAGAAAAAAAATTGATGTTCATTTCTAACAGTTTGCAGAAGAAGCCTAATCCCGTTGAACCTGCGAAGGTAAGTAAACACGCAAATTGCATCTCTCTCAATCATAATTCATAACCTTCGATTCAGATTTGAGAGTGTAATTATTCATTTTAGTTTAATTTGCCTTCGTGATCGATCGATCGTTCTTACAGGCTTGATGGCGGGTACATCAGATTTTGACCCTGCACTCGCTATTTCCCACAACTTTCAAGATGTATGTATCTCTTTCTCTTCTTTCTTTTTGTTCTTAGATTTTGGTACACAAAATTTTTGTATAAGTGTCATACTCATAACATTACACAACAAAACCATATACTATTATCATAAACGCCAAATTTATAACAATAAAACGTGCTACCTTCGTTCTTTTCTGCTAGCTAGTATATTCCAATTCCAATTCCATAGGCTGATTCTTTTTTTTCTTTTTTTGCATGTCATATGAGCTTATAAGCTGTATAAGCTAAAAATCTGGCATTGCCCCAAACACAGCCTTAAACGCTAAATTAAGTTGTTTAACCAAACAGAGACTAAATTGAATTCTAAACTTTTATTTTCATTTTGATTGCATGGAATGGACTGCAGACCACCTACTCTTATACTGAAAGGTAAGAACTTCGGTAACCCAAACTTTCAATATGATCAACAACAATAAAGTTTTTGAAATGAGTTTCAATGAAAAGAAAATGTATGAGTAATCTAATCATGCTTCAAATACACGTTCAACAGAGATGTAGCACTTTATGCCTTAGGCATAGGGGCATGTGCATCGGATGCGGTGGATGAAGACGAGCTTAAATATGTTTACCATGAAAATGGTCAGCAGTTTATCAAGGTATTGTTTATTTTCAAATTATATTAGTACGAAATGTTTACTTTTTAAGCCTTTTATTCTCTTGTAACATAAATTTTATGTCCAATTGTTTTAATGGTCAGAAGTTTGTTGCAACTTTGCTTTTTAAGGTATTCTTGGTATATGTGTGATGTAACAGAATCTTGTTTGATCTTAAATTATGACAAGATATTGTTAATAATTCATTTTCTGACTTATGCATCATTTTCTACTCTTTAGGTCTTGCCTACGTTTGCTGCTTTACTTTCACTTGAATCATTGCCAAGTGGTTTTGATCTTCCGGGCTTAGAGTAAGTGCTGCTCACTACACTCGATATGTTTGTGCTTACATTTCATGAATATATTTTACGGATGAAAGCATAATTCTTTTTACTTTTGTACTCCGTTTTCTGTGATATTGATTGAGTCCCTTTTTGCCTCTTCTGATATTTAACCCGAAGTAGAAATTTATGTATGACAGATATGATCCACGTCTTCTGCTGCATGGACAACAATACATAGAGTTGTACAAACCATTTCCTTCCAGCTGCCATGTAAGGTTTTTAATGAATATTTGGCATACTATGGCACTTGAGTAAAATGTTAAGTAATGTTTTCTTGTTCCAAATTTAGCTCAATACATCAACATTTTAAATGAAATTCGCAGGAAAATCAAATTGATAACAGACGTGAATGAAATTTTATGTTATAGATGCTCCCATCTTATAGAAATGAAAAACCTTTATGAAATTCAAGTATCTGACCTGTCATCGTTTCTATGCATATGTGAAATAGTTGCCTCTTCTTTGTGGCATTTACATTCCAATATGACTTAGTAAGTAAAATATACTAAAACCACATTTACTTGAGAAGAATGGGATGCCGATTACGTTTTTAATTAAAATTAAAATGCGGGTAAAATGATCTGATGCAAGTTAGTGATAAAGATTAGATTTTGTATGACTAAATTTAGTCTATCTAATTTGCATTAGATTCTTTTAAAACAAATTTCTTCGACCCCAAAATATCTCCATTTCCACAACTGACCTTTACAAGTATGATATTCTGAAATAGTAGTAGTGATTTTTGTGAGCATGCTCAGGTTGATATCTGATTATTTTCTCTTAATCTTCATAAATATATAGGCTCATAATATATCTTTTATTGTTACAGATACAAAATAAAGTCAGCCTCGCTGGATTGCATGACAAAGGTTGAATTGCCTCAAGAGTCTTTACTTAACGATCTGTTGTGCATGTGTTGGCTGTACAGTTTCACTTTCACATCTTTAACGATATGTTGTGCATGTGTTGTCAATTTTTTTTATTCCTTTTACTCTTAAATTCTTCTTGAAGACATGATGTTGCTTAAATTTCAGGCAAAGCAGCAATTTTGGAGATCGAAACAAAAAGTTATGAGAAAGAGTCTGGTGATTTATTATGCATGAACAGGTAAAACCGAAACTTTCCGTTTAATGTTTTGTTACACTCACACTCAAGTAGTAACTAGTAAGTTGCTTGCAGGACAACAGTCTATCTACGTGGTGCTGGTGGCTTTTCGAAGTCATCTAAACCATTTTCTTACTCAAATTACCCTTCAAACCAGACCTCCGCTGTAAAAATTCCTGAAAGTAAGCCTTTTGCAGTGTTTGAGGATCGTACGCACCCATCTCAGGTATGCTGTGGCTATTCAATCCTGTTTGAAATAAATTGGCTTGTTCATTTACAGGAAATGTTTTTTTTTCTTTTCTTTTCCCCCTTTCCTTGTCTTTGCTCTATTTCTCTATTTGTAACAAATTTTCATCTAAGACATGAAATAATGCTATTGCACGGGATTTATGGTCTTTACATTTTCCTTGCCTTCTCTATTACTCTCATTGTAACAAATTTTGCTCTAAAACATGAAATAATGCTTTTACATGGGATTTACAGTCTTTACATTTTCCTTGCCTTCTCTATTACTCTCTTTGTAACAAATTTTGCTCTTAGACATGAAATCAGGCCTACTATGTGGGGTTTTGAGCTTTTACATTTTCTTAAATACTTTACAACTTTGGTTAGTAGATATGCTATAATGTAGTGTCTTATATCTTTTAGGTGTCAAATTGTCTGAAAGCTTTAGACATGCTTCGTTATGATTTACGATATACAAACTCTGAATATATTTTCTATTTGGCAGGCATTGCTCTACAGACTATCTGGTGATTACAATCCTCTGCATTCGGATCCCCTGTTTGCAAAGGTTGCCGGGTTAGTACTCTCATCCTGTCTTTTGAATTCCGGAAGTTCAATTGGATTGTAATTTTTACCCCATTTAAATTACTGGTGTGCTTGTTTGAAGAAGATTAGCAATTAAGATATAACATCATCAGTTTGTGACTATTCTTTTTGTGATCATTTTTTATTATGTAGTTTTTCTCAATTGTACGGCTAATCTAATGTTTTTAACCGATTGCCAAAGATTCTCGCAGCCAATATTGCATGGGTTGTGCACATTAGGATTTGCAGTAAGGGCAATTATCAAAAGTATATGCCAAGGAGATCCCGACAGGATAAAAAGCATAACTGGCCGTTTTCTTCTACATGTCTACCCTGGTGAGACTCTCGTTACCGAGATGTGGCTTGAAGGCTCGAGGTAGGTTCATTGTTCGATACATTCGTAAAGATATTATTTTTTACTATACCCTTCTATCATTTTATAAGTTGAATATTTAAAATTGTGCAGGGTTATTTATAGGACATTGGTGAAAGAGAGAAAACGGTCAGTCCTTTCTGGTTCCGTTGATCTACGTGGTTTGAACTCATCACTCTGAAGGAGTTCAGTTGAATATAGCTCAGATAATAATGCCTAAATGAACTAGTTATGTCGTCCAGTTATTTATGTTTGGAATAAGGACTAAATTTAGACGCAATACCATAAGTATTGTTCTTACCGTTTCTGTTACAAAGAGAATTTTTCAAGTTACAATTTTTTTCTCACTTTTAAAATAGTTGGTGACAGTTATACTATCCTTTTAGTAGAGAATAGTGCCTATAGTATTGTACTACCCAAGTTTTATGTTTAGAATAATACCTAAATGCACTGATGGCGATTTTAAATTGAGGGAAATGTTAACTTGTGCCCTAAGGGCACAAGATAAGGAACCCAACATAGTAACTTTTTGTTGGAATGTGTGCATTCAATTTAATTTTTGAATTTATAATAAATAGAATGCACAAAATTTGAGGGAATATTTCTACTTTTGAGTTCCTTATCTGGCATAAGTTAACATGGCTCTTAAATCAAATGTAATAGTGTTTGATAAATGTTAAAAAATAAAATAAAAAAAAAGGTATTTGAATAGAATAATGAGTTACTTGCAGTACTAAGTAAACTAATAGTTTGACTTTGCCCTGATTCTAGAGCTGTCAAAGCGGGCGGCCCGGCCCGTTTAGGCCCGGCTCTAACGGGCTTCGGGCTTTATCGGGCCGGGCCAAAAAGCCCGGTTGAAAAACGGGCTTAAAATATGCTACCCGAGCCCGGCCCTATA
>Ga0315913_1001507_pt1 | contig 25838 bp, 14 predicted proteins | sample MpolsnodulesMG_FD_207736 | JGI IMG/M metagenome (GOLD analysis project Ga0315913, IMG submission 207736) | Medicago polymorpha root nodule microbial communities from Los Angeles, California, United States - small nodules | ecosystem: Host-associated > Plants > Roots > Nodule | place: USA...
TAGAAATCAAAACGAAGAGGTGGTACTAATAAGATTACACCATTACTCTAATATTAATTTGGATATGAATCCGTTAAAGTGAATGATTCATTTTAGATTTCCAGACAGCAAAAAAAATCACACATTATTTGAAAAAACTAGTAGAAACGAACTCTAACACATGCATATGATATTAAACTATTGATGGCTAAAATATTAATCATTGATTCCCTCAAAAAAAAATATTAATCATTGATATTATAAGAGGCAAACCATAGTATTATAATATGTTGTACATAAAGCACAAATTTTTTTTGGATAAATCATAAAGAAATTCAATACAGCCAAAAACCACTCTGCTCATCCATGTTGCCAAGTTATCCACGTGAATTTTATTTGATGAAGTATTCCATACAATTTTTATTGTATGATAAAAAAAAATGCTTTTTCAGTTTTTTAATTTCGGATTCTTTTGATGTTTTTATTTCACTAAAGTGTATTTAAAGTTACAAAATTGCTTGCCATACATGATGGAAGATTCCGGTTTTAAGCTGCTAATGTCTTAAGTCATTATCCTTTTAGCCTAATTATCTGCCTGCCACCGTCCACTTACACAATGTTAGGCACTAAACCTTGTTTAGGGGCACCAGGCATGTGCATAGGCATACATAGGATGCACTTAAATGTCCAAGTCACTTGGTTTTGTTTGTATCCTGAGACCTGATGCAAGTTCATCAATTTAAGACACTTCATTACATAATTTAAAGACTTCATAAAAGAAAGATTTGTTTTCTTCAGATAGATTTAAAATATCAGTTTTAAAATTGCAAACTTTATGTTCTATATATACTCCTATTTGAGTAATTTGAAAATATCATATTAAAGTGCAATATATTTTTTAAGGCTTTGTTTATTTTAGGTTGAACTTCAAATTATCAAAGCAACCTTTTCGGAGGCGTAAAAAAATGTTAGGGTTTCTTCACACTTAATAATAATATAAGTTGATAGCCAAAACAGCCTATTGTCAAGTCAAGGTGAATTAATGCTTAGATAGTTGAATGAGAGGTCAGCCGAGCTAAGAACCGTTGAAGATGAGTTAGTCAAATCTTTTTTAGTTTCAAAGGCTTTCACAAGGGTTGTGGGAACGTTAAAATTAGTCAGAGTTACGTGGAACAAATAATTCAGCCAATAAGGCTTATTTCCCTGTCTTATAGTTCAAGATGACAAACACGACTAGAACCTAGGAAACATGAGAAGGGGGAGAACCTTGTGTGGACAATGTACCAGCAAACGCTGAAAACAGGGGAATAGAGAAAATATGGGGGTGTTATGTACACACAACAATGGTCATAATCTCATATATTACCCGCGGATCTAAAGATATATGCTTCATTCTTTCTCTATAAATATTGTTTGTACGAGTTTGGATTTGTTTCGCTTGTATACCCTCAATTTATTGTCTGGTCATTTATACAGATAAGTTTAAGTGCTTTTTACGTTAAAGAAAACTTGAAGACTTAAGATTTATGCTAGGGTATGAATTATATTCAAAAATAGAAAAAAGTTTGGTCGGTTATATTAATTTTATTTTGGAAAATAAAAATGTGATAGATGAAAAGAATTGAGAAACAAAATGCAGATTGAACATGTTCAATGCCAATTTAAGGGTCAAACAGCCAAGCTGAACTCTAGGTCTCGAAGTTGTTGGTCTAAAAATGTAATTATAAATTATAAATATATAATATGACAGAATAATTATAAATGTTCAACTAATATTCTTAAAAAAACTAATTTAGTTCGTCAAATCATAAACCAAGCAAAAGTTTAAAAATCTATAAAAAAAATATATACAAACCTGTATTTAATTTTTTAACAATTTTTATTATTATGACCTTTTTTATTTTATAAGATAAGATTTCATTAAAAAAAATGTTTTAAACCTCTATACAAGTTTTCCCTGCAAAAAAATAAAATAAAAAATCTCTATACAAGTTGATGTAGCAAAATTAAAGAGAAAAAACACAAAAAACAAAATTAAAGGTTTGAGAGCATCTCTCTAGCAAAAATCTAAGGATGCATGAGACATGAGTTGAAGCCTAAATTAACTAGTAGTGGTCCCCGCTCTATCTCTCTCAGTGGCTGAGGCAAGGGAACATGGGGCCAGCCAGCAATTCACCTGATTTTTAGTCAATTATTTCCACTAGCCCTCACATCATTGGTCCAAACTCCTTAACACTGTAGACTACTTGTCCTACACGGTGGAAAACCCTAAAAAGATAGAACTCGTAATAAACAAGTAAATAAATCAAAATTACTAAAGTAGTGGAAGAAAAAAATATCATAGGGCAAACATGACTTTGACACAGTTAAGTTTATTTTTGGAAGATGTTTTTATTCAAAAGAAAGATTCATGTTAGATTTTGTAGTATAAGTTTTTCAATTTAATACAATTATATTAAAAAAAAGGGCTAAATTACACTCGGGGTCCTTTAAGTTTGAAGTTTGTAACAGATTGATCCTTTAAGTTATTTTGGTCGCACATAAGTCCTTTAAGTTTGTGGTTTGTAACAGATTGGTCCTTTAAGTTATTTTGGTTACACATAAATTCTTTAAGTTTGTAAACGTTTTCAATTTAGTCCTTATGTTAACCAAACATATGATGTGGCAGAAAGACTAAATCGAAAACGTTTATAAACTTAAAAGACTTATATGTGACCAAAATAACTTAAATGACCAATTTGTTACAAACCACAAACTTAAACGACTTATGTGTGACCAACATAACTTAAAGGACCAATCTATTAGAAACCTCAAATTTAAAGGACCCCTGGTATAATTTACCCTAAAAAAATGTTAAAAACAGGGTCAAAGCTTAGAAGATAAGAAAATTAAACAGCTAAACAAACATTTTTGGGAAAGTGAAGCTCCGAAGATATCATTTAAATAGGAAACTTTGAATTCACAAAGAGGACACTCCAACTTTTTTATGCAAGCTTTGATTCAACTGTCGTCTGAACGCAACAGACCCCCACTACCCGCAATCCTAAAATACAATAACAAAATTTACTTTTTGTCAATTTTAGTAAAATAAAGATTTGATAACATGATGATTTTATTTTTTTTAACAACAACCTTTTTTTTCACTCAAACGTATGTATGATTAATAAAAGGATAATCAATTTGACCATCTTTAGGTGAAACCAAACACACATTTAAAGCAAATTTTGAGCATATAACAAAGGATAAGCAAGTCCCTCAATTGGAGAAGCTAGTTGACATGCGAAGGCCTAACTAAAATGGTTTCATAACTTTTATATGCATTTTTAAAATACTGCCTAAATTTTCTAACACCAAAAGAAAGTCACAATATATATTATTTAAAAATGAGGTTGGCTATTTAAATAATAAAACAGTTTGGTGATAAAAAAGAAGGGGATTTGTAATATGGTTCTGGTCAAATGGTGGATCTCATGAACTAACATACATGTTATATATAGCAGGTTTTCAATAACAACAAAAATCAAATTAATCCATTATACTAAATTAATTTTAAGAGTCCACTTTTAAACCATTTCTTAAAAGCTACAACTAAAAAAGAATATGATCAAGAGTATCTTCTTGTTAGTGTTCACTCTTTATCATACATATTTTAATGATGCAAAGCTATAATCTTTCCATAAATGCAAAGAACCCAAATTCCCCTCATGTGGTAGAACACCACATAAAATGTTTGTTAAATAGGAAAGTAATAACTTTGGTTGGTTCATGTAATGCAAGCTGTTGCATTGAGAGATTAATAATGGTTTTACAGCTCGTGATGAGATGTAAAAAGAGAGTCAGGGTTTTGTCTGGCAAGCATGGTGGGGATGCATGAGTTATCACTCTCCTACCTTGTGAAATCTTTGCCTTGTTGTCTAGGGTACTTTCCACTTTGCAATTATACTTGTCCTTTTCATGGACCTTCTGTAGGTTCTCTCACTCTTTTACCTCCACATAAAACCAAATACTCCATCCATACAAATTGTGTTTCAAGAAAGATTTTTAAAATCTTTCAAAAAGAGAAAGATTCTTTTAAAGAAAAAATAAATAAATAATAGGTACTGTTCATTCTTTCAAAGTTACATTGATTAATTTAGTTCAATTTTATCCATTAATTGTTATTATGGGCATCATTTTGTAAGTTATTTATTACTATATTCAATTATGTATTTACCACAAATGTTATCCACCATCTTTTATTACGTGATTATTTGATACGCAGAGTCATCTTAAACACTTTAGAATCATTTTTTAATCTTAAAAATTAGGTTTAAAAAAAAGTGTGGTTAAGTCTTATAAATTATTTTAAAATATTACAACAATTTTATGAAATGAAACATCAAAATTTAAAGTTTCAAGATCCTACGGTGTTGGTCTCCTTTCAAATCTCATAACTTGTCCGGTTAACATGTGCACATTTTTTAAGAATTACTCCATTCGTCCTATAATAAATGAGCATTTTGTCCTTTCATACATATAAATGGGCATTGAAAGGTGAAATTGGTCCCAAAAAAATTGACAATTTTTTTTTGCAAATGACTTAGTTATTTTGAGAGGAAGGGAATACATCGGTTATCGATACAAAATGCAATTTAATAGGTTAAGATTAAGAGGAGTGCTATGGACACTCTCTTTCTAACACTCTCTCTAACAATCACTCTCTTATTGGGTGAAATTCATGTGGGTACCACACATTGGAAATGGATCCCACATAAAGTGGTGAGACCCATATGAGTTTCACCCAATAACAGAATGAGTGTTAGAGAGAGTGCTAGAAAGAGAGTGTTCCTAACATATCTCTAAGATTAAAGTTTTGTTGTAATATCATTAAACTTTCATTTATTATTTGTCAACACTCAACCATAAACTTACAATTACTATAATAAATAAATGAGAGTAACATTTATATAGTTTGTAATTATAAAATGACAAATAATTTGATAACAAAAAATATTTGAAATGAAAATATAATGATACATATAATATGAGACTGATGAAGTAGTCATGTTAATGACATCAATTTTGTAAAACTGTTGCATCCATTCATTTTTATTTTTTGCCTGAAATAAATTTGTCTGAAAATTGACCAAAAAAAAAAATTAAAATTAAAAAATTGCCTGAAAAAACTTAAACAACACTTTTTTTTATTTTTTGCTATCTAAAAACGACACTTATTTTAAAACACGAGTGATTAGTTATCAAAAGTCTTCTCTATTTTTTCTTCTATTTACGTTGAAAAATCTACTTCTTTCTCTTTTCTAGTTTTCTTTATCTCTCTTGTGCTAACAGAAGAGCAAGTGAAAGCCTTAGTGCAAAGAACATAACAGATAGTAAGAAACAAAACATGAATGTTGCTGCAAGTATTGAGGCAGAGGACTCTGAGTTTATAGAAGTTGATCCTACTGGAAGATATGGAAGAGTACATATCTCACTTTTTACTCTTCACCTTTGTTTAGTTCTTTAATAAACTCTCATATTCTTTGTTTTGATTCTGTCTTTTGAATTCCATTTTAACAGTACAATGAAATTCTTGGCAAAGGAGCTTGCAAGACAGTGTACGTATCATATCCTTAATCTCTTGGTTTTCACCTTAGTATTTTCCAAAACAAAATCTTCATTTGTTGCATTTATTAGTATTTTCCAAGACAGTGTATAGATTTTGTGTTCACTAATTATTATTATTATTTTGACATGAGGCCATATTCATTTGGTGCAGATATAGAGCATTTGATGAGTATGAAGGAATAGAAGTAGCATGGAATCAAGTAAAGCTTTATGATTTTTTGCAAAATTCTGAAGACCTTGAGAGGTTATACTGTGAAATTCATCTTCTTGAGACATTGAAGCACAAGAATATCATGAAGTTCTACACTTCATGGGTTGATACTACCAACAGAAACATTAACTTTGTCACTGAGATGTTCACATCTGGGACTCTTAGACAGTTAGTCTAATCCTCCTTTTTTTTCATCAATATAATTTTCTTCAATGTTTTAGGAACTGTTTAGATAAACAGTTTAATTAAGCGCTTATCACATGACTGGTTATATGTAAGATATTTCTATGAAGCCAAATTATTTTCATAGAAGTTATAAACTGGTTTCATAAACTATCCTTGAGAGCTTATGGACATGTCATAAATTGATTTTATAAGCTCTTTCGATCCAAACAGACTTTATATTCAAGTTATTTTAGCTCCTTGTTTTTGGCTTGTAATGTGAGAGTGCTCATATTCATTCTCTTGTCTAAACAGGTATAGACTTAAACATAAAAGAGTTAACATCAGAGCAGTTAAGTATTGGTGCAGGCAGATTTTGGAAGGTCTTGTCTATCTCCACAGCCATGACCCTCCTGTGATCCATAGAGATCTCAAGTGTGATAATATTTTCATCAATGGTAACCAAGGAGAAGTCAAAATTGGTGATCTCGGCCTTGCTGCAATTCTCCGCAAATCGACTGTTCACTGTGTTGGTGCGTAAAGCAGAATGAAAGGCTTTAGTTTTAACCCAAGCTATGAATATAACATGTTACCTTTTTTTTCAATTTGTTATCTGCCAAATATATCAGTTTATTTCACTAGATTCACTAGATTTTCTTATTTTTCTAACTTGTTTCACTTCAGGAACACCTGAGTTTATGGCACCAGAAGTGTATGAAGAGGATTACAATGAATTGGTTGACATATACTCTTTTGGAATGTGCATTTTGGAGATGGTCACCTTTGAATATCCTTATAGTGAATGCAACCATCCAGCTCAAATTTACAAAAAAGTTGTCTCTGTAAGACCCTAAAACATTTTCTTTCATTTTGATTTACTTTTCTCTTTGTATTTTTTCATTTTGATACAAACAAAATAATGTAGCATTTAGACAGCATACAGATGCTGCGGCATCTGAGAGTCTGTTATAGGTTGCTAGATTCTGTTACAACCAATTAGTGGCCATAATTGATTATACATATAATTATGTTAATTTTTGGCTCTAATCCACTAACAGCATACCTATTATGTAGGGAAAGATGCCAGAAGCTCTTTACAAAGTAAATGATATAGAGGTTAAGCAGTTTGTAGAGAAATGCTTAGCAACTGTATCCCTTAGACTTTCAGCTAAGGAACTCTTAGAGGACCCTTTTCTCCAAATTGATGATTATGAATCTAACTTCAAAGAATTGCAGTATCAAAGAGATTGCCATGAAGTATCACCAACAATTAGACAGCAACCTATGAATGGAAATTATAGCGTTAGAAATGCCTTAATGAGTGTGTACACTGATAATCTTGGTGGTTATCAAGATGATTTTGAAACAAGTGAAATTGATCTCTTTGATTGTGAAGAGGATGATAATTTGGATGAAGTTGACACCTCAATCAAAGGTAGGAGAAGAGATGATGGCATCTTTCTGAGAATCAGAATACCAGATAAGGAAGGTTGGTAACGGCATTTCTCTTTCTTACTTTACCGTTAAATTTGTTTCGGTCTTTGATTATTCAATATTGTGTTGTTTTGTTCTTCTCATTTGGTTTTGTACTTGCTACATAAACCAACTTAACAATTTCATCCCTCTAAATAGGCCGAGTTCGAAACATCTACTTCCCGTTTGACACGGAGACTGATACCGCATTGAGTGTTGCATCTGAAATGGTAGCTGAGCTTGACATAACTGACCAAGATGTAACAAAATTAGCAAATATGATAGATAATGAAATTGCAACTTTGGTACCAGGATGGAAAAGGGGACCAATAATAGACGAAATTCCGGAAGATTCAAGTGCAAGTTTCTGCCTTAATTGTGCTGCAAATAATACCTTGGTTGATTATGTATCGTCAAATAATCCATGTGCCAAGAATCTTCAATTCTTTCATTGTTCTAAAAATGGATGTGCCGCGGTTCACGGCCGATTCGAGGAGATCACATACCAATATGAAGGGTCTGCAAACACTGCTACAGAAGGTGCACTACCAAGTCAATCCAATGGCATTCATTATGCAGATATTTGTGCTCAGCGAGACGAACATGAGTCAAGTCATGAAGGATTGAAAGATATACACTGCGATGAATCTCATGACATATCAAAAATATCAACCATAAAGGAGGAGGAAGAGGAGAGAAGTGTTAATGTGGATGACCAAATTGATGTTAATACCAAAAAGCCTCCTTCTAGCCCTGCAGCATCAGAAAATTTATTACTCTTGGGCTATGAAAATGATATAAGGCAAGAATTGAGATGGCTCAAAGTAAGGTACCAAATGCAGTTAAGAGAGCTTAGAGACCATCAATTAGAGCATGGAAAAGATGGATTTCTGAGGCCGCCAGCCAAGGTATCACACATGAAGATACAACACAATAACACATTATTAAGGTCTATGGCTTACAAGAAACATTATTCAGTTGATGCTGAGAAATGCAACACTTTGGCTGACCAAATGATTCCAAATTATGTTTATGAAATGAGTCAGCCTAACAATTCTGAGCAAATGGTCACAGCCAAGGATTTCTTTGCAAGAGCTTTGCTTCCAAACTCGCTTCAAAGGGCGACCTCGCTTCCGGTTGATGCAATTGATCTCTAGACAGAATCTGGAAATACATTTTCTCATTAAAAGAGGGTGCCAATGTAACTGTACTTGAAAGGGTCTCTTTGTTTATAGCTTGAGTTTACGGTAAAGAAATATGTTCCAGATGCGATGGAAGTTTTTGGAACTACCATAGATGTAATTTAGCTTGTTGGCACCCTTTTTCTCATACCATGTCACATGTCATACCATGTCACATGGTATAAGAAAATGTCAGATGTGTAAATCATAGTAGACTGACACTATAACATAAATTTAACCAAAGTTTTCCCTTGAGTTTCTGAATTGCAGATCCGTCTACTATACAGTGTTATGTTTTCAAGTAGCTAGACTTGGTTGATGATATCATGCTTTATTTGATATATGTAAAACTTGATAGACTTCTTTGGAATATAGAAGCTTTTGTCCATTATTTATCTTAACTTTCCCCTCTTACCAACTGAGTATTGAGCTAAGTCATATCAGAAAGAAAAAAAAATGGAGGTATATGCACCTATTAAAAAATGGGGCTAAGTCATGTAATCAGATACTTGTGCAATTTGGAATGTCTATAGAAAGGAAGCAAAAAATTGTTCCTTTGGAGCCCGGATAAACAATTTAATAAAGCATCCATAGCATAAGTGTTTATGCATAAATTATTTCTATAATAAAAGATAAAATAAAGTTAAATTGTTTTTATACAAGTTATAAATTGTTTTCATAAGCTATCATGTAAAGTTTATGGACATGTCATAAGTTGTTTTCATAACCTTTCTCAAACAATCTCACAATGTCTTGTGTCACAAGATAAGCTAAAATAAGTCAACTCCGTAGATAACTATTGTCCATTTTAATGGATAACATCATCCAGATTTTGCTGTGATAATGTTCAGTGTTCTGCAAAGGGTAAATACTTGGAAATAACAGCTAGCGGCAGAGCCATGTGGTTTTGCTGTTTCATAGAAATATCTCCTACTTGATAGATATCTTCAAGAGAGTGGTAGATATTGGCAAAATAAATGAGATTGTAGATATTGTTATCTCTGTTCAATATCTCCATTAATAGTTACTCTATAAAGCAGAGATGGGTCCACACTTTTTAGTGCCAACAAACTCCTACGTGGCATCAATGAAAAAGAAACGTGGAAAAGGATAGGCTATACAAAATTACAAATTCAATGAATGTCATCATAGTCAAGTGCTTGCTTTGTTATTAATCATATTGTGACACTTTACAAGTAAACTTCAATTATGAATACTGAAAGCAACCCATAATTTTACCAACTACAAACAGCCGCGTATCATCTTTGTATCTCTCTAATATTAATAATTAAAGTATCCTAATTGTTCAAAAAATTAAAGTATCCTAAACTAAACTTATCCTTTTCAAACCTAGGCAAGTTATGAGCTAGTAAGTTTTGCCTTTTTTCTTTTTTGATGTGATAAGGTCTAGTTCACTAATTTGGTGAAGTTAACCAAACATTTTGCACACCCCTAATCCAAAGGTCAAGCTAGTGAAACCTCAGCTTTAGGGCCTCTAATGTTGGGCAACATTTTCATGTTCTAAATAGATAATTGTTAAACACACCCCTACAATTTGGAGTTTACCCACAACATTTTTCCATTTTGGAAAAAATTATTCCTTGAAAGTGTCAAGATAGAAAGGTAGGGCTGTGAGGGAAAAGAAAATACGAAAGGATATTTTTGTTCAAAACAGGAAAATGTCAAGATACACTACAAATTATTGATATATTTAACAATTCTCAGTGAATAGGATTTTGAATTCATGCTCAGCGTGACATTTTCACGTTGCATTGGTTGCACCAAAGCCTCTAAGTCTATTTGTGTGACTGTCACAAGGCCTTACTTTCACATAAATAGCACCAAGACCTTTTTTGTCGTGTTAGGCCGTAACTTTGGTTAAAGGGAATTAACAAGGAGAAAAAAGTAATCCTTTTTTCCTGGAAAGAAGGTAGCCAAAAACCAGTACTTTAGGTAGAAAGTAGTCCAATGTACCTGCCACTTGGAGTCCATGTTGTAGCTCTTTAGGTTTGTCATACCAAAAAAAAACCTTGTAAATCAAACATCTTTACCGATTCTTTTTTCTTTTTGATAATCCATTCAATGGGTGATGAAGACATGATATACATCATACTGTTATAATTCGCCCGAGAGAAGATCCCCAAGTGAGCCAAGGGCAGGGTGTCCTACACCAGCATAGTTGGGGGAGCACCTCGGCTATGTTGCATATGCTCCAGCACTTGTATGCTCTTTTCATTTGCAAGCTATTAGATAATAAAATAAAAATTGCAAGTAATATTTTGTAAAAGACTGCTTGTAAAGTCAGCATTCAGTAACTGAACCTTTATTTTTCTTGTAACTTTCCATCTCATTACTTTGTATGCTTTACAAATAGAACCACCAACCCGACACCAATACTTGTTTAATGCTCATCAAAATGCTCTAATGCCTCTTATAGAGAAAATACCTCAAACCTACCAACTAAACTGGGTGACTATCAGCAAATACTAATTCCATATTAACTCAACAACAATCAATATGAAACACTTAAATGTTAGAACCTTTGCAGACTACTTAAGAGGGTACTCTGAAATATGAGATTTCATCTGGACTCTAATATTCTTGCATTCATTCACTTGAAACCAATTAATGCTCCTGTTAACGTTTCTGTTATTGTCTGGTCAATACGTTTGTAAATTACTTATATCAATATGTGGCTAGATTCTAAATGAAATTCTACTGTTTCTTCTACCAGTAATCCCGACAGGAACAAGAACCGTCCTTAAAATGATGAAAACGTGTGGCATCTCTTACTATAATTTCTCTTCCGACGAGCATAGAGATATATTTTATGGCAGAATGGCAGTCATTACAAACTCTAAGGTTCTTCATGATCTTCAGTGTAGTATACCCTGGACTATTTATTAATGCAAATGCAATAGCTAGTTTTTCACTATGATGTCTGAGGATCTGTTCCTTCACTTCTTGGTCTAAGTCATGTAACACAGAATCAGTGTCCGGATTAAAGCCCATTTTCTTTATCTCCTTCCATATTTTTGAAATCATTCTGTATATTGCATCTCTTTGTGGATGAAGTGCATCTTCAACCCCAAAAATATGTACTTTGTTCTGAATTTGAACCCAACTGAACCCTTGTTCTTTCTTCACTGCCCTGTCCCTCATTAACTTCCTAACCTTAGCAGCCTCCTCCCATTCACCACAGGCTGAATGAGTATTAGCAAGCGCGGAGTAAGCCCCACTATTGTTGGGATCAATAAGAAGCAACTTTTCAGCTGCCACTTTAGCCAAGTCTACATTTTTATGAACCCTGCAAGCAGACAAAAGTGAACCCCAGGCTATACCATCCGGTTCAATAGGCATAGTTTTTATAAAATTATATGCTTCTTCGATCAATCCAGCACGTCCAAACAGATCAATCATGCATGCATAGTGGCTACGGGTGGGTTCAATGTGATGAACATTTTTCATCAAATTAAAGTAATGCTTACCCTGCTCTACCAATCCCACATGCGTACAGGCAGACAATACGCCAACATAAGTAATATGATCAGGCTTTAAGTTAAATTTCAGCATGTCTTCAAACAGTTCTATCGCCTCGTTTCCCAGACCATGTTGAGCTAGAGCTATAATCATGGAAGTCCAAGTCAATGTATCCCTTTCAGTGCATATTTGATTGAATACTTTCCTTGCATCTTTGATACATCCAGATTTTGAGTACATGGTAATTAAAGCATTACCGACAGAAACCGATGATACTTCTTTCAATCTTATTGCCATTGCATGAAGCTGCTTACCATGATCCAAAGAAGCCAGGCTTGAAAAGACACTCAATACAGCTGCTAGGGTATAACTGTTTGGCCTTGGGCCTTCTGAAATCATCAATCTGAATAGCTCCAAAGCATCCTTGAGTAAGCTATTCTGTGCATAACCTACAATCATGGCAGTCCACGCAACTACATCGCGACATTTCAACGAATCAAATATCTCTCTCGCTGGGTTTACATCCCCGATTTTGACATAGCCATTCAAAAGTGATGTGAATGCTATAACGTTAATGTTAGAAGTACCTCTTAATTCTACAATTGTTCGAGCAACTTCAACTGCGCCCGATTTTGCATACATTGAGATAAGGGCATTCCCCACTGCCCCAGAGATATCAATATCAGCTCTTACAATATATGCATGGATTTGCTTCCCAAGTTTCAAGCTTTCAAGAGTAGCGCAAGCTGACAAAACACTGCCCAACGTGAACTTATCTGGCTTTAAAGACGAACTCCTAAACATATCACAAAACGTTTCCAAAGCTTTGCTGTCATATCCCTGGTGACAGTAACCTGCGATGATTGAATTCCACGAGATAATATCTCGATCAGTCATTTGATCAAAGAGGGCAAGAGCAACATCAAATCGACTAGACTGCATATGCATTGAAATCATAATATTCCAAGTTGATTTATCTCTGAGCCTCATACGATCAAAAACAGCCTTCGCCCTTAATGAATCACCAGACTTTACATACATATTAAGCAGCGAATTGGCAACAGGAACGACGCCAGATAACCCAAGTTTCACAATGAAAGAATGAACCTTTTTACCAATATCCAAACCTCCAGTTGCAACACATGATGCAAGAACATTAGTAAACGTGAACTGAGTCGGCAAAATTCCATCAGAAATCATTTCTTGAAACGTGTGAATGGCAGTATTAAAACGACCCATTTGGTTATATCCAACTATCATGGTAGTCCAGGAGACAGAATCTGGTTCAGGAATTTCATCAAACAACCGGCATGCGGTTTCTATATTGCCCCCTTTAGCATAGGAAGAGAGTAGGGTGTTCCAAGAGAATGTAGTTCTTTGTGGCATTTCAGCGAACAGAAGATGTGCATCGTTGAAAGAGGCGGTTTTTGAGTAAAAATTGAGAAGATTGTTCATCAAGAAAACGCTGAGATGAAGACCGTGTTTGATGATTCGAGCGTGAATAAATCTTCCTGTGACAGTGTCTCTGGATTTGATAGCGGATTGTAGAAGATAGACGAATGTGTCGGATTGGGAGGGTTTTGGGGTCTCCATCAACGCTGACATGGGTGAAAGATAAACGTAAATGATGAATTGTGACATTTTTAACTTATAAAATAAAATTTAACTCTTCAGAAAACTAGAATCACATAAAAAACATATTTTTAGTTTTCCCGTGAAAAAGACTTCAATTTCTCTCTAGAAGGGGGTGGTTTTACTGGGTCAAGATCTTCTCCATTTTCTAAATAAATGGAGATTGTCAATTACTATAATTTTGAAGTAAATATATGATATTAATGTTTTCAATTCTTGAAATATGTGCATTTATATCATATATTTACTTCAAAACTATAGTAATTGACAATCTCCATTTATTTAGGAAATGGAGATGATCTTCACCCGGTTTTAGGTCATTCTTTGACCTAGAATCACTCCTCTACTTTTTCTTTCCTCTTTTCTTTCAATCTAAATAAATGATTTTTACATATATCAAGTTTATCCTTGTGTTTTTTTATTTAGTCGTCTAAGTGCGGCGTTGTGTTGTTCGTCGTCTTGGGCAACGTTTAATTTCTCGTCTTGTCGCGGTGTTCGTTTAGTTCATATTGAAAGATCGACATCAGTTAATTACAAATTCAACCAATGATTTAGGCGTCTGACGTTGCAGATCCGGGAGCATGGTATTTCAGTGACTTAGGTTTTATCATATTATTTGTAGACATTTTGCCGTTGTATGATATTAACTTGGGTGTTGTAAGTTTGTTCACAGATTCATCATTTACGTTTTTAACGATGTTTGTATATGATGCACTCTATCTATTTGAATGAATGAATATCGTTTTGTTTTTTTTCAAAAAAAAAATCTACTAACAATATATAAAAATTAAAGTACCACAAAATTTCATAATTGTCTTCCATAAAACTCATAATCTTCTTAATTTTATGTGCATATTGGTCATTTTGTTAAATTTAATTTAATTGATTTAAAAAAATAAATAATTTTTGATAATGGTCAACACAGACTGTAACAAATTTCCATGTATAACTATAAAATTAATTAATTCATTAAAAAAATTATGGATAATGGTCATCACAAGTATAACAAATTGTCACAGATAGCGTTGAGAATCACTGTAGGTCTATAGCTATGCCACGCTATTGCTCAGTACTATGGTCATTATAGAATTCTTGTCATATGACAATAAGACCTGATTAGCCAATACCTCAGTATGAAAAGGCAGGGTACCCGAACCTAAAAAATTGTGTGTTTCAAGTACAATGATTGAACATCTATTGGAGGACAATTCCTTTATCTAGCGACAGGGTAAGGGAGCGTCGATCTGACTCTTAAGTGCGATGACTTCTCGTAGCTTAACACGATGGTGGAGTGACCATCTCCCATTAGACCATTTGGTTTGCCATAAATCCGGTTATGAGAGATATAATTATATGTATCACAAAGTTTCGAGAAGTTAATAAACGGCTGCAGTCCTGTGAGACATAATAGCTATATCAAGATATAATACTGTGCATCTCAAAGACTAAAGATGCTTTGAACCGACTATAGCTCAGAGCGACACAAACAACTATAGTTATGTAAATCGTAGTAATGTTTTATCATAACTGAGCCTAGTCTAAACCACCCTTTTCAATTGAATCTCTAATTCCTTTTATATGTTTTTTTACTAGTGCACTTTATTATTTTAACATCTTAAAACTTTGTCTTTTTAGATCTTAAATAATTGAACTTAGCATTTAAAAAACTTTGAACTTATCCACAATAGTCCTCGCGAGATCAATATTTTACTTAATTTTTAATACTTATTGCGACAATGCATACTTACAATAAGTATGCATGAGAAATAGGATATCAATAATCTTAATAATTGAATTTAAATAACTAATAATTACAACTATTTATTTTTCAGATTATATTTACTTCACGATCCAATTCTAAATTATTAAACCGTTACAACAAAATTTGTATATCATCTATTGTTTCCTTTCCTTTTGTCAAAATGATAATAATATTATTTTATCAAAATTGTAACATAGATAAAAAAAAATAATAAAAATTTAAGAATACACAAATGCTTCCATGAGACACGCATCATGCATGAATCCTCGTGAGACATGAGCATCGTCACAAGTCGTAGAAACAGTTCCCTCCCTCGGTTTTCCCGATTTCTCAAACCCAGTACGACCAAAACTGTAGAAACAGCCACCAACTCCACTTTACAACTCTTCAGATCTCGCCACGTCATCAATAACTCACAACATACAACGTGTCACCATCTCCACCGTCCACAACATCAGTAATTCCTTAATTCGGAGGGAAAATAAATAAATTCTACCACTGTATTTTCATTTTCCATGGAAGAAACAAAAAACGAAAAAGAAACGCATAAATAGATAATTAAATTAAAATAAAATAAATAAAAAAGAGAAAGTGCACCATGGTTTTATAAAGCAAAATTCTCAATCCCAATTTTCTTCTCTTCCCTTTCTCTCTCTAACTTGCGTTTCTCTTCTCCGATCAGTTTTGTTTTCGCCGGCGAATTGATTCACTCATCGGCGTTTAATTTTCCGGTGAGGTAAGATTCTCGACCGAAACAATTTGCTTACCATTTCTTCCCCGATTAGTTTTTGCTTCAGATCTGGGAGATTTCTGTTGACTTTGATTTAGGGTTTTTTATTTTTGCGTTGGATTAGGTTTTGGGATTTGTGCTTAATTGCGCTTAATTGTGGTTAATTACTGGTGATGAAATTTTTGCGGAATTAGGTTTTGTTGTGGTGTTGGGTGGATGGAACCGGGAACGAGAATTGGTAGTCCTTCTGGGGTTGTGGTGAAGAATAGAAGCTCTTCCGGGTGTTTGATTGTTAGGAAGAAAGGGGATGGTTTGGGTGGTGGTGTTGGTGTTGGTGGTTCGAGTTCGCGGAAGCAGTTTGATTCCAAGAAAATAAGGAAAAAGGTGAAGGTGGAGGTTGATTCGAGTGATTCAGAATCGAGTGGGGAGTTAGTGATGCCGTCTGGTAGGAGGCTTGGCCCGGAGACAATTCGAGTTTGTAATAGTTTGAGTGCTCTTGAGCGAGGTGGTGGTAATGTTGGTGGGGGGGAGATTAGTAGGAAGAGGGAGAGGATGGAGCAGATTCGGCGTAATGGGGATGGTATGGTTGAGGGGAATGGGTTGGAGAGGAGGGAGAAGAAAGTTAAATTGGATGTGTTTGATTTTGATGAGTATGATGGAGTGGGTAAGGAAAGGATGAGGAGGCAGTTTGATAATGACAGGGTTGGTTTAGGAGGAGGAAGGTTTATGGGAACAATGCACCCTGCTAGAGGTAGTGTTGATAGGGAAATTGAAACTGGTTCAAGCAGACACATTCTGGATAAGAGAAAAAAAGCGTATTATGACAGGGCAATTGGCTTGCATCCCGGAGACGGCGGTGAACATAGTAGGATAAAGATGAAAAGGGATGGAACTCAGCCTCCTCTGTCCTCGTTGAAGGAGAAGTTTAAACCCGACGAGTCCATTAGGGTTCAGGGAAAAAATGGTGTTTTGAAGGTGATGGTTAATAAGAAGAAGGTGGGTGCGTCAGTAGAACGCTATGAACAACGTAAACCAGTAGAAAGCAAACAAAGTTTAAGGGCTGAGGGCACTTCTAAGAGGAGTGTTCCGATCCATCCTTCATCACACTTAGAAACAAAATCTGCTGAGAAACAGGGTTTACTTGTTAGGCCAGAGAAGAAACAGACAACAACAAGAAAATCCTTGTCAAGTAAGGAGGACAGCAAGGGAAAGGAGCAGGATTCAGATGACAATGACACATCAATGAATTTGGAAGTGAAAAATATTAAAGCTCACACACCTTCAAAAAAGATAACCTCTGAAAATGAACAGACTCCTGTACATGACAAGCTCCCAACTACAAAGTCAAGTGAAGGGAAAATCAGGCGAGGTAGTGGCACAGAAAAGCAGAAACTACGAGAACAAATACGGGAGATGCTTCTGAATAAAGGCTGGACCATAGACTATCGCCCACGGAGGAATAGAGACTATTTAGATGCAGTTTACATTAATCCTGGGGGAACAGCTTATTGGTCCATCATCAAGGCCTATGATGCACTTCAAAAGCAACTGATTGAGGATGAGCGAGCGGCCAAAGGGGAGAGTTCTTCTTTTGCTCCCATTGCTGATGACGTGCTCAGTCAATTAACAAGGAAAACTCGGAAGAAGATGGAGAAAGATTTGAAGATGAAGAAGAAGAAGCAAAGAATTGATGACATGGATAGCGGAAAAGAACGGCAGATTAAAAGAACTTCTGGCAAAAAGCATCACATGAATAGCATTGATAGTGATAGCAATGAAGACAAGTTAAGCTCCTTTATCAAGCAACAAGGAAGTAAATCGATAAAGGCTAAATTGACTGAAAATGCTGTTACCGGTGGTAGCTCTAAAAGCCAGAATGCTACAACTGAGAAACCATTCTCTGAAAATGACCCTCAGAACCTACATGGAAGGAAAAGTAGAAAACATGGAAGGTGCACTTTATTAGTTCGCAACAAGGGATTGAATTCAGAATCTGATGACTTTGTTCCATATACGGGCAAACGAACAGTGCTTTCCTGGTTGGTTGACTCAGGGGTAGTACAGGTAAGTCAGAAGGTTCAGTACCGCAGGAGGAAGAAAGTAATGCTGGAGGGATGGATCACAAGAGAAGGCATTCACTGTGGCTGCTGTAGTAAGATCCTCACAGTTTCAAAGTTCGAGCTTCATGCAGGAAGCAAATTGCCTCAGCCATATCAGAACATATATTTAGATTCTGGAGTTTCTCTTCTACAGTGCCAGATAGATGCGTGGGAAAAACAAGAGAATTCTGGGAAAATCAGTTTCCATTCAGTAGATGTTGATGGTAACGATCCAAATGATGATACCTGTGGTATATGTGGAGATGGAGGAGATTTAATCTGCTGTGATGGTTGTCCATCAACATTTCATCAGAGTTGCTTGGATATACAGGTATGTATTCATTTTATTTTTGCTTTTGGGCATACTGCATGTTATGGTTTTTCAAATTTTAATTGGGTAAGTTATTGATCTCTGTAAGTTTTTTTTTGTTGGTTCTTTTTTTTTTTTTTTTAAAAAAAGCTTTGGTGGGTTGGGCTTTATTAGGATAGTTCTTGTTGATAGTTGTTTTGGTGGAAGAGAGCCAGTCAAATCTCATTATTGGAAACTTTGTTGCTCAGACAGCTGGAGGAGAGTGAAAACCCGGCACTATTCTTTATGGATCATGCTAACCTTTTCCTGTATTCGATTATAATATTTTGCCATATATATCTTAGTGGACATGTTCAGAATTGGTATTTTGGGGCACCTTTTGCTTAATGACATTTTGGGACGGAATGTTCATTGTCAAGAAAGTGATGTTAATGAAAGAATCACCAGTAGTTTTTATACCTGGAATGGTATCATGGATTTGTGGTTGATCAATAGGAGATGTATTGCTGTAAATAATTCAATTTCTTATTTTTATTTCTGGGGTGTTGAATGAGTCCCGTCATATAGGTAGTGTCCAGTGTGCCACAATCTATAATAGTTTATCACTGACAATGATGTTATTGATGCCTTAGTTTGGCAACATAATTGGTGAGGATTATTTTCATTCTGAGGAACTCATTTATTCTGTTGCAGATGCTCCCTCCTGGGGAATGGCGTTGTCCAAATTGCACATGCAAATTTTGTGGACTAGCCAGTGCAACTACTGACAAAGAAGATGATGCAACTGTAAATGCTCTACGTACTTGTGACTTGTGCGAGAAAAAATGTATTGAACTTATCCTTGTTTAGATTTGAAGTTCTTTCATTTCAATATGCGCTTTGCCCTGCTCCATTGTGTTGTTTTGGTTTGATTTTGTTTAATACACAACCTTCTGTTTTTTAAGATCATGACCGCTGCACTAAGGATATGGGTGCCCTTCTTGCCAACTCCAATATGTCAGAGCATTCCTTTTGTGGAAAAAGCTGCAAAGAGGTACCCTTTGCATGTTCTTGTGCCCTAGTTTATAGACTGTATACTTCAGAGTTACAGATATCTTCTTTCTACAAAATTATGTATTTAATATTTGTATTACTGAGTTGACAAAAGAAGCAGCAAAACCAAAGCGAACTTTTGTAGAGCTAAGGCCTGACTGAATTTCTTTCTTTATGCTTTTTCAGCTTTTTGAGAACTTGAAGAAGTACCTTGGTACCAAGCATGAACTTGATGCAGGCTTTACATGGTGTCTTGTTCGTAGAACAAACGATGATTCGGAAGCAGCTAGTAGGGGAGTCACGCAGAGGGTTGAGTGCAACTCCAAGCTGGCTGTTGCACTGACTGTGATGGACGAATGCTTTTTACCTGTTGTTGATAGGAGGAGTGGGATCAATTTAATCCGTAATAGTTTATATAATAGCGGGTAAGAACTAGTAATCACATTATGGCTGAACCATATACTGTCTGGTACATGAGATGCCTTATGTTATATTCTTTGGCATTCGTAAAACTGTAAATAGTTTGTCTGCTTCCTTTTTATCATTTTTCTTTCTAATACTTCCGTGTACACTGTTTGCTAATTTAAGTAGTTTCAAAGGGGATTGAACATTTTATCAAAATTATAATAACAAGTACATTAATTGTTGCTAAAAAATAACAACACCTGCAGAATGATCTGCCACGAGCTTCAGCATTAGGCTTGATGTTCCATTTCTATCAATTTCGAAATTAAATCATCAACTCTTGCTCTGTAACAATCAGTATGCGATACCTTATTGCTTTATATTCTGTCTGCAATGCAATGCAGCTATTTTGTCATAGGAAAAATATTTTTCAAAAAAAGGAGGAAAAGTACAACTAGCTCGAGAATATAATATACTGTCCATAACTGATAAATGCAAAAAACAAGGTAATACATAAAAGTTCTAGGATGCAGCAAGGCTATGCAATCTCTGCAAATCGGATAGGCAAAACCCCCTCAGAACAGCCATATGTCAAGCACCACTGTGAAGCCATAAAAACAATCGTATTCCAGATAAAATCTTGGGTGACTTAGACTCTCTTATGATGCAGAAAATGGGGTGTGATTTTAGCATAGAGCAGTGAGATTTTTATAGGGTGTGTAGCCCATCCTTGCAACTGTTTATGTATATCTGAAATCTAGATGGCTTGATACATGCATTATGTTCAACATATGTTAAATACATCCTCCAGACAAGGATGGATGAACATTTTCGAAGATGTCATTGTCCTTTTCTCTACATTTCCACACAGTGATATCACATTTTTTGTAGTACTTGTATATATTCTGAGGCTTAGGTCATCATGCTTTTATTATTTAAATGACTATTTTGTTTCCTTGTTTGTCTTATACTATTAAATACATTTCACGGGGTTCATTTCATGATTTTGACTGCATGAATACTTTCTTGATATTGTTTGCTGTAAGATGCATATATATATTTTTAACCTTTATGGGTTTTCTGTTTATTTTTTATAGGTCAAACTTCAGTCGGTTGAATTATACTGGCTTTTATACCGCTATTTTGGAGCGGGGTGATGAAATAATTTCTGCAGCATCTATCAGGTATTATGCATCCGCCGCCGTCATTTTATTTTATATTTCTGCAGAACTTTGTGGAGAGCCTCACTTAACCAACTCAGTGGATCCTTTTCCCTTTTATATACGGAGATTAGGACAAAAATGTACGAACTATTTATGTTTCACTTACTTACTGAGCAAAATGAGAGTAAACTTACTTGTTGGTCATTATTATCCTGTCTTAGGTTCCATGGGACTAAGTTAGCAGAGATGCCATTCATTGGAACTCGCCACATATATAGGAATCAGGGAATGTGCCGCCGGCTTTTTTCTGCTATTGAACTCGTAAACCTTCACAACTTTCCTTTTCTTTGCTCTTTTATCTGATATCCTTATACAATTTTCGTTGGCATATGCCCTTTTGCGTACATTTTTTATGAAACTGACACACTCTTATCTCAATCTCAATTTTTTATGAAACTGACACACTCTTATCTCAATCTCTACTTCTTGGAAGGCTCTTTGCTCATTGAAGGTTGAGAAGCTGGTTATTCCTGCAATTTCTGAACTTGTTCATACGTGGACAACAGTTTTTGGCTTCACACATCTTGAGGAACCACTTAGGCAAGAAATGAGGTCATTGAATATGTTGGTGTTCCCTGGCATTGATATGTTACAGAAGCTTCTAGCAGAGCAAGGAAAACTTGAGGGTAATACCACCGGTGAAGGTGTTGATTATTTATTTACTTATTATTTATCAATTTTCAGCAAATTATTTGACTCTGTTTCACTTTTCTTTTCCAACAGATCCTGAGCAATTTGAGAATGGAGACGTGGGTTCTATTAAGCCTGCTGTGGTCAATGGGTTAGATATCAATTCACCCGCTTTGCAAGATCCTCATGGAAGTGAGGATGCTAGTTCCAATCTCGCCAATAAGATTAACAATGAATGTAGTGATGCTTCTCACAATATAAGCCATCAAGGTTTAACTGGCAGAACTGTGTGCTCCAAATCTCATTCTGAGGAAAGAATATCTGATTCTGTTTCAGAAAACTGTGCTTCTCCTTCTAATTCTAGTCATGGGGTACTCAAAAAGAAAATTAAAATATCGATGTCTTCTCCCATCAATGATCCATCACCCAAATGTCAACTCATTTCACCAAACGGTACTTCTACAAATGGTCTTCCATCGGATCACTCAGATAGTCATGAAATCCCAGCTTTGGGTCAAGCAACTGCATGTTCTGACCTAGCTACTGTAAAGAACATGGTTGAACCTGCTTCTGAGGGGAAACCCCATGCTTTCACTGATATGAATTGTGATTCACCAGGTCTTGACCAAAATCCTATATCGGATTCTCATGTGGTGGATAATGCTTTGTCTTTTAAAGAGTTTGATATGAATGATGCCCATGTTGAGGTTCTCGAAGCTGGTCCTATAGTGAATTCATCTCAGGCGAACAATACCGAAGAGAATAATGAAAATGCAGATGTCTCTGGTTCTGTTCTAAATCATGCTATCACTGATATGAATTGTGATTCACCAGGGCTTGACCAAAATCCTGTGTCGGATTCCCGAGTGGTGGATAATGATATGTCTTTAAAAAAGTTTGATATGAATGATGCCCATGTCGAGGTTGTTGAAGCTGGTCCTTTAGTGAATTCGTTCGAGGGGAACAATGCCAAAGAGAATGATGAAAATGTAGATGTATCTGGTTCTGTTCTTAATCATGCTATCACTGATATGAATTGTGATTCACCAGGGCTTGACCAAAATCCTCTGTCGGACTCTCAGGTGGTGGATAATGATTTGTCTTTAAAAAAGTTTGATATGAATGCTGCCCATGGTGAGGTTCTTGAAGCTGGTCCTTTAGTGAATTCATCTCAGGCGAACAATACCGAAGAGAATAATGAAAATGTAGATGTCTCTGGTTCAGCTCTTAATCAAGATATCACTGATATGAATTGTGATTCACCAGGGCTTGACCAAAATCCTGTGTCGGATTCTCGAGTGGCGGATAATGCTTTGTCTTGTAAAGAATTTGATATGAATGATACCCATGTCGAGGTTCTTGAAGCTGGTCCTTTAGTGAATTCGTCCAAGGGGAACAATGCCAAAGAGAGTGATGAAAATGTAGATGTCTCTGGTTCAGTTCTTGCTCACACTGAAAGTGATATGAATAATAATCCACCAGGGCATGACCGAAATCCTGTGCTGGATTCTAAAGTGACGGATAATGCTTTGCCTTTTAAAGAGTTTGATATGAATGATGTCCGTGATGAGGTTGTAGAAGCCGGTCCTTCAGTGAATTCATCGGAGGGGAACAATACCAAAGAGAATAATAAAAATGTAGATGTCTCTGGTTCAGCTCTTAATCATGCTTTAATGGATATGAACAGTAATTCACCAGGTCTTGACCAAAATCCTGTGGTGGATTCTCAAGTGGCGGAAAATGCTTTGTCTTGTAAAGACTTTGATATGAATGATACCCATGTCGAGGTTCATGAAGCTGGTCCTTTAGTTAATTTGCCTGAGGGGAACAATGCCAAAGAGAATGATGAAAATGTAGATGTCTCTGGTTCTGTTCTTAATCATGCTGGTGAGAGTTCCTTGCAGGTAAGATCTGATTTAAATGGTGAACTTGCATATGAAGGGGAAAAGAATTCACATTTGGACACAGAACTTGCTTCAAATGAAATGTGTTTTGATGAAACTGGCGTAAATCCTTCTGGTGATAGTGCTGAGACTGACCAAGCATTGAATGGTTGAGTTTAACATCATTGATGTCTTCAGTTCTACAGCTCATGCAACTGTTACAATTTTTCACTTAATTCAATGCCTTATATGCAACCATTTTTCAAGGCTTTGGAACTTATATGTCATGCTTTAATCTAGATAGTCTGAAAAGGTTATATAAATTTCAAGGGAAATAGTAGCGGGTCCCTTGCGTTGTTGTTTAAGTATGAATTTCTTAAGGTTCTAAGTTGACTTCATTCCATATGAATGTTTCTTCTGCCAAAACGTTTCTAGGTTGCTTTTGGTTCAAGTTGTGTCCATATGGGTCCATCGGGTGAAGCTGTTTTCCTGTAATGTGCACCCATCCTTCATAGGTTCATACCCAAGCAGATCCTTTGATTGTACTATATATATGATATATGATATATGCTTCTCGTTGTTCGTATCTGAAAATCTGTGGAGTGAATTTGGCTTCCTTTTCAAGCCCTGTTTGCAATTGACTATTTTTCCACAGTAACTCATTACATATAATCAGCAGGCAGACTTGTTTTATATGATATTTTTGGTTATTTTCCTAGTTTTTTTGAGTCATATGGTACCAAGAAACTATGTTTCTCCAATTCTGATCCTCCACATTGTTATCCATGTCTGCTCAAGCTCTCCAATTGGTCGCGATGTTCCCTTTTCTGGGGTCGCTAATGCATCCACCAACATTCAAAGGTTTGTCTTGTTAAAATGGAATGTGTTTGAATAGTATTTTTTGTGTACATCATAAACCAAATTTGTGGGTGCATGCACTAGTAAATAATGACCGTGCTTGTAAGATGTAAAGACCTTTCTTTGTGGAGGGTTTATTTGGGTGTTGAGGTTTTGCTTTTGTTTCTTCAACTTTTTTGTAATGAAGGTAATATGCTTGATATTAAAACGGCAATTGCTGTCGTCTTGAATGAATTCTTGTACTTTTGTCATCATGGTAATAACTATAGGTGCGTGCTTATTTTTGGAGTGTTTGGGTATCATGCGTCTCACTTGTTTTTGTTTTTGACGGTGAGTCCATAGATAGAAGTGGTATAATAGATGTTTATTTTTTGACCCTGGTTGAACTTCCAGTTTGATGAATACAAGATATTTATTTCCTGATAATGTAATTCTTAGAATGAGTTTATTTTCCATTTTAAGTAGATTATATAATTATTTGGAACCTAGCTGGGAGATTTTTTGTTTCAAGTCTAGCAGCACGTTTTCTCTATGTTCTTCTTCATGACCCAAAGCCTAAACTACTTTCAAAAGAATGAAAATAATATAACAGCATATTAATACTCAGTGTAAACTCTCAATTATTAATTAACGGAAAAGCAAATTCCAAATGCTGCACTTGATGAGGGAAGGGCACGTCCCCAAGCATATTATTTTAGGTTATGTTTATTTAGATTTTAAAATTGATAAGGTAGAATGGAGAAGAGTGAAGGAGAAATGTAGTGGAATGAAACTGAAATTCAATTCCATGTTTTATTTAAAATTCAGTCTAATTAACATTATTTTGTAGGGCGATGATATTTGTACAAAATAACGTGAATTTTTTCTGGACACCCTTCTTCTCGCCTCTTTTGTTAGGACAAAAACAATAGGAAAAAAAAAAGAGAATACAATGAGAGTAAGAGTTATCCAAATATTATTTCTCTTTTGAGGAGTTTCCCTATAAATCTTGGCATTTGTTCACTTACCATGGCAGAGTTTTGGAAAAAAAATTCGTGACCATAATTTGGTAATCTAGAAAGGTTTTAGTTTTACTTGTATTAAAGCTGATATTTTTATCTACCCTTAGGTTTTGTTTGCGAGTTTTGAGGGGAAGGAGAGGAAAGGCTAAGGAGGGGAAGGAGAGGAAAGGCTAAGGAGGGGAA